>Ga0070728_10002150_pt1 | contig 25532 bp, 25 predicted proteins | sample tdDd471_FD_66723 | JGI IMG/M metagenome (GOLD analysis project Ga0070728, IMG submission 66723) | Marine sediment microbial communities from the Atlantic coast under amendment with organic carbon and nitrate - tdDd47.1 | ecosystem: Environmental > Aquatic > Marine > Coastal > Sediment | place...
AATGACATACACCGAAGCTCTTGCTTTGAGAAAATCAGACCCTGATAAATACATCAAACTGGCAAAAGACTCTTGTGTAAAACATGTACAGGCCATGCTTGATCTGCAAAAAGCAGGTGCGTACACATTTGATTACGGCAACAACATCAGACAGGTAGCCTTTGAAGAAGGCTTGGAAAACGCCTTTGACTTCCCGGGCTTTGTTCCGGCTTATATTCGCCCGCTCTTTTGCGAGGGCAAAGGGCCCTTCCGCTGGGTAGCACTCTCGGGTGACCCGGAAGACATCTACACCACTGACCGCGCCCTGATGGAGCTCTTCCCCGAAAACAAGGGACTGATTCGCTGGCTGAAAATGGCCGGAGAAAAAGTACATTTCCAGGGCTTGCCTTCACGCATCTGCTGGCTGGGTTACGGAGAGAGAGCCAAAGCCGGCAAGATGTTCAACGAATTGGTCAGAAGCGGTAAAGTTAAGGCACCAATCGTAATAGGTCGCGACCACCTCGACAGCGGTTCGGTAGCTTCACCTAATCGTGAAACCGAAGCCATGAAAGACGGCAGCGATGCTGTAGCCGACTGGCCCGTCTTAAACCTGCTTTCCAATGCTGTAAACGGTGCCACCTGGGTCAGCTATCATCATGGTGGCGGTGTTGGTATTGGATATGCCCTGCACGCTGGCATGGTTATTGTCGCCGATGGAACCGACGAAGCCGAAGTAAGACTGGAAAGAGTATTAACCGGCGATCCGGGAACCGGTGTAATTCGTCATGCAGATGCCGGATACGAACTGGCTCTCGACGTAGCCAAGGAACGTGGAGTAAAAATCCCCGGCAAAACATGGTAAAATGAAAAATTACGATCTTGTAATCAGCAACATTAAAACGCTTGTGACCTGTGACGGGTCACAAGCGTCTTCCGATAATCCTCTCGGTATAATTCATAATGCAGCCATAGCAATAAACGGGGAACAGATTGCCTTTGCAGGGTCTGCCAGTGAATTTTCCGGCAAAGCAAAGCATACTGTTTCAGCAAGGAATGCAGTGGTTTTTCCGGGACTGGTGGACAGCCACACTCACCTTGTTTTTGGTGGCAGCAGAGAAGAAGAGTTTGCCAGGCGTGTCTCTGGCGTGCCTTATATGCAGATCGCCAAGGAAGGTGGAGGTATTAATTATACCGTCCGCAAGACGCGGGAAAGTGGCGAAGAAGAACTCTACAATAGAGCCTATGCGTGGCTGGATGAAATGCTTGCAAACGGTGTAACGACTATAGAAGCCAAAAGTGGCTATGGTCTGGATACTGAAACCGAACTGAAACAACTGCGGGTAATCGAACGTTTGAATAACAATCACCCCATAGAAATAGTACCAACTTTTTTAGGGGCCCATGAATTTCCACCGGAATACAAAGAAAAAAGGGAAGATTACGTAAATCTGGTTATCGACGAAATGCTTCCAGCGGTAAAACAGCAGGGCATTGCCAAGTTCTGTGACGTTTTCTGTGAAGAAGGTGTTTTTACCATAGAGCAAAGCAGGCGCATTTTACAGGCTGCCAAGGATTTGGGCTTTAAAATTCGTTTTCATGCCGACGAATTCGTTGATACCTCTGGCGCAGCTCTTGCAGCTGAACTTGAGGCAAAAAGTGCAGACCACTTAATGGCTGCCTCTATTGAGAACATAAAAAAGATGGCCAGTAAAAATGTTTATGCAGCTCTTTTACCGGGCACCTCATACTTTTTGGGTAACGGTAAATACGCCGAGGCCCGCCAGTTTATTGAGGCCGGAGCAAAAACCGTTTTGGCAACAGACTTCAACCCGGGTTCTTCGGTAATCTGCAATTTGCCCTTTATTGCCAACCTTGCAGCAACACAAATGAAGATGACATTCGAAGAAATCATCCCTTCCATTACCATCAACGCCGCAGATTCTCTTTCAATTGGAGAGCAAACAGGAAATATAGCAAAAGGCAAGCAGGCAGATTTGCTGCTGCTGGACATGCCAAAACCTGAGTATTTCATTTATCATGCAGCCAGAAACCACACCCAGATGGTGTTCAAGAAAGGCAAGCTGGTATTTGAAAATCCCCGCAAAGATGTATTTCTGAATTCGCTATAAATAGCTGTAATTTAACAATCAGATTTTTGCTGCCAACTCCAAAGCATAGTGATCGGTCATTCCGGCGATGTTGTCACAAAGTTCATGATATCCATGTTTGTCACCCTCTTGAAGTTTACGAACTTCAACTTCGTGAGCAAACAAATTTTTAAGCGCAGCCGATCCTTCCAGAGTGGTAGATTTCAGATTGGCATCGTGATACATATATTTTTTCAAAAACGCGTTTAACTGAAAATACTCTCTACTTATTGGTTCAGACAAACCAAAGGCATGAATAGCCTCTGATGTTTTAGTGTTTACACCCTGCATCTGTTCCAGATTTTTCCTGCTATTTTGTATCATATCTGTAACAAGAGTAGAAACCATATTTCGAACACACATACTGACAGCAATCCTGACATCGCTAACATCTATCGGCACACAACGCTGCACCAGATCAAGTTCCATCCCGGTGAGATCTTCCAGAGTCAAGTCGTGATAGCGTGCAAAATCATCAAAGTCTGTTGCGGTATAAGCCAAGTCATCGGCAAGGTCAGCAATTTTGGCCTCGCAGGTTTTAGGCCCCTGCTCTTCTGGCAAGTTATAAAGAGTTGAAATAAATTTACGCGCCTCAGCTCCTTTGGCAATGCCAAACATGGTTTCGTATGTCAGGTTCAATCCTTTATACTGATCCGATTTTATTTCCAGCATGGTTACAATGCGAATGTTTTGCAGATTATGGTCGAAACCACCGTAGGACTTCATCAGAGAGTCAAGCACATACTCACCCTGATGACCGAAGGGAGGGTGCCCCAGATCATGGGCTAAAGCAATTACTTCTGCCAGATCTTCATTCAGCCCCAACTCCATTGAAGCCACTCTGGCAATTTGAGCCGTCTCCAGTGTGTGCGTAAGGCGATTCCGATAGTGGTCACCCTGGGAAGGAGAAAAAACCTGCGTTTTAAAAGCCAGCCTTCTAAATGCCTTGCTATACAACACTCGCCCAATGTCACGTCTGAAATCCGAGCGATATTCATCTGCGGGCGTAGTAAAATGTCTGCCAACGGTTTTTTTTACAGCATACTCCGGCCATTCGCGCTTCAGCATAATCTATTCTCTCCTGCCACTAAGTACCAAATATCCTAGACCGGAAACACCGCTTAAAAAAGTGGTAACACCGATAAGACCTGAAATACCGAACGAGTCGGAACCTTGTGTCATTCCAAGCGTAATAGCCCCACCAGCGGTTAAAATAGCGAAGGTAATGCGCCAGATTTCTCGCTTGAACAGCTTGACGGTTTCTTTTTCGCGAATTTTCACATCTATTCCAAGGTTACCGGATTCGGCCTGCCTTAAAACTCCCGAAAGCTGACTGGGCATATCTCGCCCAAGGTCTGCCAGATCGCGCAACACACCAACCAGATCAACCAGCAAGCGTTCAGGGCGATAGCGGTCGATTACCACATTTTTTGCAAATTTCGAAGCAGCGGCAATGGCATCGAATTCAGGATCAAGTTCTCGCCCGATTGCCTCCAATGAGATTATCGCCCTGAAAAGCAGCAATAATTCCTGTGGCACCTGCAAGCGATGTTTCTGGGCAATACCAGCCAGATTCAACATCAACTCACTTGAATCAATTTTGCTTAATTCCAAACCCATTATAGGTTCGATAATTCTTTGCAGATCACGCGCCAGAGCCTCTGGCGAAATGGAGTCGCGTTTTAAAATAGTCATCCGCAGATAACTTCGGGACATGGCCCTGAAATCACGCATTACAAGTGCAATAAATAACGAAGCGATTTCTTCAAGCAACCTGTCATCTAAACGACCGGCTAGCCCAAAGTCAATCATGCCGATTTTATCATCTGCTAAAACGAGAATATTTCCACCGTGAATATCCCCGTGGAAAAAACCATCCTCGAAAACCATTTTGAAAAATGTTTCAACCCCTATATTGGCAAGTTTTTTAAGGTCACAACCATTTTCCTTAAGAGTCTTGACATCGTTTAATGGCACACCATCCAGATATTGCATGGTCAAAACGCGTTTGCCGGTAAATTCCCACACGACATCGGGGATCACAACAGTTTCGCTTTCAGCAAAATTATCCCGAAAACGTTTGATGTTTTGTGCCTCGTGAATGAAATCCATTTCCTCGTGAATGGTTCTGGCAAACTCGTCCACTATGGCCACCGGATTTATCACTGCCATCGAAATAAAATATCTATCAAGTAGATTCGCCAAAATAAACAAAATGGATAAATCGGTTTCAATGGTATTGGCAATCCCTACCCGCCTGACCTTAACCACGACTTCCCGACCATCGGCCAGGGTTGCCCGATGCACCTGCGCAATAGAGGCTGCACCAATACATTTTTCATCAAACTCCGGGTAGACATTTTCCAGCGATGTATCAAGCTCGCGCTCAATTTGCCTTCTGATATCCAGCATATCGATGGGCGGAACCTTGTCCTGCAACTTGACAAATTCATCCACAAAATCTCTGGGAATCAGATCCGGTCTAATGGACAACATCTGTCCCAATTTCACGAAAGTTGTTCCAAGTTCCTCAAAACACATTCTCAAACGGACCGGTACGGATAATTTTTCCTTGTTGTTGATGGATTCGCGGTTTTTTATCAAACGATCAAGCCCGGCTTCTTCCACCACCTGAGAAAATCCGTGCCGGACGAAGACTGTGACAATATGCTGCAAGCGCTTGATATTTTTGAAGGTCTGGTTAAGTTTCATATGCGCACTCCATTAATTTTGCTGCAGCATTATATCATAGTCCTGTCCATGCACCAACTTATGGATATATTTAATATAAATTTGCCCCTTGTTCATAAGATCATTTACTGATTTGCTTTTTGTAGCTTAATCTTCTTCAATAATATTCCGCAGACTGTTGATATAACTGGTAAGAGCTTCTTTGTCACCGGGTTTAAAGTGAGTAAACTGCACTCCTATTCCGGGTAAAGTAGACATCTTTCTGGCAGTATCAGTATCAACCACATGAACAACTTTTGCCTCCGCATGAATAACTTTGAGGATATCACCCAATAAGATGTTAACCTTTACTATCGAATTCAGTTTAGGGACATCTGTTGTCATTATGAACATTCCACCCATACTGATGTTATGGGTGTATTCTTCATACAGTTTCTTAGGTGAATCATATGTTACCTTGAGAGTCATTTCTACACGTGTATCACGACGGTTCTCGGTAAATTCTTCAATAATACCTTCCAGCAATTCCATATATTGCCTGGGTTTTTCGAGAAATTGAACTCCCATTTCAGGTTTTCTAATAATTGTTTTAGTAAAGTTTTTTACCGGCTCAAACTCTCTAACCCACTTCACCATTCCTCTGATCAATATGGGCCGAGATTCATCGCCGATTGACATATCCAGATTAGTTTCCGGTTGATATGTAACCCTGCCCACCAGAGCAACCCCTTCTATGGAAAGATCCTTTATATAACCGATATTTTTGGGAAAGGAACGACCAAATCTAATAGGAATTTTTTTGGTGATTCTTTTCGTGTTTCTATTGTTCTGTTCCATTGGCATTTCCCATTGGTTAAATAATAGCATCCAAACTTTTGATAGTGCCTCATTATAGCAAACTTACAAAAAACTGCTATACAAAAGCCGTTTTGCATTAATTTTACCGATTATTTCCTCACACAATTGACATCCGTGTCAGTCTGGATATACTTGCTTGTATCGTGGACGGACGGGACACCAAATCTGCCATTTTAAAAGTGCTACACTACATTTACAGGAGCTACCCATGCGAGACGACGGACGCCAGCCCAATGAGATGCGACCAGTTACTATTGAAACCGGCTTTCAAAGTGGACCCGACGGTTCAGCCCTTGTAACCTGCGGAAATACCAAAGTAATTTGCTCTGCATATGCCACCCAGGGAGTTCCCGGATTTTTAGCTGGATCAGGCAAAGGCTGGGTTACAGCTGAATACGCAATGCTTCCCGGCGCCAGCCCCACCAGAACCAGAAGAGAAAGAAAAACCAGTGGGCGTTCCAGCGAGATACAGAGGCTGGTCGGCAGATCAATGAGAGCCATTGTGGATCTGGAAGCCATGGCGGATCAAACCATTAATCTTGATTGCGACGTTTTGCAGGCAGATGGCGGAACTCGCACCGCTTCCATTACCGGCGCTTTTGTGGCAATGGTTCTGGCAGCTGAACGCTTGCGTTCCATGGGATTAATCTCGCAATTGCCCTTTACTGATACTGTTTCTGCAATAAGTTGTGGAATTATTGAAGAAGAACCACGCCTTGATCTGCATTATAATGAGGATTTCCGCGCAGAAGTGGATATGAATGTGGTATTAACAGGTAAAGGCAATCTTGTAGAAGTCCAGGGAACAGCCGAAGGAGCACCCTTTAGCCGAGCCGAATTGAACGAACTGGTTGATCTGGCAGAAATTGGTTGTAAACAGCTAGCTGAGATTCAGCGGAACGCACTTGGAGCTTTGTATGATGAAATTACTTCTGGCAACGGGAAATAAAGGCAAGGTTAAGGATCTAATGAATATGCTCGAAGGATATGACTTCGAGATCCTGTCATTAGCTGATTTTCCAGATATTCCTGATGTTGTAGAAGATAAAGACACCTTTCTGGGCAATGCCCGTAAAAAGGCACAAGAATATTTCGAGCAAACGGGACTGCCCACCCTGGCAGATGATTCCGGGCTTGAAGTTATGGCTCTTGACGGAGAACCGGGTGTATATTCGGCACGTTACGGTGGCGAGCAGGGAAACGACCAAAAGAATCTGGCAAAGTTGCTTAAAAAATTATCTGAAAAATCAGATGATATGGGACGCAAGGCCAGATTCAGATGTGTACTTGTTTTTGTCAACGGCAAAGATAAAGAAATTATTACCACTGGTGATTGCGATGGAGTAATTGCCCACGAATCCAAAGGCGACAACGGCTTTGGATACGATCCGGTGTTTATACATGAAAAATTTGCACCATTGACAATGGCGCAGATTAGCAGAGAAGAGAAAAATAGTGTGAGTCACAGAGGAATAGCCTTTAGAGCTATGCGTGACAAATTGCTGGCTTTAAAGCCATAGTGCAATACTTTCTGAAAAGGAATGTCAGATGAAAAACATTGATGCTCCAGTGAAAACATTTAATGTTCAAGGAATTGATGGAACCAATCTTAAGGTTTACCAGGCTGGCGAAGGCTACCACAGATGGCTGTTACCTCCCGGACTTGGTACGCCTGTTTCATGCTGGAAATATCTGTTTGAACATTTCAAGGAAAGTATGACCATCGTAACCTGGGACCCTAGAGGTTGCTACGGTTCCGACATTCCCGAACACCCTGAACGGCTTTCGCTTGAAAATCATGTTGATGATGCACTGTCAATACTGGAAGCGGTAGAATGGACAGAAGGCACATTCGTTTCCGGTGGCTGGAGCATGGGAGTGGAAATTTCACTGGAACTGTATCACCGCATTCCCGACAGAATCAATGCCCTGACACTGATCAACGGAACTTATGAGCATGTTCTGGAAACTGCCTTCAATTTGCCGAAAGCCAAAAATTTTCTACGTGGCCTGTTAAACACCATGGTACTGGGTTCCCCGGTGTTTAGTCCTTTAAGCCAGCATCTTCTAAGTCAGGACTGGGCCGTCGATATACTGAAAAACCTCAGAATCGTCACCAATAACGAGGATTTCTTCGGTGAGGTAATGAAAGATTTTGCAGCTCTGGAATTTGGAGCATATTTCGAAATGATTCTCAGGCTTGATGAGCATTCTGCCAAGTCTATTCTCAGCGAAGTAACGGTTCCCACACTGATAACAGCCGGAACCATGGATAAAATGACACCGATGAGTACTGCCGAGTATATGAACTCGCAAATTGCAAGCAGCGAGCTGTTCCTGATTCCCAATGGCACTCATTATACCACTATCGAGTACCCGGAAATTGTAAATCTGAAGCTGGAAGACTTCTTTAGAAGGCGTGTCTATGGGAAAACCTGGGAAAACCCCAAGTGATGTTGACATTTACTTGACCTTGAGAAAAGATTGCATTATAAATCTGTTAATTCCACAACAAATTTGTTGTAGTAAAAGGGTTAATACCCGTGGTGATGTCAGCCACTACTGTTCTTTTAGTCGTAAACGCTCCCCGTCTTCCTTCCCAGGCATCCCGAACTAGCTTGGCCTGTCGGTCCTGGAGTTAAACGCACAGAATCTGCCCAATGAAGTATGACATATCACCCGTTATACCTCATGTTTACCGATCACCTGCTTAACTCGCCCGATCGTAAACAGCTCAAGTGGCTACTCATTCTGAGGGTAGATTCTGCTTATTTTTTAATCTGCATGGTGAAATTATGAGTTTTAAAAGACGACCAACCAGAGAACTTGAACTAGGTAATGTAAAAATAGGTTCAACACATCCTATTAGCATCCAATCCATGACCACTGCCCACACCCGTGAGGTAGAAAAATGTATACAGCAAATAATCGGTCTGGAAACTGCCGGTTGCGAAATTGTACGTGTCGCAGTATTCAATATGGAAGATGCCCGTGCCATTGGCCAAATTTTACCAAGAATAAGAATACCTTTGGTGGCAGATATTCACTTCGACTACAAGCTTGCTCTGGCAGCACTTGAAGAAGGTGTTGACGGCCTGCGAATCAACCCGGGCAACATCGGTTCCAGAGATAGAGTTGAGGCCGTTGTTGAAAAGGCTGCCGAAAACAACATCCCCATAAGAATCGGCATTAATGGTGGTTCTCTGGAAAAACAGTTGTTAAGCAAATACGGCAAACCGACGGCAGAGGCCATGCTGGAATCGGCATTGGGACATATCAGAATTCTGGAAGAGCTTGATTATCACAATATCAAGGTTAGCCTCAAATCCTCCGAACCACTGATGACCGTTGAGTCCAACAGATTATTTGCCAATGAATGCGATTATCCAATACATCTTGGTGTTACCGAAGCTGGCCCACCTGTAACGGGTGCCATTAAATCTGCGGCAGCCTTATCTTTACTATTGGCAGAAGGAATTGGCGACACAATCAGGATTTCTCTGACTGCCGATCCTGTGGAAGAAATACGAGCAGCCAAAACTCTACTGGAATCTTTGGGGCTTCGTAAACAAAGCCTGAGAGTAGTCTCCTGCCCTACCTGTGGAAGATGTCAGTCATCCGATATGATCGGACTTGCCAACAGAATTGAAAAAAGACTTTCTGCAATCAGTGAACCTTTAACAATTGCCGTTATGGGTTGTGCTGTTAATGGCCCCGGAGAAGCCAAAGAAGCAGACCTTGGAGTAGCCTGTGGCAAAGAACGAGGACTTATTTTTAAAAAAGGTGAAAAACAGGATTGGGTTGACTTTGCAGAAATCGAGGAAACACTGGTCAAAGAAGCCTTCAAAATGGCAAAAGAAAAATCAGGTAATTGATTCAATACTTTTTATAATTGCCCTTGGAATTTTTTCCAGACTTACAATTTTGTCTACGGCACCGGTTTCTATTGCAACTTTGGGCATGCCAAAAACCACACAACTTTTCTCATCCTGTGCAATATTAATCGCACCTCTTTTTTTCATTTCAAACATACCTTTGGCACCATCTCCACCCATGCCGGTAAGAATAACGCCGACAGCATTTTTACCCGCAACCTGTGAGACTGATTTAAACATCACATCCACAGAGGGACGATGCCGATTTACAAAAGGGCCATCTTTAATATTGACATAATATCTAGCCCCGGATCGCCTCAACAACATGTGTTTATCCCCAGGCGCAATAAGCGCAGTCCCCATTGAAACAGTATCCCCATCGCATGCCTCTTTGACTGTCATTTTGGATTGAGCATTTAACCTCATGGCAAAGGATTTAGTAAAATATTTAGGCATATGCTGAGTGATAATTGTGCCGGGAGAATTGTATGGCATCTTGCTCAACAGCGAATCAAGAGCCACTGTTCCACCCGTGGAAGCTCCAATGGCAAGTATCTGATGAGTAGTTATGTTGATTGACAATACTTCTCTATTGCCTTTTACCAGCTTGGAGACCAATGCTTTATGTTTGATATTAACTTTGCTGGCAGCCTTGACTTTGTCTACAAGCTCAATAGCCATATCACCTACTGTGTATGAGGTTCCTGGTTTTCTAAGCACATCAACTGCACCACATTCCATTGCTTCCATAGCAATATTGCTGCTTTTGTCAGAGAGAGAAGAAATAATAATAACAGGCAGGGGATTGTATTTCATTATTTTACGCAGAAAAGTAACACCATCCATTCTGGGCATTTCGAGATCCAGTGTCACCACATCAGGTTTGAGAGAAATAATTTTATCACGCGCGACATAAGGGTCCGGGGCAGTACCTACAACTGTAATGGAAGGATCTTTGCCAAGTTCCCTCTGAAATATTTTCCTTACAATTGCGGAATCGTCTACCACCAGCACTTTAATCATTTCATTTTTCTCTCAGAGGCAATTGAGGATACCAGTCCGTATCTCTTACAGCATCTGTCTTTACCACTGCAATATCATTGCTCGATGTCAAATATACTATCTTTCTGCCACGAAAACCACCGACATCTTCATCAATAATCTTTATGTTTTTTTTACTCATAACATCGCGAACAACATCTACATTTTCACGAGATAATTTTCTTTGTTCTGCATTGGCCCAGTCAGGAAAAGCGCCACCATAAATACCTGCTTGTATGTTTTCAATATCCGAGCCGAGTTTTATAAACTCTCCGATTAAAGCAATACAGGCAGGTAAACCAAAAATCGCAGTAGGTTTCTCACCCTTTTCCGGTCTTGGTCGAACAAAATGACCTATCCCTCCCTTTTTGAGTTTAGTGTCAAATAATGTAAGAACAGTAGCTGATGCCACAACTACAGCAACAGCGATGTTACCATCCGGGATCAGCAGATTCCCGGGTGGCAGTATTACCCTACTGGTAGGTTTCGGGATTCCCGTCCTCATTGACTGAAAATCCCTGGATGATGCATCTGACTTTCTCATCTTGCATCATTCAGATAATAAAAGCGGCATCAATTCTGGCACCCATCTCTTCAGCAAGAGAGATATAAGATTCCGCAGTTTGTTTGAATTCTTCAAACTGATCAACTTCAAAATCCTGAGTTTCAGGCAAACCAAGTTTACAAATTACTTCGTCTCCATATAGCCTCTCCATCATCACACCGCATATCATATTAAGAATCTCACCAATGGCAGCCTTGCCCTTATCCAACACAGTCTCGTCGTCTTCATCCATACCAAGCATGTTGGCAGCTAGCTCAATTGTAAATTCATTACTGGCAGATAAAACCATCCGACCTTCACTCTCAGGGCTTTGAAAAGACATTATGACCTGAACCATATCTTCTTCCCAGTCTTCAATTTCATCATTCATTTCCAGAAAAACAAAGGCAGCCTCCTCAAAAACTTGTTTGGTAACATCAAACAATATTTCATTACTAATGCCAGACATCTATTGTCCTCCCATATTCATGTCACCTAAAACTTCCACAACAATATCTTTGAAATTCTCAGGTCTGAACGGCTTCTTGATGTATGCTTTTATCCCCTGATCCATCAGCTCTTTTATGCGTACTTTACTGTGTTCCGAGGAAATAATGACTACTGGTATATTATCAAGGAGATTATCATCAGCCATGCTATTGACCAGTTCCATACCCGTCATGCGTGGCATATTTAAATCTGCAAATACAATATCGATCCATTCAGTATCCAAGATGTCCAAAGCATCCACACCATCCCCTGCTTCAAATATCACATCAACATTCAGACCAGACATGTTAATTGTTTTCTTCACGACACTTCGGATAATTTCCGAATCATCGACAACCAGGATTCGGTAACCCATCAATTACCTCCGTTCTCAATTTCTATAAAACCTTGCATTTGCTGAACTTTTGTTGCAGCCTCACTGGCCACTTCTTCAATAATTTGCTGATTCAATCCCAACCGTTTGATCGAAGTCTTTTTAACCGCTCTGGACAACTCTCCAACATCATTTCCAAAGCCTAAACTTCTGGCCAGTACATTCGACAGATGAATAAGGTCTACTAGCACCTGATACTTTTCATCATCGCAGGAATCAGGATCATGGTGCCAGCGCGCTCCCATAATTATTGTCTCAGGCAGCCCCCATTTGTCGGCAATCAATTCACCAACCTCAGTATGATTAGTACCAAGCAGCATGTCCTCCATTTTAACAAATGTATTTTCACCTTTTGGCAACATTTCCATCAGCTCCATGTTATGTTCATCCAGAAACGTTGATATAACCAACTTGCCAATATCGTGTAAAAGCCCAGCCGTAAAAACACCTTCGACCTCTTGTATTTCCTGCTTTTTGGCAAACTCCTCTGCAATTATTGCCACAGCCAGGTTGTGTTGCCAGAATCTTTTCGAATTTGTGTTATATCCCACAAGCACTGGAGGAATTACCTTTGAAAAAGCAGCTGTCATTGCTACTTCAAAAACATGTTTAATCCCAAGCATGGCAATGGCGTGTTTTACTGAATTGATCTCTCTTGCTCGTCGATATAAAGCAGAGTTACAAATTTTTAAAAGGTTAGCCGTCAATGCTACATCAGGCGTGATCGCTCGTTCAAAGTCGGAAATACTTGAATTAGGATCATTTACAATTTTAGAAAGTCTGACAACAGCAGTCGGTAGCGTCGGAAGAGAGTCAATTTTTTTCAGTATATCTTTTTGATTTATCATAATTCCATCTCCTCTCCCTTAGATGAAATTGTCGCACGCCCATCGTTAAGATAGAGTCTGGCAGTTCTTGATTTGTTACCACCGACATCCTCTGCATCTATCATAACCGAATTTTTCCAGAATATTTTCCGTAAGACAGTGTAGTTTCTTTTACCTATTTCAAAGGTTCCCTTGTCTTCCCAAAGTTTTCCTCCGCCTGCGACTTTGACTATCAAATTTTCCTTTTTGCAACCATACTTATACATTTTCTGAAATAGCAATGGAATACCGGTGTCAGCAAACATTGCTGGCCTTATTTTGGCTTTTTCAGGTGATGTTTTCGATAGTGGCAACATATAGTGTATCATTCCACCTATCTTGTTGACAGGATCGTATAAGATTACCGCAATACACGAGCCCAGAGCATGAGTAACCAAAATCGCATCTTTGTCATCACTTACCTTTATGTCGGAGATATCTACAACTATGTTGTGCATTCTTTTACCTACTCTTTAACATACAGCTCTCTCGGTTAGATACAACATTCTGTTCACTATGTTTCCAGCTTCTGGTACACAGAAGGTTTTACAATTTTCAATTTGGTATTTATTCCCGTTAAAGTTTCAGTATGGCCAATCATTAAAATACCGCCAGGTTTCAAAAGTCGTTCTATTTCTGATATCAGTTTCTGTCTTACTGCATTGTCAAAATAAATCATCACGTTTCTACAAAATACAATATCTAAAGGTCCAGACATTGGAAATGGTATTTGTGACAAATTCAATCTTTTAAAGGCCACATATTTTTTCACATCGGGTTTAATTGAGTATTTTAACTCGTCATCATCCGTTTTTGATTTGTTAAAATATTTCAATCTTTGCGATCGGCTTACAGGCTCCACTCTTTCCTTGTCATACACGCCACCAATAGCCTGGCTCAATATTTTAGTTGAGATATCCGTAGCCAACAATCTGAAATCAATATGTTCTGGTTGATTGAAAGACTCCAGCAAGGTAATTAAGATCGAGTATGGTTCTTCACCACTTGATGAAGCTGCAGACCAGAAACGAAACCTTTCTTGCCCCTCATTTTCCCATTCCTTGACTTTCTCAGCCAAAATATCAAAATGATTTTTTTCTCTGAAAAAGAAAGTATAGTTGGTGGAAATTGCATCAAGAAAATGAACCAACTCCTCAGAATTTTCATCCTTTTCCAAATATTCCAGATAATCTTTGGAAGTTTGAATACCCAGGGAGCGTTGCCTTTTGGCAACTCTGGCAGCAACCAGCGCCTGCTTGCCTTCATGCAATTTTATTCCAGCTTTATCATATGCAATTTCACAAAAACGAGTGAAGTGTTTCTTTTTCATTGCATCATTTGTAGCGCCATAATTCATAATCAATCCATTTTTCCAGCCATGGTGGACCTCATTTTTTCGGTCCTCACTCCACTGTCATAACTGCTAATCCGAACATGAATAACATCAGCATTGGTAACAGGCATTATAAAATCACTGGGAACTTCTCTTATACAATCACATTTAATCCGTTTGTCCGCAGTTGACTTTAGCATAGCTTTGCAACTCATTTTTCATCCGATCTATTGCTTTATATTTTATTGAGGTTGCTTTGATACCTTGTCTACTTCTTCAACCGTTAGCACTTTGTCAATATCAAGCAGGAAGATAACGCGGTTTTCCTCTTTGCCAACACCGAGAATATAATCAGTATCAACTGTCGCCCCACCAAAACTTGGAGGGGGTTCAATTTGATCAGCTTTGACATCCAATACCTCGAGAACTTCGTCAACCATTATACCAATTGTCAACTCCTGATCTTTGTGGTTGATCTGAACAACAATGATAACGGTTGTATCGGTTGCCTCTATTTTGTCCATCCCAAATTTAAGGCGCAGATCAATTACCGGGATAACTTTCCCTCTGAGATTGATAACACCACTGACGAACTTATCTGTTTTTGGAACGCTGGTAATATCCATCAGGCCAATAATTTCTCTGACCTTTAAAATTTCAACGCCATACTCTTCCAGTGCCAATTTGAAGGTCATATACTTGCCGGCCAGGGCTGCACCAAAAGACAGAGAAGAATTCACTTCATTTTGTGCACTGCTTGTACTTGCTACTACTTGTGTACCCATAACTTTGTCTTCTTTCGTTATTTTTGTCATACTGCAAACTCTCATTCATATATACTTAATACGTTATATGCATTATCCATTAGCAGCTGATGGAAAATGTTGATCCGCCAACAAGGCACTGATTTCTTCAACATTTACAATCAAGCCCACGTTTCCATTTGACATAATCGCTGCTCCGGAAATGAAATTAACTTCTTTCATACCCGAACCAATACTCTTGATAACAACCTGTTGTTGCGACATCACATCGTCCACAAGAATGCCCATTTTTTTGCCATAACATTCTACGATTACAACCAATGCATCAGTGGGCTCTTTAATCGCACCTTCCAGCCCAAACAGTTTGTCCATTCGCAGCAGAGGTAATATCTCACCACGAACATTCAGCAGTTCCCATTTATCTGCATAGGAAGAGAGAATTTCTTTGGTCGGTTTGATTGATTCAACAATAGACAGAGTAGGAATAATGTATCGTTCTTTACCGCAGGCCACCAGCATTCCATCAATAATTGCCAATGTCAGAGGAAGTACAATCTTGAATGAAGTCCCTTGACCTTGTTTGGAGGAAATAATAACTCGTCCGCGCATGGATTCGATATTTCTTTTTACAACATCCATCCCAACACCACGACCGGATATTTCGGTGACTTTTTTGGCTGTGGAAAAACCAGGTGCAAATATCAAGTTGTAAATTTCCGAGTCACTCATGGTATCTACATCTTTTTCCTTGACTAGCTTTTGACTCAGGGCTTTGTTTATTATTGCCTCTTTATCCAAACCTCTACCATCGTCGGTAATTTCTATGACAATATTTCCACCTTCATGATATGCCGCAAGTTTAATGGTTCCTGTTTTGGATTTTCCGAGTTTAGTTCTTTCAGCTGGATCAGGTTCAATACCATGATCAACCGAATTTCTGATCATATGAACCAGTGGATCACTAATATGTTCCACCATGCTGCGATCCATTTCAGTTGCTTCACCTGTTTGAATAAATTCGATATCTTTTCCGCCTTTGCGCGAAAGATCCCTGACCATTCTGGCCATTTTCTGGAACACACCACGAACAGGAACCATACGCATCTGCATACCGACAGTTTGCAAATCACGTGTAATTTTCCCCAGCATATTTAGATGATTTTTAATTCTAAGTGAAGGCAAAGCTACAATTTCAGGATCATTGGTGACCATGGATTCAACAATTACCAATTCTCCAATCATCTCCAGCAAGCTATCAATTCTGTCGAGATCAATCTTAACAGTTTCCCTGATTTTGCTGGACTTACCTTCTTTACCAGCTTTTTTCTGAGCTCTTAAAGCCTGGCCAACCTGTTTTGGTTTCGCCTTTCCATCTGAAACAAGTTGTTCGCCAAGTGGCATTTTTGTTTCTTTTTGTTTTTCCAGCGCTTCAACAATATCCTTTTTGTTTACGCCACCTTTTTCAAGCACCTTACCGATTTTTTCACTTTCACCAGCTTCCGGTAATGGTGCTTCTTCAGGAAAGATTCCATCAATTACCTGTTGTTCTCTGCCAATAAGGCTTTCCAGATCAACTGTGTAGACAAAAGAGGTGTGGTTTTCAACTGCCTGACGCACGTTGGCAAGCATTTGCTCCAACATCTCGGTTGCATCAAACAATAGATCAAAAACGACACCTTCCATCTTTAGCGACCCCTGACGAACCTTGTTCATCATGGTTTCAGTAACATGGGCAAGTTTGGTGATTTCCATCAATTCCAGAAATCCGGCAACTCCCTTTATAGTATGAAATACCCGGAATAGGCCGTTTACCTTCTCCGCATCAAATTCTTCGCTCTCCAGTTCCATTAACAGGGAATCTGCAGTGGCAAGACCTTCCTGACTCTCGGCCAGAAAATCTCCGATCATGCTTACCGTTTCTTCATCACGGTCTTCTGGAACAGCATCTGGGATAGTCATATCGTTTGCAGAACTCACAACCGATATTTGCGCCTTACTTGCATCGGCCTTTTCAACTACTTTTTTGCTAGCTGTTACAATTTTAGGGGTAGAATTTTTACCGGATTTAACAGACTTGCTTTGCTCCAGTTTCTCTTTCAACATCTTGAGAATATCGTCACACGAATTTGATGGAAAGCGTGATTTGCCATATGCCTCCAGAGCCTGCGCAATCCAGTCTTTTGCTTTTAGCAGACAATCAACACGTTCATTAAGAGGAACATCAGATTCAACCAAATCCTCCATTACATGACAAAGCTCACTCAATTGCGTCAAGCCAAGAACTCCAGCTTCTCCCTTTAGGCTGTGAATTCTTCTCTTGACAGCATCAGTTCCACCCTCTTTTCGGTTTTCAATATCAAGTAAATCTGATTCAATATCGTCAATTGATAAAGTCTGATTGGCTACAAACTCTTCAAACATGATTTTATCAACCCAACCGGGCAAAATAATCTCACCATTGTCACCGGATTTAATACCATCCAGAACGTCCATTTCACTGGTTTTTTCCCCATCAGCATCAGAACAAAGGTCTATTATTTTTTTAATCTGTTCTTTAGCATCGTTCACAGCTTTAGTTGAATCATCAAAACTATCAATAATCAGACCACTTAATATGTCTGATACACTTTGCAACTTTGTTTTAATTTTTGAATCTGGCTGCGTTTTGGCAAACTGTTCCAGACAATTAAGCATTTTTCCCACAGAAGGTTTATCATCAGCTGAAATTTTGCTGTTCAGAGCGGAGATTTCATTTGCCAGCTGTTCTTGATCCAGTTCAAGCGTATTTTCATCTGGTTCTGTATCGCGCTTGGCCAGTGGAGTTTCCATGTTAAAGAAATCTATTTTATCAGCATCTTCTTTTGTTACACGCTCAATTGTCTGTTCAATAAGGTCAACCGCCTTAACAACCTTCTTTAAAGCCGCTTCAGGTTTCTTTGTCTCGTCTAAAATCAGGGAATTCATTATCTTGATGGAGTTAGTCAAAAAACGACGATCTGCATGATTTGGGTCAAGTAGGCATTCTTTTTCAAACTGTTCCATCGTTGCCAAAGCAGCACCTATGGTAACTTTATCTGATACTTTTGCCTTTTTTACATCGCTTTTTAACTTCTGAAGCAAGCCCTTTTCTTTAGGCTCTTTAACCTCTTCTTTGCTTGCACTTGCTTTCCTGGTTGTTTTCTTTGGCTTGCCAGCTTTTTTTGATGAAGCTTTTGTTTTCTTTGCTGGTTTTTTTGTTGTTTTTTTGCTTTTGCCAGGTTCTTTGCTGACAGCTTCATCCTTTAAATTATGTATACTTTTTTGAAGAGAAGAAATATTATCAGATACTTCTTTTAGAGACTCTGCCGGATCTTTGCTATCACCCAAAATTATGGAATACAGGTTGTCAATACTCTTTTGGACATCCTTCTTATCAATGCTCTTGACCTTTTGCTTAGCTGTAAGTTCTTTCAATTCTTCGAACAGTTGCAAAATATTGCCAACAGAAGACTTGTTAGACGCATCTGCTAAAACTACTGCTGCTGCAATCTCTTCAATGATTTCTTGTAGCGATACTGCCTTTTTCATCACCACCCTCTTTTTACTTTTCAAAAGAATCTATCTGAATTCCACTTTGGTCCTACGAGAGAAGACCATTTATTTTGGCAATAATATCATTTGCTGTGAAAGGTTTGGCTAAAACTTCATCAGCCCCATTGTCCAACAGTTTATCCATATTATTTTGCACACCAGTTAACATTAACAATTTTAAATGGTTAACAGATTCCACGACTTTGATGGTTGATATCAATTGCTCATTATTGATTCCCTCCACCGGTATATCCAAACAAATCAGATCCGGTTTAATATCTCCAATTTGTATCAATGCTTCATAACCGTTGGTTGTCTGTAGCACTTCATAATCGTTGCTATGCGTAGCTAATATGCTTGATATAAATGATAAAAGTTCCGCATCATTAGAAACCAGCAATATTTTTGAACTTGCCAATAACAAGCTGGAATCAACACCACGATCTTTCATAAAAGAAATCAGTGACTCCCTGGTTATTGTCCAGGTTCCGGTTACTTGATTCTGAGTTGCTTCAATTTTGCCATTAGTAATATATCTTCTGGCAGTTCTTGGGGGGATGCCTAGCAAGTTGGCTACTTCTCCGCTGGTGTATATTTGTTTACCCATATTAACTCCCCAGAGTTTTATATGTTCCAAGCAAGATTTTCAATCTTAAGGCTACCAGTTAATTTACACACTTACCGATAGTCCTCTTTACCCTGTTGCCATCAACATATGCTATATCGGCCAAAGCTATCCGGTCTTTAAAGTAAACGGCTAAAAATGATTTTTATATGCAATTTCAGAAGGCAATTTTTTGACACCCTTAAAATTTGGCCAAGAGGTCTGTAATTACTATTTTCATGCTTGTAAATCTTCTAAAATATCAACAATCTACATAGAGAATACTTCATCGCTTTATAAAGCCACAGATTCTTTTGGAAGGTAAGTCTAAAAGATGAAACAAAAGTAAATATTGCTAAAGTTTCCTGTAAAATTTGCCGTTGAAATGTGTAGAGAATGCTGATATGTTTGTATAGGTGGATGTTTTTATTTAGAGTGAATGGTGAAACATGAAAGAAATAGTGAACCCTTTTGTTGATGCGACAGTTGATTGTTTTGTCACAATGATGGAAATAACTCCTGCCCTGAAAGATATAATATTCAAAAAGCCTCCAATAGAGTATACGGACATATGCGCTATCATTGGACTTTCTGGCGATGCGCAGGGAATGGTGGCTCTATCCTTCTCTCTGGATACTGCTAAAAAAGTATCGAGCATGTTTCTTGGTGAAGAGCTTGAAGATGAAGATGAAATTACCGATGCCATAGCCGAGGTAATCAATATTATCGCAGGTGCTGCAAAGGCAAAAATCAGAGACAAAAAGATGTCAATCTCTCTACCTACGGTAATGCGTGGCAAAAAGTTTATGTTGGATGTGCCAAAAGATGTTCCTACAATGTCCATTTCATTTGTTTTACCGGAGATTGGCGATATGAATATAGTTGTGGCTCTGCGCCTTAACGAAACTCCATAAGATAAAGCCAAAACCTGCGTTTTACAATTCTGCTTTTGCTATTGTTAACAAAACAAAGATTATCAGAGGTATCGGAACGGTTAATACCGAAATAGCCGGATCAATCACGCCCGATATTGACAATGCTTGAGTTAATTTGATCGTTGCAAAAAACAACAGACAAATCACTATTCCAAGCATTACGACAGCAAGTTTTGATGACGTCAATATGCGTTTTCTGCTCCAAACAAAAGGTATTATTGAAAATGGCAGAAAAGCACTCAATAATGGCAGTGAAAACCTGCCAAGCAATGTAGTTTGATAACCAGCCCCATTAATCCCTTGTTGCTTGCTCAATTCTATTGCATGCAAAAGTTCTGATACACTCATTTCTTCTGCTGTTGTCCAGATTATCTCAAAATGATCTCGACTCTCGGGAATTATAATATCAGCCGGATCCATCACTTCGTATTTAGCTGCATCAACATTGTATACCTTCAAGTTGACAAATTGCCATTTGCCTTCCCTGTAAAACATTTTATCTGCTTTTATTCTCTGGTTGAGTTTACCACTTTCAGAAATTTTATGTAAATCGACTTTTAAATATTCACTATTTACTGAATTTCCTATGCGCCAGATTCCGCTTGGCCCGGCAAACCAATTTTTTTGAGGATGATACTTATTGCCCCAGGTATCTTTATGTTTGATTTCTATGTCGATCATTTTTCTATAGTCTTTTTCAGCCATGGGAACAGCCGTATCACCCCAGATAATCATCAAAAATGATGACAAAACAGCAACTGCAACAAATGGCGCCAGACGACGGGACAAGCTTTGACCTGAGGCAGACAATATGAGAAGCTCGTTATCTCTGGTCATTTGCAACATGATGTATAAGCAGCCAAAAAAGACTGCAATTGGAACAAGTTGGTATATTGCAGTTGGTATATGCAAAAATGCCAGAGTAAACAAATTGCTTAGATCAGATTTGTAAGCAAGAACAATCCTGACGTGTTCAATCGTATCAAAAATCAGATACAGAAAGAGGAAGGAGAGTAATGTAAAGGATACAGACTTTATAATCCGCTTGAATGTACTTAGAAAATATATCATGTCAGTCTGTTTTCCTGAAATATTGCAATGTCGGAATAAATATCAGCATAAGCAACAATATAACAACAGGCAACCACGGTCCAAGATAAGCTGAAATAACATTTTTTTCTGCTAAAATACTGCCAAGTCGTTCCATAAAATAGTATAGCAAAGCAATAAATAACGAAATACTGAGAATAAGGGGTAACTTTGCCACAGTTCTTGAACCCATAAAAAGCAGCGCTATGAAACAAAACAATATCCCTGAACATGAGACAGAAACCCGCCGTGAAATTTCTTCCTGCAATTTAAAACATTTATAGCCTTGACAACTGTGTAAACTCTGGCTCAACTCCAGCATATTCAACTTTTTATGCTGAAAAATATCCACTGCCACTGTTTTTCTTGAATTAGTATCCAAAAGATTCATGCTAAAAGTGTCAAAGTTGCCATTAAGTCTAATCTCACCAAATCCGGACTCCATAGAACCATTTGAAAAGACTACCTTTAAAGCATTGTTTTCGCTTAATACTTTACCTTTCTCGGCCCGTATGGAATATCTCTGTGTCCCAAGTTCCACCACCAGAAAAGGATTTTCCCATTCATTCTTATGATTAATGCCTGCAACATATAACAGATAACCATCAAACAGCTCAACAATCTGCCCGGCTTTGACTTTAGATAAAACAAGTTTGCTGCCAGCCGTGGTGATAAGTTGCTCCGCTTTTTTCAATGAATGGGGCACAACAATACTGGATAAAACAAAAACAAACAATGTCAACAGCAAAGCAGATGGTAATACAAAACCGTAAATCTTGATTTTTGAAACCCCGGCTGCCTGCAAAGCCAGCCATTCGTTATCTCTGGACCATCTTGATAGCAGTAAAATCAAGCCAATCATGGCAGAAAGTGGCAAGGCAATAACCATCAGTGAAGGCAAAACCAATACTAACACCTTCAAAATACCGACAATATTAAGACCGCTATGCAATATAAGAGAAAGAGTACCGCTAAACTGCAAAAGTGATATTAATGCCATAATGGAGACAAAAACACATGCAAAGTTTATCGCCCATTCCTGGTAAAATTTTCTGCCCAGCAAATTCATCATCTGCCAAAACTATCACAAGCCTTGAGACCTTCCAAGCAAGATAATACAATTATTTTCAGCGACAACTTCGTTCTATAATTACTATAAATTTCCCTAAACTTAGACAAAATAGTAGACAAAGTAACTAAATTAAGATAGTCTCAGGCAGAGGTTTTTTTGTTATATCAGGGAAGTCAGACTTGCGAGGTTGCATATGATCGTAACCCTTTTAGGGGTTCGTGGGTCGCGCCCTGTTTCCACAACGGATGTATTAAGATACGGTGGCAATACCACTTCTTTCAAGGTAGAAGTTCGCGGTATGGCCCCTATTTTCATTGATGGTGGAACCGGGTTGTATGAAGAAGGAATTCGTCTGGTAAAAAATGGTACTCCAGAAAAAATTTTCTTTCTAAATACCCACACTCACTGGGATCACATATTGTCGTACCCATATTTCAGGCCCCTTTACGAAGAGGGCTGCGACATCGTTTTTTATGCTCCTATCTCCCTCAATCGACGTTTTGAAGAGCTTGTCCGCGGGCAATACAATCCCCGTGCTTTTCCGGTACCTTTCAAGACTTTAAAAGCCCGGCAATCCTATATTGATGCCATGCCAGGTGACTGCTTCACCCTGGATCAAACAAAAGTTAAATGTTATCAGCTTAATCATCCGGGTACCACATTGGGCTGGAGACTGGAAGCTGATGGAAAAGTTCTTGCGGTAATAACGGACAATGCCCCTATCGAAAATAATTATCTCGGTGAAGGCATGGTTGAAAAATCCAAAGTAGATCCTAAGGAATTTGAAAATAATTTCAACGATGGATTAGTTGAGTTTATAAAAGATGCTGATCTGGTTATTTACGACACTCATTTCAGTTCCCAAACCATCAAGGGCCACAGACACTGGGGACATTCGACACCGGATATTGCAATAGATTTCTGCCTTAAAGCAAAAGCCAAGAGATTGATTCTGCACCACCATGCTCCTGAAGCTACAGATAAAGAAGTGGAAAACAAAGCTGAACAAGCATGGCAACTTGTAAAAGATCATAATCTACAGGTGGAGTCAGGTTCGGAGGGAATGCGAATATGGCTCTAAGCGTTAAATTCTACGGTACACGTGGTCAAATAATGTCGGTCTCCCGAGACAGAATGATTTATGGAGGACACACCTCCTGTATCACTCTGAAAGACAACGGCGATATGCTTATTTTTGATGCCGGTTTTGGCATCTCCAAACTGGCCAGTACGTTAATGCGTGAGGAAAATGTCAAAAGTGGAGGACATGATTATCATATCTTGCTGACACATTTCCACTGGGATCATATTCAGGGACTGCAATATTTCAACCCGATTTATTTTAAAGGCAACAACATACATGTTTACTCACCATTTGCACGCACCGAGGTTTGTCAGGTTTTAAACCTCTTGCTGGATGGCTCATATACACCATTTAACGGACTTGACTCACTTCCCTGTCAATGGCATTTTCACCAGTTGTCAGATGAGACAGAAAACAAAATCGGCCCATACAGCATAAGCTATCATCCAACCGTACACGTTGGCCCATGTTATGCTTATCGTATCGAACACGAAAATGGCGTGGTTGCATTTGCAACAGACCACGATGCAGTAACCTCTGAGGTTAACGAAAGTTTAGTCCGCTGGGCCAAAGGTGCAGACGTACTTATTCACGAGGCCATGTTTACACCGACAGAATACAGCCGACACATTGATCTTGGTCATTCCTCGTTTCTGTCTGCTATAGAGAATGCAAAAAAAATTGACGCACCACTTACTTTACTGACTCATCATGCACCACTTCGAGGCGATGCAGAGTTGTCCGAACACGAACGTTATCTGGAAAAGCTGATAAACACCAAAGACAGAAAATTATCCTTTGCCAGAGAAGGCGTTACATATCCGGTGCGCGATGAAGATGATGAGTGATTATAAGCCTTTCCAGTAATACCCATACAAAAAATCGGCAGAATAGACAGCAAAGCCTAAACTGCCAATATCCGCTCAGTCTTTAAAGGGAATATATAATTTGGTTTGCAACTCTGCGGGTTTAACTTCTTGTGGATCGTTCATATACATTTCAAACGACACATCCATCGGAGTCTTGCCCTGTTCCTTGATCCAGTAATACAGTTCTTTATAGGTACTGCTGACTTTCTGGTAAGGCCCGGTATGGACACAACTTGCAACATTTTTGTAATTATAGGAAGCAAGTTCCATACCTTCCGGAACTTCAATATCTGCCATTATTGCATAGCCCATATCGAAGTCATATTTGGTAGTAAAGGCACACATTATCATCGTAAACATGTTCTGTTTAACCAGTTTCTCAAAATCAACATTTTTATACATAGTGAAAGGTGCGGGAAAATACATCACTCCCTGCTTGTCCAGGTATTCTTTCATTTCAGTAAAGGCTTTACCCATAACTTTTGGCATACTGAACATTTTACATTTTGCGCTGGTTATCACTGCCTGCTGAAAAGGCAACACTTCAAAACCGGCCTCTATAGTCATAACATTTCCCTCGCTATCATTTTGCGTACAATGAAACTCTAATATTTATAATCGGCATGCAATCAGTCGATTCATGACAACACTATTTACTTTCGGGTCTCGGCCAGGGTAGCCTGTAGTAGATTTTCTTATACATCATCGCCGAGCGTTCAGTCAATTCTGTATAAGGTTCGTCCTGCTCGGAAACCAGGCCAAAGGTATTGTCCTCGCCATCGTTGGGATTATCCCTGCCATCAATGGGTTGATCGGCATACAAGAACCAATGCTGACCGATAAAGTATTTTCTATCCAGCATCATCTGAAACTTGTTTTCATATGCGTCTGCTCTGGCAATTTGTGAATCCAGTATAGGATACATTGGGGGCCAGCTATTATAGCCGTCTGCTTTTACTCTGTAACCCCATTCGGTTACCATAACCGGTTTGTTACCACCGGCCTCGTTGTAATGATCTTCAAGAAAGTTTTCCACCGACAGCAAGTCCGGGTCACCCATGTCTAAAAACATGTCCAGCCAGTCTTCGTTCATGTCGTAGAAGTTGATCGTTAAAACATCGACATATTTTCCAGCCTCTGCCAAAACGGCAGTTGGAGAAATCTGGCTCACAAATCTTACACCAAGGTTAAGATGGTTTTGATCCACCAGACGGAATTCTTCATCGGTAATTTTAAAATAAGCCTCGGCCACTTTGCCCGTCCATACCTTGCGAGTCTCCTGCGCGTTCAGATTGTCCTTATCGAAACCGAGTGAGGTTACAGCCTGC
>Ga0070728_10002155_pt1 | contig 25510 bp, 25 predicted proteins | sample tdDd471_FD_66723 | JGI IMG/M metagenome (GOLD analysis project Ga0070728, IMG submission 66723) | Marine sediment microbial communities from the Atlantic coast under amendment with organic carbon and nitrate - tdDd47.1 | ecosystem: Environmental > Aquatic > Marine > Coastal > Sediment | place...
TGTGCCTGACCCAGAAGATCAAGCACCGGAACACCAATATTGCCACCGGCTACTGAGTTAATACCGCACTGATTAAGAATATGGTTCACCAACGAAGTAACCGTACTCTTGCCATTGGATCCGGTGACCAGTAATACCGAAGCCGCCTCTTCCGCAAGGTAGAGATCGATATCACTGACCACCGACACACCGTTTGCTGCGGCCTCATCCAACAGACTTTGGGGAGCCTGCACACCGGGCGACACAACAATCTGCTCTACACCTTCGGGCAACGACTGCGGCAACTTGCCGATCGTAATCGCTGCATCAGGTAGCAGAGACTGAACCTCATCCAGTCCGGGCGGTTGCAAACGACTATCTGCAAACAACACCGAACGGTTTCGGGCAGCAAAATAACGGGCACAGGAAACACCAGTCAGCCCCATACCGATAACCAGTACGGAGGCTTGCTGTTCCACTTGCATTGCCGCGCTACTCACAGTTCAGTTCTGCCCGCTATTCCTAACGTATCTTCAGGCTGGATAATCCAACCAACACTAAAATTACAGTGATGATCCAGAATCGGACGATAACCTTAGGTTCCGCCCAGCCTTTCAATTCATAGTGGTGGTGCAAAGGCGCCATCCGGAAAATCCGTTTTCCGGTGAGCTTGAATGACGCCACCTGCATCATCACTGAAACTGTCTCCATCACGAAGACGCCACCCATGATGAACAACACCAATTCCTGACGCACTACGATAGCGACCGTGCCGAGCGCTGCGCCCAGCGCTAACGCACCGACATCACCCATAAAAACCTGCGCGGGATAGGTGTTAAACCAAAGGAAACCCAGGCCGGCTCCGGCGAGCGCCGCACAGAACACCATCATTTCACCTGCGCCAAAGATGTATGGCAGGCCAAGGTAATCGGCGAAGTTAATGTTGCCGGCCACGTACGCAAAGATTCCCAACGCACCGCCGACCAGAACGGTTGGCATAATGGCAAGACCATCAAGACCATCAGTCAGGTTCACCGCATTGCTGGTACCCACAATAACCAGATACGAGAACACCACGTAGAACATGCCCATGGGTATCAGCAGGTCTTTAAAGTAAGGCACCAGCAATGCAGTTTCATACGGCTCCTGAGTACCTGAATACAAAAACATAGCGGCAGCAAAACCTACGAAGGACTGCGATATAAACTTGGTCCGGGCCCGCATACCATTGGGGTCCTGCAGAACCAGCTTTTTCCAGTCATCAACCAGACCGATCACACCGAAACCAACGGTAACGCCCAGCACGATCCAGATGTAACGGTTGTCGAGGTCAGCCCACAGCAATGTACTGAGTGCTATAGCAACAATAATCAGTGCGCCACCCATGGTTGGGGTGCCGGTCTTCTCAAGGTGACTTTCAGGGCCATCCAGACGGATCGTTTGTCCGAACTGCCGCTCTAAAAGCTTCCGGATCATGAACGGACCAAGCACAAAGGACATAACCAACGCGGTTAATGCCGCCATGATTGCCCGCAGGGTAATGTACGAGAAGACATTAAAGCCTGAGTAGATGTCCCGGAGATATTCTGCGAGGTATAACAGCATGACTAGCTCTCTTTACCCGCTTTCAGGACCGCGGCTACTACCCGCTCCAGCCCCATAAAGCGTGACCCTTTAACCAATACACTTGCATCCGCTTCCGCAGTCGCAATCAGTGCAGCACTTAATTCATCGGTATTCGCAAACCATTCCGCAACATCACTGCGCACAGAATCCCAGCCGGCAGCAGTTTGCCGGCTTAATTCTCCGACGCACATCAACCGCTCTAACCCGGCTTCTGCCGCCTTAACGCCGGTTTCAAAATGCATCTTTTCAGCATCCTCACCCAACTCACCCATGTCGCCGAGCACCAACCAGCGCGGCGCGGCGCGGGTTGCGAGAAAGCTGATAGCCGCAGCAACGGAATTGGGATTCGCGTTATAGGTATCGTCAAATACCTGCATGCCGTTGGCGCTGACGACCGGCTGCAAACGACCGGAGACATTAGCCACATTAGCTAAACCGGCAACCACGGCGTCCAGATCCACACCGCAGGACACTGCAGCAGCAGCAGCGGCGGCGGCATTCAAGACGTTGTGCCGGCCCATCATCGGCAGCACAACGGGCACGGTGCCCAAAGGTGTCCGCAACAAAAACCGGATAGTGCCGGTAGCAACGAACTCTTCGATATCCGATGCCGCAAAATCAGAAGCCAGATGCTCGCCAAAAGTAATCTGACCGGCATGGCGACAGCTTGCCGCCCAATACTCATAAAATGCATCGTCACGATTCAGGATTGCCACACCGTCTTCCGGTAAACCGGTAAACATTTCGCCCTTGGCACTCGCCACGCCGGCGAGGCTACCGAAACCTTCCAGATGTGCAGCCGCTGCATTGGTCACAATGCCCACCTGCGGGGCTGCGATATTCACGAGATACTCGATCTCACCACCGGCACTGGCGCCCATCTCAAATACCGCTGCGCGATGCTCATCGCGCAACTCGAGGACCGTTAGCGGCAAGCCAATATCGTTATTCAAATTACCCTTTGTGGCCAGCACCGCCTCATTCGAGCCGAAAGCCATTCGCAAAATTGCAGCAACCATTTCTTTGACAGTTGTTTTGCCATTACTGCCGGTAACACCAACAGCGGCAATATCTTTAGAACGTCGCCAGGCTCCTGCAAAATCACCCAGCGCCTTGCGGGTATCTGCCACTTCGATCTGGGGGATCGCCGCATCCTGATGTTTAGCAACCACTGCGCCTGCGGCACCCAGTGTCGCGGCCTGATCGATGAAATCACCGGCGTCAAAACGCTCGCCCTGCAGAGCAAACCATAACTGCCCCGGCTGCAAGCTGCGGGTGTCGGTCGAAACTGCATCAAAGCTCGCATCTTCGCCTGACAATCTGCCCCCGGTCTGCTCAGCAACTGTGGCCAGCGTACTCATACTCATAGCGCCTCACCGTGCTGACCCAACGCACGCAAAGCGGTATCACGGTCAGAAAATTCAAACTGCTGGTCATTACTTATTTGATAGGTTTCGGAACCCTTGCCCGCAATCAATACAACATCACCTGATTTAGCGGTCGATACAGCGGCATTAATTGCCGCCGCCCGGTCATGAATGACTTCAGGCTTGTTTGAAAAACCCTCAAGTATTCCGGCGACGATAGCCGCAGGATCTTCATCACGCGGATTGTCATCAGTAATAATGATCTGATCGGCAGAGGCTTCTGCAACGCTACCCATCTGGCTGCGTTTACCGCTGTCACGATCACCGCCACAACCAAACACACACCAAAGCGCACCATCACAGTGCTCACGAATACTTTCCAAAGCCTTCTGTAATGCATCAGGCGTGTGTGCAAAATCAACCACAACCAAAGGTTGCCCGGGGCTACCCGGCAACACTTCCATCCGGCCCGCCGGAGCATCACAACTCGCAAGTGCCGCAACCGCCGCTTTCAACTCAAAACCCTGAGCCAACAAAATACCGGCAGCCACAACCAGATTCTCTGCATTAAAGCGACCCCAGAGCGGCGTGATCATTTCTGCTTCACCGTACTCGCCACTGAAACGTACATGCATGCCCTTAGCATTCATGCCCATCACTTCTGCACACAAAGCAGCCTCATGCCGCGGATCAGCCGACACGCTTAAAAGATGCACATCCTTGTGCAACAAACGGGCTAATTCCCTGCCAAACTCATCCGCGACGTTGAGTACTGCAAATTCAGGTTTAAACTCAGTAAATAATTTTGCTTTGGCAGCCTGATAGGCCTCAGTGCTGCCGTGATAATCCAGATGGTCTCTGCTCAGGTTAGTAAAAGCAGCGACTTTAAAACGCACGTTATCGACACGACCCTGATCCAGTCCGTGAGAGGAAACCTCCATGACTGCAGCCACTGCACCCTGGTCGGCAAGCCCGGCAAGCCGGCGATGCACGGCGATGACACCGGGCGTAGTTAATGCGGCCGGTTCCAATGCATCGGTAAACCCGTAACCCACCGTGCCGAGATAAGCAGTGCGACCCAGCAACTTATTAAGCGCGCCGGTTGCAAGCCATGCGGTAGTCGTCTTGCCATTTGTGCCGGTCACTCCTGTTACGGGCATCCGCTCAGACGGCTTATCAAAGAAACGGTCTGCCAACACCCCAACCTGATCATCAAGGTCGCTTACAGAGAAACCCGCAACGCTGTCAGGCAACTCGGGAGCATCGCGGTCATCATTCCAGGCGACTGCAGCGGCACCTGCTGCCAATGCCTGGTCCATGTAATCAAGCCCGTGGCCGCCCGCACCCTGACAAGCCAGGAATAATCCACCGGGGACAACCCGACGACTGTCTGTAGTCATATCAATGACAGAACAGTCCGGCACGTTCTTGGCCAAACCGTCAAATAAGCCCACCACTGACATACCCATTACGGAGCCACCTCCGCAAGAGTCAGAGAACGACCACGCACACTGTGCGTATCGTCGGGCGGGACTGCCAGAATTCGCATGGCGCCGGATGCGACGTCAGCAAACACCGGGCCGGCAACCTGACCACCGTAGTACTGGCCTGCGTTAGGGTCATCAACCACTACAACAATTGCGAGACGCGGATTGCTGACAGGTGCGACACCCGCAAACACCGCCGTATATTTACTCTCTTCGTAACCACCGGCGGTCGCCTTCAGGCTGGTGCCGGTTTTGCCGGCCACACGATAACCGGTGATCGCTGCCTGCGTGCCGGTACCACCGGTTTGGGTAACACTTTCCATCATGCCAAGAACAGACTTGGCAACATCTTCACTGATAACACGTCGGGCAATAGGTGCCTGCTCTACACGTAATAAAGAGACCGGCCGCTGCAGCCCGCCATTGCCGAACACCGCATAACCCTGAGCCAGCTGCAAAGCGGTCATCGACAAACCGTAGCCGTATGCCAGCGTGGCCTGCCCGATGGGGCGCCAGTTCGAATAGTGAGACAACAAGCCGGCTGACTCAGCGGGGAAACCGCTGGCGGTAGACTGACCGAGACCAAATCGCGACAAGGTCTGCCACAACTCTTCCGATTCCAGCGACATAGCAAGCTTCGTGGCGGCCACATTGCTCGACTTCTGCAACAAGGTCTCCATGCTGATCCGGCCGAGATTACGCTTGTCTTTAATCTGTTTTGGCCCGACCTTCACCCAACCCGGAGAAGTATCTATATAAGAGTTCGATTGAAACTTACCGCTCTCGAGTGCGGCGGCAACCACCAAGGGCTTCAGACTTGAGCCCGGCTCAAAAATATCGGTAATTGCACGGTTGCGATAACTACCCGCTTTAAAGCTGGCTCTGTTATTTGGATTAAAGCCAGGCTGATTCGCCATCGCCAGAACTTCACCGCTATCTACATCAACAACCACAACCGATCCGGATTGCGCCTTGTTCTTCTGCACAGCCGACTTTAAAGCGCGGTAGGCAAGATACTGAATGCGCAGATCAATACTGGTGACAATATTCTGACCGTTCTTAGGTGCGCTGACGCTTTCGACGTCTTCGACAAAACGCCCCCTGCGATCCATCAGCACTTTTTTCTCGCCGGGACTGCCGGCCAGGCGATGATCAAATGCAAACTCAAGGCCTTCCTGGCCCTGATCATCAATATTCGTAAAACCGAGCAAGTGGCCTACCACTTCGCCGGCCGGATAGTAGCGGCGATATTCGCGGCGCAGACCAATACCGGGGAATTCCTGAGCCATCACGCGCTCTGCATCACTAGGATTCAGATGACGACGCAGAAACAGAAACTCTTTATTCGCATTCCGTGACAACTTGGCGTTGAGCTCTTTAACATTCAGCCCCAGCTCTTTTGCCAACTGCGGAATAACTTCCGGAGACTTAACCAACTCTTTCGGATTAGCGTAAACGCTGTCTACCGGTGTGCTCACCGACAGAACTTCACCATTACGGTCGGTAATCGTGCCGCGATAAGCAGGCAGCTTGGCAGTGCGGATATGGCGGGCATCGGCTTGACGCTCCAGAAAAGCTTCATTAACGATTTGCAGATACACCGCACGCGACAGCAGCCCTATCGCACCACCAACCAAAATCAAACCCACGAACAAACTACGACCATTAAAACTGCGTTGACGCTGCTCACGATTCAGCTTCACTTTCTTCATGGGCGCACCAACCTGACGTCATTCGCCTGCGGCGTGCGCATGCGCATCTTGTCACGCGCCAACTTCTCGACCCGGGCGTGAGTAGACCAGGTGCTTTGCTCAATCTGCAATCGACCCCAGTCGACTTCCAGCGCATCACGCTCGTTGGTCAGCGCTTGCAGTTCAACAAACAGCTTGCGTGACTGGTGCTTGCTGTAAATACAACCAATAGCCGTAACCATGGCCAGTACAGTCAAAATAGAACAGGTGGTAATCAGACGACGGGTCTCACTCATGAGAGCACCTCCGCCACCCGTAACACAGCACTGCGTGCCCGCACGTTTACATCCAGTTCTGCATCACCGGCACGAATGGCACCGCCACTTAAGCGTAACTTCGGCTGTGCAGATTCAGGCACAACCGGCAAGCGTGACAAAGCCGGATCAACACGTGACTGGTCGCGGAAGAAACGCTTCACCAGCCGGTCTTCCAAAGAATGAAAACTAATAATACAGATACGACCGCCTTTGCGGACGGCTTCAAGCAAGCACGCCAAGGCCCGCTCAACTTCCCCAAGCTCGTCATTAATAAAGATACGGATCGCCTGAAATGTTTTGGTCGCGGGGTGCTTACCCTTGCCAAAACGCGGCGCTGCAGATTCGACAATTGCAGCGAGTTCGCCGGTCGTTGTAATACGGGACTCGTCACGCGCAGCACAAATTGCCTTCGCTATACGCCGGGCATTTTTGTCTTCACCATAGCGAGCTATTACGCGCACGATATCCCTGTATTCAGCACTATTGATCCAGTCAGCCGCAGTCTGCGTTGCGGTCGTGTCCATACGCATATCGAGAGGGCCGTCTGACGCAAAGCTAAAACCGCGCTCCGCGTTATCCAGCTGGGGCGAAGAAACGCCTAAATCCAGCAGGATTCCATCAACTTCGCCAAAGATTCCGTGCTTCATCAGAATCTCCCGCAACCCCCCGAAACTTGCATGCTCTGTTATTACCCGCGGATCCGATTCAGCCAATGCCGAAGCGACCCGCATCGCTTCCAAATCTCTATCTATAACCAGTAGCCGCCCATCAGGACCCAACTGCTCAAGAATTTTTTTACTATGGCCGCCACGCCCGAAAGTTCCATCTACGTAGACTCCGTCGGGCTTAATCTGCAAATGCTCCAGCACTTCATTTAGCAACACCGGAACATGTGCGTCCTGCATGACAGCTCCAACCGGCAACCCGCCGGCATGCAACAACAACTAAATCAGCAGTGATTCAAGTTCGTCTGAATCTTCCGCTGCATCATCGTTGCGATAATCATTAACCTGATCATCCCAACGCGCCTCATCCCACAATTCGAACTTGTTGCCCATACCAAGCAACATCACCTGCTTATCCAGTCCCGCGTAGTCACGCAGTTCACGCGGGATTAGAATGCGCCCGTGTCCGTCCATCTGTTGTTCAGCCGCATGACCCAACAACAGACGCTGCATTTTGCGGTTTGCCGGTTTGGTGCCCGGGAGGCGCATGAGGCGACGCTCAAGATCTTCCCAGTCCGGCTGCGGATAAATGAGGAGGCAGTTATCACGGTCAACCGTGCACACCAAACGCCCGTCGGCACGCGCCAGGATTTCGTCGCGATAACGCGCCGGAATCGCCATACGTCCCTTGGCATCTAAGGTTATTTTGGTCGCGCCTTTTAACATTGCGGAAAGGGCAAATAGCCCATTTCTCCCCACTTATTACCACTTCTCGACACTATATTGAGCGGTGAACTGGGGTGTCAACATAACCCACCATTAATTCTTTGTATGACAGCAACTTAGGGGTGGTTTTTGGTGGGTTGCAGGCAAATCTGTTTGCCTAAAATCAGCAAGTTACGGAACCTTCTTTTAAGACTTTATCAACAGATGCTTTTTTTACCTAAAACGCACTGTTTTCAGGGGTTCCGGCGCAAATTTGCGCCAAAACCACAGACGGGGGCACAAAATGCGCCGTAAGTCTTTGAAAATAAAGAAGGAGTCGGCCGATAAGCCGGGTTCTGTCGTGGACAATCATTCATCTGGGATCAGCGTCGCCACTGACCTCATGCGACCTACCCGGGAGTTCCGTGGGCGCGGATGACCGGATCCGGAGACCCTGGTCTACTCCCCTATTTGGTCTTGCTCCGAGTGGGGTTTGCCCTGCCACGCCTGTTGCCAGCCGCGCGGTGCGCTCTTACCGCACCATTTCACCCTTACCTGCACTTCCGGAGAAGCTCAGGCGGTATATTTTCTGTGGCACTTTCCGTGAGCTCACGCTCCCCAGGCGTTACCTGGCACTCTGCCCGATGGAGCCCGGACTTTCCTCCCATTCACTAGGAATGCGCGATTGCCTGGCCGACTCCGGGATGCACCATAGCCTCTGCCCTAAGTGCTGGCAAGTAAAGAATATTCCGGCTATTTGCCGACGGGCTCATTCATTACGCAGGGTCATGGCCAGTGCGTAGACCGCTTTCTTCCGCTGACCGGTAAGCTTTGCAGCAATCGCTGCAGCCTGACTGGCTGGCAGCTCTTCAAGTAATACACTCAATACCTTCAACACATCGGCCTCTTCGCCGGAGGTCTCACCCTCACGCCCGGCCACGACCAAGGTGAACTCCCCCTTGTTACCACCGGGGTCTGCATCGAGTTGCTCCAGCACCTCAGTCAGCGTGCCGCGATAAAAGGTTTCATACAGTTTGGTGATTTCACGGGCGAGCATGGCGGGTCGTTCTCCGCCAAGCACCGAGATCATATCTTTAAGCGTGCTCTTTACTTTGTGCACAGAGACATAGAACAACAATGTGTCAGTGCCGGCTGACAACTCTCTCAGACGCAACTGCCGTGCCTTTTCGGCTGCCGGTAAAAAACCCTCAAAGAAAAAGCGGTCACTGGGCAAACCGGCCACAGACAACGCAGTAATGGCCGCACAGGCGCCGGGTATCGGTTCAACATCGAGGCCTGCCCCGGTAACCGCTTTAACCAGCCGGTAACCCGGGTCACTCATTAACGGTGTGCCCGCATCACTGACCAGCGCAACCTTACCGCCATTCCTGATAGTTTCAGCGATTTCTACCGCCCGCTCTGTTTCATTGTGTTCATGACAGGAAATGAGTTCTGCCCGAATCCCCAGATGGGTTAACATTCGTGCTGTCCGGCGGGTATCCTCAGCCGCAATAAGGTCGACTTCGGCAAGTACAGTGCGCGCACGCTCACTAATATCGGCCAGATTACCTATAGGTGTAGCGACCACGTAGAGTATCCCCGGACCGCCTGCTTTTTTTGCCGGTTGCTTATCGGCTGATTGCTTATCTAATTGTGGATCTGATGACATACGCTAACTTTTTATTACAAAAACTGAATAGCTGCAAAGCTGCCACAAACAAACTCATTACTACAGGGCTCTGCTGCTCGATCATACTGATCATCGGGGGCTGTGCTGCCGGCCCGGGTGATAGTGGTGGTTCCTTTGGTTCAACGCAATCACGCCGCTATGCTGAAGATCTCGCACAACAAGGCAACCACGCCGGCGCCGCACGACAGTACCTCGAACTGGCAGCAGCCAGCGAGGGCGACCTGCGCCAACGCTATTTAATACTGGGCGCACGCGAACGCTATTTGGCCAATGATATTGCCGGCGCGGAACGTATGCTCGCTCAACAGCGTAGCAGCTTGAGTGAAATTAATCAGAGCATCTGGGCGACCGTAAGCGCAGAAGTAAAACTTGCCGGCCAACAACCCAATCAGGCACTCAAAGCCCTGGATAGCATCAACGTCGATGACCCCGACTACGAATCACCCAAGGTGCTGCTGCTAAGAGCTGAAGCGCTCTTCCAACTGGGCAAATCGGCACAGGGTGTCGAGCAACTCATGCTGCGTGAAGCCGGCTTCCGCTCACGGTCAGACAAACTGGCCAACCAACGACTTACCTACAGAGGCCTGCAAGCTTCGGGTGCCAGCCTGTCGGCGCGACCCAAATCAAATGATCCGGTTGTGAAAGGCTGGTTGATACTGGGTTATTTAGGCTGGCAACAGCGTGACAATTTCACCGGCCTTCAACTAGCTTTAACCGAGTGGCGTGAGGTGCATCCTGACCATCCGGCTGCCGGCATCCTGATACCCGACATGCTGAATCAGCTCAGCGACATGCTGAACTACCCTGACCGCATAGCCGTGATGCTGCCCCTGTCCGGCAGACAGCGTGCTTCGGCTGAAGCGATCAGAGACGGCTTCCTGGCAGCACATTTCAAAACCGACAGCGCTACAGACCGGCCCGAGATTCAGTTCTATGACACCAGTGCAGGTGTTGGCGCAGCACTCGAACTTGCCAAGCGCGATGATGCCGATTTTATCGTCGGTCCTTTGCTTAAAGACTCGGTTGATGAAATTGCCTCAAGCATGGTCGGCACCAAGGTACTGGCACTGAACCAGCGTTCCGGCGGAATGGGCAAACGCAACTTCTTTCAATTTGCCCTGTCTCCCGAAGATGAGGCCCGGCAGGTTGCACAACGTGCGATTTCCGAAGGCCACCTCACTGCCGTAGCGCTGCTACCCTCCTCCGAATGGGGTGAACGCATCGTTAAGAGTTTCAACGATGAGTTTCGCAAGCACGGCGGCCGCCTACTCAGCGCCGAAACATTCGATGCAGAAGCATCCGATTATTCAGATGCAATTCAGCGCATGCTGCTTCTGGACCAGAGTAATACACGCCGGCAACAACTCGACGATGTACTGAGCCAGCGCACCGAGTTTGAACCCCGCTTGCGTCAGGACGCCGACTTCATCTTTTTAGCGGCCAATGCCAAAGCTGCCAAGCAGATCAGGCCTCAGCTGCGCTACTACTACGCAGGGCGCTTACCAACGTTTGCCACTTCATCGATATATCAGCCGGGCACCCGCAACAACGCCGACCTTCGCGGCATTACATTTCCTGATGCACCCTGGGTTCTCGGCACTGCATCCGGCGGCAAGCAACTGGAACCGGCATTCAAAAAACTCGCCGGGCAATCGGCTATGCGCCGGGCACGCCTGTACGCAATGGGCTTCGATGCCTATCACCTCGTGCCACTGCTCAATGGCAGCGGCAAGATTGAGACACCGGTGAACGCTTTAAGCGGCAAGCTAACGCTTGACCGTCAGGGTAAAGTCTACAGAGAGCTAAGCTGGGCCAGCATCCAGTCAAATGGCAAACCACGCCCTCTCCCGGCCACACCCAGACTGCTTCTGGAACAATCCGACAGCGCACTGTCAGAAAACTAGCGCACTCAACAACAGTCACGACCCATGAAAAAGCAGCAGCCTTCGGCATCGCATCTGCGGGACGGGGCCAGGGCTGAACTACTGGCACTGCGCTTTCTAAAACGGCAAGGCTGCAAAATACTCGCCACGAACTTTACTTGCCGCGTGGGTGAACTGGATATCATCGCGCTGGACAAATCGGCAGAGCATTCTATACAAGAGCCGTGCATCTCTGTCGTTGAGGTTCGCTACCGGCGCAGCGGGATATACGGAGGTGCAGCAGCCACTGTCAATCACGCCAAACAACAACGCATTATCAACAGCAGTCAACTTTGGCTGAGCCAGAATTCCGGATACCGCAATCACCCGGTCCGCTTCGATGTCATAACTCTGAGCGGCGACCTCGACAAGCCACAACTGAACTGGTTGAAACGGGCTTTCTCCTGCGACGGAGTTATATAGACTTCAATATTGACCCCGGCTTAGGAAATAGGCACGCCGGCAGACAGGAGTGGTATATTTAGCGCCATGAGCACACGAATACATGAACACTTTGCACAAAGCATTGCCGTAAAACAGGCCTCCATGGATGAGTTGCCCGGGGCCATAGAGGCAGCCGGCAATATCATGGTCGAATGCCTGAAGAATGGCGGCAAGATTCTTAGCTGCGGCAATGGCGGCTCGGCCGGAGACGCTCAACACTTTTCGGCGGAACTACTGAACCGTTTCGAAATGGAACGCCCGGGTCTTGCGGCGGTTGCGCTCACGACCGACAGCTCTACGCTTACCTCCATTGCCAACGACTACGCCTATGAAGACATCTTCGGCAAACAAGTACTGGCTTTAGGACAAAAAGGCGACGTTCTGCTGGCCATATCGACTTCAGGCAACTCACCCAATGTAGTTCGTGCGATTCAAGCCGCTCATGAAAAAGGTATGAGTGTGGTTGCATTGACCGGCGGTAGCGGCGGTGAGATGGCTACGATGTACCAAGGGCAGGACACAGAGATTCGTGTACCGTCAGACCGTACAGCACGCATTCAGGAAGTACATTTGGTTGTGATTCATTGCCTGTGTGATCTGATCGACACCACACTCTACGGATAAGCGTCGAGCTCCGACCGGAGCCTCGTAACAAGCAAATTGACGGAAACTATTTAACGACCTTCAGGTGCGAGGGTCGCGGTTTCTTTGTGCCGGTAGGCTTAGGTGGTAACGGATCATCATCCGGGCTTTCAGAATCGTTATCCTGGACAACAACAGGACCATCAAATGACCTGTCTGCAACAACATCGGGAGCATCAACCGGATCAGCATCTGCATCGTTGGGCGAACTCTCGACGATTGAAAGATTCAGCTCTTCGCCGCCAGCGTCGCCCATAGCGTCGTCATCAAACTCATCGCCTTCCGGAAACACCATCCCCTGACCCGACTCGCGGGAATAGATACCGAGAACAGATGCAACGGGAATCCATAGAGAATGCGGCGTGCCACCGAAACGGGCGCTAAAGCTAACGTGTTCGTTGCCGAGTTCAAGATCGCCGGTTGCCGAAACACTAACATTGAGCACCAGCTTGCCGTCTTCAACAAACTCGAACGGCACTTCTACGCCCTCTTGCTCGGCATCGACAACAATCAGAGGAGTCTGCCCGTTGTCACTTATCCACTCGTGCAAAGCACGCAGCAGATAAGGCTTACTAGGCGACATAGAATTGCTCATGCAAACACAGAGTAAATTAAACGCAGACGGCAGCTATTGCTGCAGCTCGTGCTCCAACTCTGTCAGGCTTTCCTGGAACGACGGACGCGAGAAAACCAGATTCATATAAGCCTGAATCGGCTTCGCAGAAGCAGGCAACTCAATACCGTATGAATGCAGGCGCCACAAAATCGGAGCAATACTGCAGTCAACCAAAGAGAAGTCATCGCTCAGGAAGTACGGTTTGATGGAGAACACATCAACGCTACTCAAGATGCTTTCCGCAAGAATCTTTTTAGCGCGTGTAGCCTGACGCTTCTCGGAAGCATTCTCGATCTGTTCAGCCATGGTGTACCAGTCTTTTTCGATACGGTACAAAGCCAGACGGAACTGAGCGCGGGTCACCGGATCAACAGGCATCAATGGAGGATGCGGGAAACGCTCATCAAGGTATTCGATAATGACGCGAGAGTCATACAACACCAGGTCGCGATCAACCAGAGTCGGAACAGTGTGATACGGGTTCAGATCAATGAGATCTTCAGGCATGTCATTGCCTTCAACATTAACCACTTCAATGTTGATGTTTTTCTCAGCCATCACCAAACGTGTGCGGTGACTATAGAAACAGGTCGGACTTGAAAACAAAGTCATGACTGACCGTTTATCAGCAACTATACCCATGAAACAACTCTCCGATAGTGCCGGTGCAGCCGGCAACTGATTCAAGACGATCCCGCGCTCATGCAGAGCGCGGGATTCTCTTATTTAATGATTGGCAGATCAGATAAACCTGCCCAATACGTTCTTCTACGAGACGCTCTATTCGACGTCTTTCCAGTACTCAACTTTCAGCAGGTACGCAAACAGCAGGAATACGAGCAGGAATATAATCACCCAGATACCCAGATGGGTACGCTCTAACTGCTCAGGCGAACCGGCATAGTCGAGGAAGTTAACCAGATCACGAACAAACTGGTCGTACTCAGCTTCGTTCAACTTACCCTTAGTCACCTGCTCAAAGCCGGAAAATTCCATACGGGTCTGACCGGCGCTGACTTCCACCTCGTCAAAAATTGCCCGGCGCATGCCCTGCAATTCCCAAAGCACATGAGGCATGCTCGCACCTTGCAGCACCAGATTATTCACGCCGGTAGCCTTACTTTCATCGATGTAGAAACCGCGTAAAAAGTTGTACAGATAATCCGTACCCTTAGAACGCGAGATCAATGACAAATCCGGCGGTGTCTGACCAAACCATGCTTCAGCACTCTTAGGAGGCATAGCAATAGACATAGGCTCCTGAGTCTTGTCAGCAGTAAACATGAGGTTGCTCTGCAACTGCTCATCAGTAAGGCCTAAGTCTTCACCAAGACGATTAAAGCGCACGTACTGCATCGAGTGACAACCCAGGCAGTAGTTCACGTAGTTTTTAGCACCACGCTGCAACGATGCAATGTCGGCCACGTCGTTGCCGGCTTTATCGTGCAACGGGCTACCGCCACCGGAAGCCTGCGCAACCGAAACAACTGCGAATGCCGCCAATGTCATGGCGCAGCGAATGATTTTTGCTTTCATATCTTTACTCACTCTATTCACCATGATCACTTGTGATAAACCAATCTGTCCGGCACGGGCTTAGTCTTCTCCCGGGCGGTATAGAAAGGCATCAAGATGAAAAAGCCAAAGTAAATGGCAGTAAAGATACGCGCCAGCGTTGTGTAAACGCCTTCAGCCGGTTGCAGACCCAACCAACCCAGAGCGAGGAAGCTGATAGCAAAGCAGCCTACTGCAAACTTGTAGGTCCAACCGCGATAGCGGATTGACTTCACTTTACAGCGGTCCAGCCATGGCAGCAGGAACAACACGGCGATTGCGCCGAACATCAGCAAGACACCCGTCAACTTGTCGGGTACCGCACGAAGAATTGCGTAAAACGGGGTGTAATACCACACCGGCGCAATATGCTCAGGGGTCTTCAATGAGTTAGCAGGCTCGAAGTTAGCGTGCTCAAGGAAGTAACCACCCATCTCAGGTGCAAAGAATACGACGGCAGCAAACAGAATCAGGAAGATAATGATCGCAACCACATCTTTAACAGAGTAGTACGGGTGGAAAGGAATACCGTCGACAGGGATACCATCAACTTTATTCTCTTTAATTTCTATACCGTCAGGGTTGTTGGAGCCGGTCTCATGCAGTGCAAGAATATGCACGACAACCAACATAACCAACGCCAGCGGCACTGCAATTACATGCAACGCGAAGAAGCGATTCAGTGTGATATCTGAAATATAGAAGTCACCACGAATCCACTCGACCAGAGGCTCACCAATGTACGGGAAGGCGCCGAACAGCGACACAATCACCTGCGCACCCCAGTAAGACATCTGACCCCAAGGCAGCAAGTAGCCCAGGAAGCCTTCAGCCATCAGTGCAACGTAGATCACCATACCGATGAGCCACAGCAGTTCACGAGGCTTCTTGTACGATCCGTACAACATGGCGCGGAACATATGGAGATAAACCACAATAAAGAACGCGGATGCACCTGTTGAATGCATGTAGCGAATCAACCAGCCCCATTCGACATCACGCATGATGTACTCAACCGAGGCAAACGCATCTGCCGCAGAAGGCTTGTAATTCATAGTCAGGAAGATGCCGGTAATTAACTGGATGACCAGTACTACAATCGCCAGCACACCGAACACATACCAAAAGTTAAAGTTTTTGCCGGCGTAGTACTCAGACATGTGTTCCTTGAACATTTTGCTCAAAGGAAAACGTGCATCGATCCATCCGAGGAACTGAGCGCCGCGGCTCTGCGTCTCTACATTGCTCATGCCTCAGCTCCTGAATCATCACCAACAAGAATAGTGTTGTCGCTAAGGAAGCGATAAGGAGGAACCGACAGGTTAGTCGGAGCAGGCACACCCGCGAACACGCGGCCGGCCAAATCAAATTTGGAACCGTGACAAGGGCAGAAGAAACCACCGACCCAATCGGCACCCAAATCAGCAGGGGCTACTTCAAAACGGTCGGTCGGTACACAACCCAGATGCGTGCAGTTAGCGACCAAAACCAGAATCTCCGGTTTCAGCGAACGAACCTCGTTCTTCGCATATTCAGGCTGATCCGAAACATCGGATTCCGGATCACGCAAATCATTCGTTGCGTTTGCCAAGCGATCCAGCATTGCTGAAGTACGCTTAACGATCCAGACAGGTTTGCCGCGCCATTCAACGCGAAGCAATCCACCGTCTTCAAGTTTACTAATATCCACCTCAACCGGTGCACCAGCCGCCTGGGCTCTAGCACTCGGTTTCCAGGATGCCAAAAATGGCACCGCTGTTAAGGCGACACCCACACCACCAATCGCAGTCGTTGCGACAGTTAGAAAATGGCGGCGATTAAGACCTTCGTCTGCGCTCATCCAGCAAAACCTCCCGAAAAGTTACAGAACCGGCCAACAGGGTGTTGGCGCATTACAAAGTGCGCGGATTATACACGCTGAAACGAGGTGTTGCCTACAGTAAGCAGCATTTACAAGGGCTTCAGAGGGACCAAACCACCCTGTTTGCGCAAACGGGATGGTTGCAGGGCGGATGCAGGCTCCGGAATCAGGACAGACGGCGGATCTTCACGCCCATCTGGTGCAGTTTTTCTTCGATGCACTCGTAACCGCGGTCGATGTGATAAACGCGGTCCACAATCGTCTCACCCTCGGCCACCATGCCGGCCAGGACCAGACCGGCTGACGCGCGCAGGTCTGTCGCCATCACCGGAGCACCTTTTAACCCTTCAACGCCACGGACCACAGCCGTATTTCCGTTTAGTGCAATATCGGCGCCCATGCGCTGCAATTCGGGAACATGCATGAAGCGGTTTTCAAAAATATTCTCGGTGACCGCGGCAGCGCCTTCAGCAACTGTATTCAGCACCATGAACTGCGCCTGCATATCGGTGGGAAAACCGGGATACACCGCAGTGTTGATATCGACAGCCTTAAGCGCGCGGCCACGCATATCCAGCTCGACCCAATCCTCACCCGATTCTATATAAGCACCTGCTTCACGCAGTTTCTGCAAAACGTTTTCAAGATGCAGCGGATTAACTTTCTTAAGTTTTACCCGCCCACCGGTAATAGCAGCGCCCACCAAAAAGGTACCGGCCTCAATTCTGTCCGGCTGTATCCGGTAATTTGTACCGTGCAAAGCATCAACACCCTGCACCACAACCCGGCTTGTGCCGGCGCCTTCTATCTTGGCGCCCATCGACATCAAGCACAGCGCCAGATCTTCCACCTCGGGCTCCTGCGCAGCGTTATCCAATACCGTTTCACCGTCGGCCAGCACAGCGGCCATCAACAGGTTTTCGGTGCCGGTCACGGTGACTGCAGGCATGGAAATATGTGCCCCCTTCAACCGGTCGACACGCGCCTTAATATAGCCATCGCTGATATCAACGTTGGCACCCATCGCCTCGAGACCTTTAACGTGAATATCAACCGGACGTGCACCAATCGCACAACCGCCGGGCAGCGAAACATCGGCCTTACCAAAGCGCCCCATCAACGGACCCAGCACCAAAATAGAAGCGCGCATGGTTTTAACAAGGTCATACGGTGCTTCGAATTCGGTAACGGTACCCGCATCGACCTCGATAGCCATTTTCTCGTGGATAGTCACACCCGCGCCCATGCGTCCTAACAATTCCATAGTTGTTGTCACGTCACGCAAATGCGGCACGTTACTCACATGGAACGGCTCTTTAGTTAGCAGGGATGCGGCAAGAATAGGCAGGGTGGCATTCTTCGCGCCCGATATAGTGACAGTGCCGTCTACACGGGCACCGCCTGTGATTGCTAGCTTATCCACAGACTGCGCCTAGGCGTGTTCGGCAGGCGTGAGCGCCTGAATCGACAATGCGTGTATTTCGTTTCCGACTAATTCACCCAACGTGGCATAAACCAATTGATGACGCTGCAAGGGGCGCTTGCCCTCAAACTGCTCACTGACAACCACCGCTTCATAGTGGGTATTGTCATCACTTAATACACTGACTTCGCTGCCGGGCAATCCGGCAACAATTAGGGCTTCGATTTCCTGTGGATTCATGTAGTCACTCAAAAACTTTCAAAAACACCGGGTGTCGGGAGAACGCCCTGCACACCGGTCAACGGAATGTCCGCATAGTAGCGCATCACACCGCTAACAGCACTTTATCGGCAAGCCATTATTCAAACCCGCTGTGGCAGCATAAAACCTGAGACTTTTGTGTATCATTGCGGCAATTATTGATGTTGTTGTATGGCAGGCGCCAAGCGCACCTTAGAAGACTCTGATGTCCTTGCAAATCATAGCTATTCTGGCCGGATTCGTATTGCTCCTGTATGGAGCAGACAGATTTGTGGTCGGCGCATCTGCCACAGCCCGCAATCTTGGGCTCTCCCCCCTGTTGATCGGCCTGACTATCGTCGGCTTTGCCACCTCGGCTCCTGAGATTCTGGTTTCCATCACCGCCGCCCTGCACGATGAAACCGACATGGCTGTCGGTAACGCCATCGGCAGCAACATTGCCAACATTGGTCTGGTGTTAGGTATTGGCGCCATGATCAAACCGATCATGATCACCAGCTCAACAACTCTGCGCCGTGAAATGCCGTTGCTGATCGTCATTACGCTCGGCACCTTCGTGCTTTTCCTCAATGATTACCTGAGCAGAACTGACGGGTTAATCCTGCTTGTTGCTTTAGGCGTCTTTTTATATTGGATTGCCAGAATAGCCATTAAGTCAAAATCCACAGACACCATGGCCGTGGAGTATGAAGCAGAAATACCGCATGACATGCCGACAGGCAAAGCTGTGTTCTGGCTGGTCCTGGGTTTTGCTGTTTTGCTCGTCGGTGCCAACATCCTGGTATGGGGGGCAGAAGAACTGGCGCGCTATCTGGGTGTCTCAGAGCTGATTATCGGACTGACTATCCTGGCCGTCGGCACCAGCCTGCCGGAACTGGCGGTGACCATAGTTTCCGCCTACAAAGGCGAAGCGGGTCTGGCCCTGGGTAACATCGTGGGCTCAAACATCTACAACCTGCTTGCGGTTATCGGTATAGCAGGCGCCATCCAGCCCTCTGCTCTGGAACCCGAGATACTAAGGCTGCACTACCCAGTAATGGCCGTTTTCACCATCGCCATTTACCTTATGGTCTACAATTTCGGAGGCAATGATGTCGCTAAACTAAAACGACGTCATGGCGCTATACTTTTTCTGGCATTTATCGGCTATCACATCAACAATATATAAGTATCGATATACGCACCTGCCAAACCAGCGACAGCCTGACTGCCTAAAAGCGAGACATGCAAGATGAGCAAAAAAAGAAATGTTGATTTCAATAAGCTCGCCACAAGAGTGCTGGAGATTGAAGCCCGCGCCATCAATGATTTGATAGCAGGCATTAATAATGATTTTAGCCGGGCATGCGAATTGTGTCTCGAATGTGAGGGCCGCATCGTTGTAACCGGCATGGGTAAATCCGGACACATCGGCAACAAGATTGCCGCAACACTTGCCAGCACCGGCACCCCCGCATTTTTTGTTCATCCCGGCGAAGCCAGTCATGGCGATCTCGGCATGATCACAACTAAAGACCTGGTAATTGCAATATCCAACTCCGGTGAGACTGCAGAGATACTCACCCTCATCCCGATCCTAAAACGGATTGGTATACCGCTCATTGCGATGACCGGCAAAGCCAAATCAAGTTTGGGCGATGCTGCCGACGTCATTCTGAATGTTGCTGTAAGTGAAGAAGCCTGCCCGCTCAATCTGGCGCCGACCGCAAGCACAACCGCAACGCTTGCCATGGGCGATGCTCTGGCAGTGGCGCTGCTTGAAAGTCGTGGTTTCACTAAAGAAGACTTTGCCTTGTCTCATCCGGGTGGCTCCTTAGGCCGCAGACTGCTGTTGCGGGTTTCTGACCTGATGCATGGGGACGATGACCTGCCGGTTGTAAGCGAATCGACCTCACTCTCCGACGGACTGCTTGAGATGAGCCGCAAGGGCCTGGGCATGACGGCAGTAACAGACAGCAATGGCGAGCTGGCCGGCCTGTTTACAGACGGTGACTTACGCCGGGCACTGGACAAGGAGCTCGACGTACCCGCCACAACGATGGCAGACCTTATGGTGCGTGGCTGCAAGACGGTAAAAGCCGATATGCTGGCTGCGGAAGCGGTAAGATTGCTGGAACAGAATAAAATCAACGGACTGATCGTTGTAGACGATAACAATCATCCAATTGGCGCACTGAACGTTCACGACCTGTTCAGAGCCGGAGTCATGTAGTTATGACCAAACACGGTATATGGAAACGCGCTGCTGACGTAAAGCTGTTAGTGCTGGATGTAGACGGCGTATTAACAGATGGACGACTGCTGTTCGATGCTGACGGCAAAGAACAAAAAGTATTTCACGCTAAAGACGGTTACGGCATGCGCTCATTAATGCGTGTCGGTATTGAAATAGCCATCATCTCGGGTCGCAAGTCACGACCCGTGCAAGCACGTATGGATGAACTGGGCGTTCAACATGTTTTTCTCGGTCAGAGTCAAAAACTCGATACATTAAAAACACTCGCTGGAAAACTCGGCATTACATTGGATCAAATTGCTTATATGGGTGATGACGTTCCAGACAAGGAATGCATGGAAGCGGTAGGACTTGCCGTAGCCGTAAACGACGCACATCCAGCTGTCCGGAAAATCGCCGACCTGCGCACCTCGTTGCCCGGCGGTCGCGGTGCAGTTCGTGAAGTGTGCGACCTGATCCTAGATGTACAACTGGCAGATTAGCGCTACCTGTTCATAATTGTGGAAATAATCAAAGACACACGCAGCGCAATACAGATTGCTCTACTGGCTTTAATTGCCGGGGGTAGCACTATCATCATGCTGCAATCCACCGACGATGATGATTCGGACTCCGACCGTCGTGAACTGGAGTTGGCATTTTTTATTAAATCCGCAGAAGTTCAGGGGACGGCTGAAGACGGCACCACTATCTACCGGATATTTGCTGAAGATGCCCAACAGCATCCTTCGCAGGAAGACATTACCATGAGCAATGTTGCCCTCAGCTATGACCCCATAGCCGAGACACCATGGGATATGTTTGCTGACACCGGCCGCATTCCGCCTGATGGTAAACTCGTTGAGCTGGAAGGCAACGTGAAAATCCTGTCCACAGATCCGGGCAGTTCACAAATCAGGATTACTACGACCAAAATGAATGTCGTTCCGGAGGAACGCAGAGCATTTACCGACCGCAAGGTCGTAATTGAAAGAGACGGCGAGACAATAAAAGGCATTGGCATGGAAGCCGATCTCAATACGAGCAATATAAAACTACTATCAAATGTTAACGGCAGATATGCACCTTAAAAACATCGTTTTAGTTACAGCGTTTCTGACGCTGGGATCATTGAGCACTTCAGCCCTTGCAGATCTTTACGAACTGCAACCGGATTTGCCGATAACCATTGACGCAGACTCATCTGACTTTGACTATGTAACCAATCAATTGGTTTTCCGCGGCCTGCGCATCACTCAGGGTGCTTTGACCGTGCAGGCGGATGTTGCCGAAACAGACAAACTTGATTTCACCGACGGGCTCTGGATTTTTAATGGCAACGTCAGAGTAAATGCGGATGGTTCATTATTAACTTGCGACAGAGCTGAACTCACCTTCAAGAACAACCAACTTAGCTTTGCTAAGTTAACCGGCAACCCCGCCCGTTTTGAACAAACGGATCCGGAAACCGGGCAGGTCAATCAAGGCGAAAGCAAACTGATGACCTACGATCTCAAGGCCGGCACAGTAACCATGAAAGATGATGCCAAGTTTACCGATGGCAACAATCGCATGAGCGGCGCCAATATCATTTACGACGTTATATCACGCCGCATTCGGGTCGATTCCGATGGCAGCAGCGGCGGCGTTAAAATCATGATTGATCCCACCTCACCGGGTGTCAGCAAGTATGTTGACCAGGAAGAGAATGAACCCGAAACGGATGTCGCACCGTGAGCATACTCAGCGCAGAAAACATTAAAAAACGATTCAAGATGCGGGACGTCGTCAACGGCATCAGCGTCCAGATTAAAAGCGGACAAGTCGTCGGACTGCTGGGCCCTAATGGCGCGGGCAAAACGACTGCCTTCTATATGATTGTAGGGCTTATCCCGTGCGACTCGGGTGCCATCGTACTGGACGGTGAAGACCTGACGCCTATGCCAATGCACCAGCGTGCCCGTTTAGGCATGGGCTACCTGCCGCAGGAAGCATCGATTTTCCGAAAGCTGACCGTAGCCGATAACATCATGGCTATTCTGCAGACCCGCAAGGGTCTCGAGCGGGAAGACAGACAACGAAAACTGGAAGAACTGCTCGAAGAACTCAGCATTAATCACATCCGCAACAGCATGGGCGTTGCCCTCTCCGGCGGTGAGCGCCGGCGCGTGGAAATTGCCAGGGCACTAGCTGCCGACCCGCAGTTTGTTCTGCTCGATGAACCTTTTGCAGGCGTCGACCCGATTACCGTTATCGACATCCAGAAAATCATTGAACACCTCGCCCAGCGCGGCATTGGGGTACTGATTACTGACCATAATGTCCGTGAAACGCTCGGTATTTGTGAGCATGCCTACATTCTGGCTGCCGGCACCATCATTGCTCAGGGCACTCCGGATGAGATTGTGGCGAACAAGCACGTTCGTGAAGTTTATCTGGGCGAAGACTTCAAACTATGACCTGAATACTATTGTCAAAAGGCTATTCAACCGATAATGGTCTTTTAGCGAACTCTTTCAGGGATTAACAAGGAATACATGGCAAAGCTTTCATTGCAGCTGAAACTGGGTCAGTCATTAACCATGACCCCACAGCTACAGCAGGCTATCCGTCTGTTGCAAATGCCTGTCATGGAACTCAACGCACAGATTGAGGAAGCACTCGAAACCAATCTGATGCTGGAGCAGGAAGAACCGCCTGCTGCAGAAACCCCCGACACTAATGAAGAAACCACCTCCGATGTGATTGAGGGTGACGAACTCGACCCGGGCTGGGATCAACCAACAGCACCGAGCGGCCCGGACAACGATTTTCAATCTGAACTACCCGACAGCAGCGTTGAATCGCTCAGGGAACATTTATTGTGGCAACTCGAAACCGAACACTTTTCCCCCAGAGAAGTTGTCGCCGGTCAGGCCATAATTGACTCCATCAACGACGATGGCTATCTGACCCAGGCTCTTGAAGACATTGTAGTCAGCCTCCCCAGTGAGGCCGGCTTCTCGATAAAAGAGTTGGAACAAACCTTAAGCAAAGTTCAAACACTTGACCCGGCGGGCATCGGTGCGCGGGATCTTGGCGAATGTATCGCCCTGCAACTCAGCATGTTGCATGAGCAGGAACCAGGGCGCTTACTTGCGCTAAACATTGCCCGCAATCATCTGGATCTGATGGCCGATGGCGAATTCGACATACTAAGAAGAAACCTGAGCGTCGCCGATGATGAACTGCAACTGGCATTAGCCCTGATCCGCAGCTGCCATCCCAAGCCGGGTTCCGCCATTTCCAACACCAGTCCGGAATACGTCATACCGGACGTCTATGTGCGCAAGCAAGACGGCCGCTGGGTCGTTGATGTGAATAAAAGCACATCCCCAAAACTGCATATTAATCAGACTTATGCCAGCGCCCTGTCCGGTGGCGAAGCGCACAGTACCTTGCGCTCACAACTTCAGGAAGCGCGCTGGCTGATTCGCAGCCTCGAAATCCGCAATGAAACTTTGCTCAAAGTTGCTATTTGTATCGTGCAACGTCAGGTAGACTTTCTGGAGCACGGTGAAGAAGCCATGAAACCCTTGGTTCTGAGGGATGTTGCAGAGGCAGTAGAAATGCACGAATCAACAATTTCACGCGTTACCACCAATAAATACATGCATACCCCGCGTGGCGTTTTTGAATTTCGTTACTTTTTCTCCAGCCAGCTTACCGCCACCGACGGCACCGGCGAATCATCGACTGCAATTCGCGCCCGGATCAAACGACTGATCGGGGAAGAGAATCCGTTAAAACCATTAAGCGACAACAAACTAACTGCCTTGCTTGAAGCAGAGGGTAGTAAAGTTGCGCGGCGCACTGTCGCAAAATACCGGGAGGCCTTAAAAATTCCGCCTTCCAGTGAACGAAAAAAGCGCGCCGCACACTAATAAATACAAGCCTGATTTAAAAGGAGGCACCTATGCAACTTAATCTAAGTGGTCATCACATCGACGTAACCGACGCTCTGCGTAAATACGTTAATGAAAAACTCGAAAAAGTAGAACGGCATTTCGACCACATTACAGATGCACAATGCATACTATCTGTTGAAAAACTCGAACATAAAGCCGAAGCGACCATCCATGTGAGCGGAGCAACGCTGTTTGCCGAATCAGTGGATGAAAACATGTATGCGGCAATCGACTCCATGACTGACAAGCTAGACCGTCAGGTACGTAAACATAAAGAAAAAGTAACCGATCACCATCGGCGCGAGTCGCAAAAGCGCAACATCGGCTAACAGGCTATTTAATTAGTAATGAAACTCGTCATCGTCAGCGGCCTGTCAGGTTCCGGCAAAAGTGTAGCCTTACACATGCTTGAAGACCTCGACTTCTACTGCATCGATAACGTGCCTGTGACTCTACTCGGATCAATGCTGGCTGAACTGACGGCCAGCAATGATCCGATGTATTCAAAACTTGCTGTAGGTGTAGACGCCCGAAACCGGGCCGCAGACCTAGACGCTATTCCCGAACTCTTCAAATCGCTGCGTGATCAGGGCATTGAGTCAGAAGTTATTTATCTGCACGCTGATACCGACATGTTGTTACGACGTTATCGCGAGACCCGTCGCAAACACCCGTTGCGCAATAACGGCATGACCATGCAGGAAGCCATTGAGCTGGAGCGTAAACTACTGGGTGCAGTATCCAACTCATCTGACTTGGTCATCGACACCACCGAAACCGGTGTTTACGACCTGCGCGAACTGATTCGCGAACGGGTCGGCGCGCGTTCGGAGAACGAGATATCACTTTTGATTGAATCGTTTGGTTACAAACACGGGGTACCATTTGATGCCGACTTTGTATTCGATGTCCGTTGTTTGCCCAACCCTTACTGGGAAATGCCGCTACGCGCTCTGAATGGTCGCGACCCCGAGGTCGTTGAGTTTCTGGGAGATCACCCCAGCGTTCGGCGCATGATTCAGGATGTTCTGGGTTTCGTAAAACATCGTATTCCGGAGTTCATCGAATCCCGCCGCAACTACATGACTGTTGCAATCG
>Ga0070728_10002159_pt1 | contig 25463 bp, 31 predicted proteins | sample tdDd471_FD_66723 | JGI IMG/M metagenome (GOLD analysis project Ga0070728, IMG submission 66723) | Marine sediment microbial communities from the Atlantic coast under amendment with organic carbon and nitrate - tdDd47.1 | ecosystem: Environmental > Aquatic > Marine > Coastal > Sediment | place...
TGCCGAACAAGGATGATGGCACCCGCCAATAGTACCACTACTGCGAACGCTGCCGGCGTAAGCCAGAGCACAGCGGTCTTTGGCTGGAACGGCGGGTTGAGCAAAACGAAATCTCCGTAGCGCGCCCGAATGAAATCAAGGACTTCCTTGTCATTGTCACCCTCGATAAGCCGTTCCCGAACCATCAGCCGCAGATCGCGCGCAACACCTGCATTCGAACTGTCGATGTCCTGGTTCTGGCAGACGACACACCGCAACTTTTTCGAAATATCGCGTGCGCGCGCTTCCAACACCGGATCCGGCAGTATTTCGTCGGGTTCCACTGCATATGCCGATACTGGCGGCAACAGCAGTACAACCATGATGACCAATATCCTGAACATCATCATCACTCGCTCGCGAACGCGCCGGCTTGTTTAAGCACCGTTCCGATTTTCCTCACGGCCTCGTCGCCAATGATGGGACCGACATAGCGATAAAGCACGGTGCCGGTTTCCCCGACTATGAAGGTTTCGGGCACGCCGGAAATCCCCCATTCGATTCCGGCGCGGCCAGTCAGATCGGACCCGATACGCTCATAAGGATTCCCAAGTTCAGATAGCCAGCGCACGGCATCTGCAGGCTGGTCCTTGTAGTTGATTCCGAACAGGCGAATGCCTTCCCTCTCGACAAGATCCGTGAGCACCCGGTGTTCGGCGCGGCATGGCACGCACCACGACGCGAAAACATTCACGACGATAGGCTGGCTAGCGTTCACCAAATCCGATCGCGCGAGCCCCGGAACGGATAAGCCTTCGATGGCTTCAAGTTGAAACTCTGGGACGGGTTGCGCAATCAGTACCGAGGGTATTTCGTTCGGATCACGGTCTGGATTGAGGCCCCAGAGGAAAAAGATCCCGAGAAAAAGCGCTATGAAAAAGGGCAATGATGCAAGCAATCGTGCCATGACTTATTCCGCTGGAACCGCCTGTGCATCTTTTACGGCGGGCCGTGGCGCCCCAACGCGCAAACGTCTGTCCGATAGCGACACCCCCCCTCCTAAAAATAATATTAGCGACCCTACCCAGATCAGATTTACTAGAGGTTCGTAGAGAATGCGCAAAGTCCATTGACCGCTTTCTCGCGCCTTCTTTGACGAGGGCTCTGATATCGACGCATATAAGTCTCCGGCCAAGGTCGAACGTATCGCTGACTCTGTAGTCGAACTTTGTGCGACGGGGTAGTTACGGCGTTCCGGGAAGAGTGTTGTGACAAGTTTTCCGTCTTTCTTAACCGATAACGAACCACGCTCGGCGAAGTAGTTTGGGCCTCTCACCCTCTCGACACCGTTAAAGGTTACCTCAAATCCCGCGATGGAAACAACGGAGCCCGGTTCAACGAAAGCGATTTCTTCGGACTTCCATATGCTCGAGCCGATGAAGCCGAACATCGCAATGGACAGGCCGACATGCGCCAATGTCATCCCGTGAGCGGCGCGCGGGAGACCTTTCGCTCGGCGCAACGCTGTCGCCATCGGCAGCTCGAAAAGACGAATTCTCAATGCCCATTCTCTGACCGTTGCCAGGAACAGCCAAACTGAGAAAAAGATTGAGACATAACCCAGTACAGGTCCACCGCTGATAAAGTACCAAGCGGCAAGCGTGGCTAGCACGGTTAGCACTGCGACGAACTTCAAACGCTGCAGCACGCCTTTGAAGTCCGATCGCTTCCAAGACAAAAACGGCCCTATCCCCATGATGAATATGAGAGGCAGCATAATGGGAACGAAGGTTATATTGAAAAAAGGCGGACCTACCGAGACTTTTTCACCCGTGACTGCTTCGAGAAACAACGGGTAGAGCGTGCCAACAAGCACACTACCGGTTGCAGCCGCGAGAATCAGATTGTTAAGCATAAGACCGGACTCACGACTGATAGGCTTGAATAGTCCACCGCCTTCCATCATCGGCGCCCGCCACGCGTAGAGAGCAAGCGAGCCACAAATGGAAATGCCGAGTAACATGAGGATATACAGACCGCGTTCCGGATCGACCGCGAATGCATGGACCGAGGTCAACAGACCGGAGCGAACTATGAACGTTCCTAACAGCGAAAGAGAAAACGTGAGGATTGCCAGCAAGATTGTCCAGCTTTTGAAAGCATCACGCTTTTCCGTCACGATGGCCGAATGCAACAAGGCGGTTCCCAATAGCCACGGCATGAAACTCACATTCTCGACTGGATCCCAAAACCACCATCCGCCCCAACCGAGTTCATAGTAAGCCCACCACGATCCGAGCGCGATCCCGGCGGTAAGACTCATCCAGGCCGCCAAGGTCCATGGTCGGACCCATCGAGCCCAAGCGGCATCGATGCGGCCTTCGAGAAGCGCGGCGACAGCAAAAGAAAAAACAATCGAAAACCCGACATAACCAAAATATAGGAGTGGCGGATGCATGGCGAGACCGACATCCTGCAGAAGCGGATTAAGGTCACGTCCATCTGGCGGCGGCGGAAAGACGCGTTCAAACGGATTTGAAGTAAGCAATAGAAACGACAAGAAACCTACGCTGATCCATGCCTGCACAGACAATGTACGCGCCTTGACGGCTTCGGGAATGTTTGAGCCAAACAGGGAAACACTGGCACCAAATACGACAAGGATAAGCACCCAAAGCAGCAGCGACCCTTCGTGACTACCCCAAGTACCGGCCACTTTGAACAACAGCGGCTTTAGTGAATGAGAATTCTCTGCGACATTCAAAACGGTGAAATCGCTAACTACAAACGACCACATGAGACTGGCGAAGGCGAGCGCGACGAACAGCAGCTGGCCGACCGATGTCGCCCGGGTTGAGCCCATCCAGAGAAGGTTCTTCTTCGCAACTCCGATCAGCGGAAGTACGCTTTGCACGAGGGCAAGAGCGAGCGCCAAGGCTAGCGCGAAATGACCCATTTCAGGTACCATGTTTCAACCTCGCTGCAATACAATGCTGTTCACTTCCGAATGGCTGTCGTGCGAGAAAGCGCGATCATTCTTCGAGAGCGGCTTTCCGCTTGCGATACTCGTCCTCATCGATTTCGCCTTTGGCAAATCTGTCTTTAAGAACATCGATCGCCTTGGAGGTGTGCACACCGGATTTGTTATCGGCGAGCCAGCGAACTGCGAAAAAAACGAGTACGATTACAACTCCCCAGAAAACCAACATCATGAGACCGCCCAGCATCCCAAATCCTCCGCCCCACGCCATATGGGTATAGTCACGAATCCAGGGCCCTTCCGGATCTGCCTTTGCACCCGAAGTCACAAACAAAGCCGCCAGTCCCATAGCTACTGATCTTAGTCTCATCTCAGTGCCTCTTCTTGAGTGAATTATGCCGAGATTGGTATTGTAATAGTGACGCACAGGCCGCCTTGTTCCCGGTTCTGAAGCGCTATGTCTCCGCCGTGCCCGCGAATGATTGTGCGTGCGATTGCCAATCCCAAGCCGTAGCCTCCTGTCTCCAGCGATCTCGAAGTTTCCAGCCGGAAAAATGGCTCGAACACCCGTTGGAGTTCAGCTTCTGGAATGCCGGGGCCATCATCATGGACTGTGATGACCAATTCATCTCCGCGCGTGAAATATCGAACATGCGCGGAACCACCATAGCGAATTGCGTTCTTGATGACGTTGCGCAAAGCCCTACGCAAAGCGGTAGGCCGGAACCGCGCCAAGACTTCTGGACCGGGTTCCAAGGAGAACGAGGAATTAGGTTCCAATTTCAATCCGAGGAAGAACTCTTGGACATTAACTTCCTCCGTATCCTCGGTAGCGCTCATTCCGCGTGCGAAGACCAGCGTAGACTCCACCATAGTTTGCATTTCTTCGATTGAAGCGATCAGACTCTCGCGGGTTTCCTGGTCATCAACCATCTCGCTTCGTACTCGCATGGCGGTGAGCGGAGACCTCAGATCGTGCCCCAGAGCTGCCAGCAAAAGCGTGCGATCGGAAATGAAGCGCGTGAGCCTATTGTGCATCTGGTTAAAAGCGAACGTGAGTTGCCGGATTTCGCTTGGACCAGACATCTTGAGGTTGGCGACACCCTCGCCCCGGCCTAGTTTCTCGGCAGCTACAGCGAGGCGCCGCAACGGCCCTGTTAACTGAGTAAGGAGAAACCAAAAGACGGCGACAAGTATCGCAGCTGCTGTAAGCGCAAAAGTCACCATCGAATAGACCGGCCATTGAAGCGGCGGTCGCTCAAATCGTGTACCGACATTCAGCCATTGGCCGCCCGATAACGCGATCGATAGGTTCATCTCAACGGCGGAAAGCTCACCGCGCATCATCGCAATATGCATTTCAGCCATGTCGGGCGACAAATGGGGCAACGGTAGTATCCGGCCCTCGATTTGGTGCAGCTCAACACGGATATCACGACTGTAGGTGTCGCCCAACAAGGTTCGAATACGGGATTCGACCACGCCCCCGCCGGCGGGATCATTATGATCAACAGCCGCGTGTTCACCTATCTCAAATCTCACCAAAGGCGAATTTGCTGCTCTTAGTATTGATTCTCGAAGATCCGGCGATGCTTCTTCTATTAATTTTGCCACATTTGCGGCACGTCCTGCTGCTTCGAATCCGAGTGCGGCCCTGACCGCTAAACTTCGCTCGTCGGCGAAAAACCACAAACTAAACAACTGCGCAATTATCAGAGCAGCAATTACTAGCAGCACTAATTGCAATCGCAGGCTATTAAGAGAAACCCGGATCATTCCAGAACCTCTATATTCACCGCAAGGCAGTACCCTTCATTCCGAACGGTCTTGATGATTTTCGGTCGCAGGACATCAACCTCTATCTTCCGCCTGAGACGACTGATTTGGTTATCGATGGTACGGTCGAGTGGCCCAGCCGACCTTCCGGCGGTGAATTCGAGTAACTGCTCGCGGCTCAACACCAAACGCGCTCGTTTGAGAAGTATGATTAGAAGCTTGAAGTCCGAGGACGTGAGACGGATTTCATTATTCGCCTCATCGACAAGCACATGCTTGTCAACATCGAAAACCAAATGCCCGAAGCGTATGCGCTTCCCGGCGAAATCGCCTGCGTGCTTCTCCATCTGTCGCGAACGACGTAAAATTGCCTTTATGCGCGCCAATAGTTCGCGAGGATTGAACGGTTTCGCCAGATAATCATCGGCTCCGGTCTCAAGGCCGACAATTCGATCGGTTTCCTCGCCCAATGCCGTTAGCATTAAGATTGGAAGATCGCGCTCAATTGAAAGCCGACGACACAGGGACAATCCACTCTCGCCAGGCATCATCACATCGAGGACCAAGAGGTCGAAATGGCCGGTCGAGAGCCTCTCGTCCGCCTCGCGGGCGTCCTTTGCACATGTCGCCTGCATCCCGCTTTTTTCGAGAAATCGCTTAACGCTTTCCCGAATCTCTTTGTGATCGTCAACGACGAGTATGTGCGGGACAACTGACACTTCAATCTCTTCTAGTTAAAAAAATCACAGCTGGTCAGAGCAAAAATTGTCACCATTTGTATCAGAAGGCATTTGACGCGGACCACAGACCTGGTTCCCGCTAATCCCAACCTCTTTGGCAATCCTGGATTAACCCGCCCAAACATCCAGTAAGGTCATCATCCCCATCGCGATACGCGCCATATGATGGCGGTACGACATCAACGGCGCTTCCTCGCCCGCGTCAAAGGCAATCATAACTTATTAGATCGGCCGGGACATGTACCGGGTCGCGCATAGCTCCGATGAACCGATTGCCCGTCACACCACCCAACTTGAAACCGTGCCTGAACAATTGTATCAGATGGTCATCATAAACATGTCTGGAATATTGTAACGTGATGGATCTTGCGAGAGAAAAGTCGGCTTGATCATAGATGTTCGCGCAGCGCTTCGTAATGCGTTTTCCATTTAAGGCGCCGTACGCTCTTGCTAGCTTATGGTGTCCGGGTTCAGCGCCAATGAGACAATTTCGGCTTAACGGATAGAGGAGGATTTCTGGCTCATCGTAGCCCTTCAACGAGCGAAGATGAGACGGAAATCCGGGACACAGAAAGAGCCGGCAGAGAAGGTCATCAAGGACATCCGCCGCGCCACCCGCAAACAGTATTCGGCGGAGGAGAAGATCCGCATCGTGCTGGAAGGCCTGCGTGGCGAGGAGAGCATTGCCGCGCTGTGCCGGCGTTAGGGCATTGCCGAGAGCCTCTATTACAATTGGTCGAAGGAGTTCCGCGAGGCCGTCAAGAAGCGGTCGGCGGGCGACACCGCGCGTGCAGCCACCACCGACGAGGTGAAGGTGCTGCGCAAGGAGGCCCGCGACCTGAAAGAGGTCGTCGCTGAGCAGGCGCTGGAACTGCGGTTGGTCAAAAAAAGCATGATCGCGGATGGGGGCGACGACGCATGAGATACCCCGCATCCGAGAAGCTGGAGATCATCCGGCTCGTCGAGCAGTCGCATCTTCCGGCCAAGCGCACGCTGGACAAGCTCGGCATTCCGCGCGCGACTTTCAATCGTGGTATGACCGCTTCCTGACAGGTGGCGTCGATGCACTGGAAGACCGCAAGCCTCAACCCAAGCGGGTCTGGAACCGCATTCCCGACGAGGTGCGCCAGAAGGTTATCGATCTAGCCCTCGATGAACCGGAGCTATCACCACGGGAACTGGCTGTGACATTCACGGACATTCCCGCCTTCGGCTACAAGAACCACGCGGCAATCGACCGGCACCATGGCTTCATCCGCGGCTGGAACGTGACGAGTGCGGCCGCCTGGGACGGTGCGCAGCTCCGCAATTTCCTGGACCGGAGCAATACAGGCTCGACGGTGTGGGCAGACACGGCCTACCGTTCGAAGGCGAATGAAGCCCGGCTCGAACGGCACGGCTTCATCTCCGACATCCATTCGAAGAAGCCAAAAGGGCGACCACTGGGCGAGGCGACGTCTTGCGCCAGGGTGCGGCGTCCACGGATCCGGTCATGCATCGAGCATGTCTTTGCGCGGCAGAAGGCGCAGATGAACCACGTCGTGCGCACCATCGGCATGAAGCGGGCGCGGGTGAAGATCGGCATGTCCAACCTCGCTTACAACATGCTGCGTCTCGTCTGGCACGAGGGGCAACGTGCGCCCGCATGACGCCGAAATGGCCCGAGCCGACAGCGCGCCGGCCCAAATCACACCTCGGAAGGTCAGAAAACCTCTGTAATCACAGCCGGCATCCAGCCAATCTGCGCATCTCGACCATTTCCGGGCCGCAAACGTCGGTCATTAGAAGCGTCCGATTGGTTCCACAATCGTCGCTTGCTGAATTTCATCGGCAACACTCCGCCAGCAGAGGCCGAAGAAAAATTCAACGTAGCTCTGGAAACTTCAGAAATGGCCACGTAAGTTATTGATCGGCCTCCGTCACACGCGGGGCGGTTCAGTTGCGATGGTTGGCTAGGCCTAAACATCTGCGTGACGCAATCGGCCAAATGGCGGAGCGGAGCTCCAAAGGAGCCTATGCACGATAGGCAAAAATAAAAATTGATCCATACAATCGGCAACGATCTGGGCTTAGGCTGACGCAGGCCGAGCTAAACCGTGCCGCATCGTTTTGGTCAGGATTCGCAAATGCCCCGGACAATCCTTATGTCGTCGCTTGTTTTCCTTTTTTCGCTTCTGGTGTCCGGCTGCGTCACCGTACTGGAAACGGTGAAGAAAGCCGATCAACCGATTCCCACTGAGCTCGTGGCGTCGATGCGGTCAAAGGGGATGACGTCTGCGGACCCGGTTCTCATTCGGCTGTTCAAGGAAGAAAGCGAGCTTGAGGTCTGGAAGCGAGATAAATCGGGTCGGTATGCGCTCTTGAAGACGTTTCCGATCTGCAGGTGGTCGGGTCAACTCGGCCCGAAAACGCGTGAAGGCGATCGTCAGGCTCCGGAAGGCTTCTATCAAGTAATTCCCGCAGGACTGAATCCGAACTCGAACTACTACCTCTCCTTCAATATTGGCTATCCGAACAAGCTTGAGCGCGCGCTCGGCTACACAGGCAGTGCAATCATGGTGCACGGGGCATGCTCGTCATCCGGCTGCTATGCGCTTACAGACCGCGGCATGGCCGAAATCTATCCCCTGTTGCGCGAAGCCGTAACGGCCGGGCAGAAATCCATACAGGTGCAAATCTTTCCGTTCCGCATGTCTGTCGCCAAGATGCTGGAACACGAAGGCAATCCAAATTCCCAGTTTTGGAAGAACCTCAAGGTCGGCTATGACAGCTTCGAACTGAGCAGGAAGCCCCCCTTGGTCGGCAGTTGCGGCGGACGCTACGTGTTCGCGTCCGCAACCGGCACGGAACTCCCGAACAATCCTTTGGGAGACTGTCCGGGAGGCGCGAGCAAGTCTATATTCGAGGTCGCGGCAAATGGGTCGCTCGACGGCGAGAGGTCTCCGCAGATTAATGGAAATCCACAGGCACCGGGAGCGCACGCCTATTCGGACGGGAGCATGAACCCGTATTTCAGGAGGATCCTAGAGCAGAAAGGCGCCGCAAAGCTGGCGGAGATGACTTCACTTACTAACGTTCCGGTGAGCCGTCCACAGGCCGCCCTTTTCGAGCCACATTTGGCCGCCCCGATGACCGATTGACCGCGCTGCACGGCGAACAAGCCCGAATTATGAGACCAGACTACGAGTATTCGCGCGATCTTCGGCGATTGCGAAGCTTGAGCATTGTTGCACGAAGGGAGGTGGCCCTGCCACGATCTGATGACAAATCGTCGCCTTCGTTATTATGTGGCGAATTGACCTTTGGTTCCTCAGGAGCGGAAATTGTTGGGATCGTCCCCGTGAAAAAAACTCTCGCTCGAAACGGACAGATCCGAAAAACCTCGGAGCAATTGACAAACGTTTCAGGACCGCTTGTCTGATCAGGTCCGGGCAAGTATCCATCGGGCTGCAAATTCTTACCGGCGGACGTTGGCAATATGAGCAGATATGCGCTAGTTCTTGGTCATGCTTAGGTTCCCGGCATCTGTGTTTTTCGCCCTGATTCTGCTAATGCACGCTTCTGCAATTGTGCCCGCTGCGCACTGGGACGGAGCCCGCGATACCGGAGAAGTCCTGACCGAATCTGTCATCTCCGTGCCGACAGCCAAGGCTGCAGCGGATACTGTGCACCTACCCCCGACCGTCCTTGCCACTGGCACGCCGGTTTCGCACTGCGCGTCGACCTGCCCAGCTATCCTTGGCGATGAATTTTCAGTTCTCGGTCCAAGTGGCGATCGGCCAACCTTGCGGCCAGGCAGACGATTGCATGCGGCGGTCGTTGCCGTGCATTTCCGGCCGCCCATCGGTACGCGTGTCCTTTCATAGAGCGCGCTGACTGCGCCTGGCCTGTCAAACCGACCGATGGAATGGGTCATTCGGTTTACCGAAACGGGTATGACCCCATATTCCCCGAATTCAGCCCGCCGTAATAGGCGCTGAACCTGCCCATGTGGGGCGGCGATGCGTCTGAAATCGGCGGCCATCGCAGTCAGTTGGTACCTGACGCGCGGATTGAATTCCGCGCCCAACTGGAAATCTTAAAACATGAATTATGTTTTGTTGCAGTCGGCCTTGCTGGCCTACCCTGCGATCGATCCGGTGATTGTGTCTGTCGGCCCGCTCGACATCAGGTGGTACGGAGCCGCTTATGTGGCGGGAATTCTGCTCGGCTGGCTTTACGCCCGCGCCCTCGTGAGAAACCGCAGGCTCTGGGGAAGCCGACCGGCACCCCTCGCTCGCTCTGATCTCGACGACTTCATTGTATGGGCCGCCATCGGCATCGTGCTCGGCGGCCGCGTCGGATACATCCTCTTCTATGATCTCGCGCCTGTGCTCGCACATCCGATACGGGCCATCGAAATCTGGCGTGGCGGCATGTCGTTCCATGGCGGCCTCGCCGGCGTGACCATCGCAATGGTGCTGTTTGCCCGCTCGCGCGGCATCGGCGTCTGGCGCCTTGCCGACATCATTTCCGCCTGCGCACCGATCGGCCTGTTTTTCGGGCGAATCGCGAATTTCATCAACGGTGAACTCTGGGGGCGAGAGACAGACGTGCCATGGGCGATGATATTCCCGGGCGCGGGTCCGCTACCGCGTCACCCGAGCCAGATTTACGAAGCCGGTCTTGAGGGCCTCGTTCTCTTCGCGGTCCTGCGCCTCCTCACCTATCACTCGGTCAGCTTGGCATTGCCGGGGCTTACGACCGGGGCGTTTCTTACCGGATATGCATTGACCCGCATGTTCGCGGAATTCTTCCGCCAGCCCGATGTTCAACTGGGATTTCTGTTTGAGGGTTGGCTGACCATGGGCATGGTGCTCTCGGCTCCAATGTTTCTGGCGGGACTCTTCCTGCTTTTGAGAGCCCGTCTTCTCCGACAGCGGCAGTCCGAGACCGAACCGACGACTGGAGGGCAAGGGGCATGACATGCACCGACAGCGTGTTCCGCAGCCCTCTTGGAGGGACAAACGACCTGATCGGTCATCAACACTGCCGCGCCAAAGTTCTGCATGGCGCGAAGCAACGCCTTCGAACGATCGACCACGCACGGCTTCGTCGACGCACGATCTCCCATTTTATCGGCTCGATTTCGACGTCGAGGATACAAGGAGGGCAAAGATGAAAAGGGTCCTCAGAACCGTCAAGGCTCTGTTTCTCCTCGATATCGTCGGCGGATTGACCTATTCGATTTGGGCATTTTCCATTTTGACCATAAGGAATTGCGGCATCTTTCTCGACTGTCCGGCATCAAACGCAAAATTCGCCGGCGTGCTGGCCGTTCTCTCCAGGTTCGTGCCGGACTTTTACCTGTACGCGCTCACCGTGTCCGTTGGTCACGGCATCATGTGGATGCCGAACTTCCTTCTTTCGCTCTCCTGCTACCGTGACATCTGCTTTCCCGAATGGCTGCTCGTAAATGACACACCGTCTTTCGAGGCATTCGTTCACCTGGTTTCGAGATGATGAACTACCGCGCAGATACCGCCCGCTCCGCGCTAATGGCAAAAAACGTCTATGACAAAGCCCCGATCTCCCGGATCGAATTGCTGGACGCATGGAAGGGCCTCGCAATCATTGGCGTCGTTGTCTTCCATTTCGCCTGGGACCTCGAAGCATTCGGACTGGCGCCCGCGGGAATGACGTTGCGGTCGGAATGGATATATTTTGCCAGAAGCCTCGCGGGCAGCTTCATGTTGATCGTCGGCATCAACCTCTACCTCGCCCACGGCAGGGTGATCAGATGGCTGGCGTTTGTCCGCCGTCTTTTGCTCATCCTCATCGCTGCTTTCGCCATAACGGCATTTACCTATATGATGACACCGCGAAGCTTCATCTATTTCGGCATTCTGCATTCCATCGCGATCTCTAGCGTATTGGCGCTGATCTTCCTGAAGGCACCGGCGCTGCTGACGGCAGCGTTCGGCGTGTTCTTTCTTGTCGCAGGTCGACTGCTGTCGTCCGCCTTTTTCGACACGCCGTATTTGTACTGGACCGGCCTTTCGACCTTCGTCCCTCCCTCAAATGACTTCGAGCCAATATTCCCCTGGTTCGGCCTTGTGCTGATTGGCATGGCGATCGCCAAGTCCGCTGCCATGGGCGGCGCGCTCCAGACCGTATCCGAATTGACACCACGGGGGCAGCCGTTCTCCTTTCTCCGCTGGACGGGCCGCCACACACTAGCGATCTACCTTGTGCATCAGCCGATCCTTTTCGGCGGGCTTTATGTCGCATTCGTCGGCGTGTGAACAATTCGAAGGTCAGGCATGACGAAACCTCGAATCCTGATAGTTTGCAGCAATCGAGAGTTTGCCCCCACCATCGGCGCGCAGCTTGCCGACCGGGAATTCGCGCCGACGGTAGTACGGTGCGAGTCGAAAGCCACCGAGATGATCCTGTCGCAGGTTCCAGATGCCGTCCTGATAAGCCATGGCGCAACAGGAGACATCGACACAACGGAAATGATCATACGTCTGAGATGCAAAGGATATCATCGCCCCCTTGTTGTCATCAACGCGAGGACATCTACGAGTGAAGAAGTCCTATTATTCGAATTGGGCGCCAACGATGTAATCGCAGACACGGAATCATTTCCCGTCTTGGTGGCGCGGATTCGGGCCCGCCTGAGACAGTTTTCCGACACCCGGCACATCGCCATCCAAATAGAACGTTTTGTTTTCCGTCCGGACTTCCGACTTCTCGTCTCGCCCAATGGTTCACGCATCAGGCTGAGCGAGAAGGAAACCGAATTGCTTCAGCGCCTCGTGCAGGCAGACGGCGCCCCCGTTTCTCGTAGAATTCTTCTTGGCGAGGTATGGGGCGATCCCGATAGTCTATCTCACACGCTGGAGACACATATCTATCGGCTGAGGCAGAAATTGAGTGATTCCGGCTCGACACCACGTCTCATAATGACCACTGATCGCGGGTACAGATTGCTTCGGCTATAATATGGTGACGTCAAGCGTCGAGAATCGGTTGCTTTCGAGCGGCTGAACAATATCTCTGCGCCCGACAAGCGATTGGTGACCTAATGGGATGAACTGCCTTCCCACCTCGAACGCGGCTATCGTCGCGGGCAAATGGTGGAGCAGAAGGAGCATCCTGATGGTTGTCGCGGTTCTTGGCATAGATCTCGGGAAGACGATTTTCAGTGTCGCCGGTCTGGACGAAGGAGGCGCCGTGGTGTTGAGCAGGCGCATTCCAGCGCTTCCGACTGCTGGACTTTCTTTCTGCGTTACCGCCTTGCGTTGTTGCAATGGAGGCGTGCGGCGGTGCCCGTCACATCGGCCGCTTCTGCGTCGAGCATGGCCATGAGCCACGATTGATGTCGCCGCTTTATGTGCGTCCCTATGTGAAGGTGCACAAGAACGACGACCGGGATGCTGAGGCAATCGCAGAAGCGGCCACACATCCAACCATGTCATTTGTCGCGGTGAAGTCCGAAGAACAGCTCGACTTACAAGCTGTGCACCGGGCCAGAGAGCGCCAGTTGCACAACCGGACCCGACTGATCAATCAGGCACGTGGATTCCTGACAGAGCGCGGCGTTCGTATTGGGACCAGTCGGCAAGTGTTCCAGCGCGCTCTCGGCGAGTTGATCGGCGATCCTTCGAAGCAGCTGTCATCGGCGATGACAGCAATCCTCTCGGACATGGCGGAGGAACTGAGTGCGATCAACAACAGGGTCGCGGAACTCGACAGGGAGATTGCCGCGCATGCCCGCCGCAATGCGGACATGCGGCGCTTGATGGAGATATCTGGTATCGGTCCGACTATTGCGAGCGCACTTGTCGCCGCTGTCGGTGACGGTGGATGCTTCGCAAGAGCAAGGGATCTGTCCGCCTAGCTCGGCCTCGTGCCGCGTCAGATCACGACTGGTGGCAAACCCAGGCTGATTGGAATCTCGAAACACGGCAACAGCTACCTGAGAAAGCTGTTCATCCATGGTGCGCGAACGGTCCTCCATCCCGTGAAGGGCAGAACGTCACCCATTACCCAATGGTCCGATGGCTTGAAGGAAAGAGCATACGTAAACGTTGCTGCCGTGGCGATGGCAAACAAACTCGCACGCATCGCATGGGCCGTCCTGACGAAAGGCGATCGATACCGTCACAGTGCACTCGCCGGCGCATGATGGTGACGATGTGAACACGATAGGCTGAAAAGGAATCTGCGAGCGGAGTGAAGATGGACCAACGGCCAATCGGCGTTTTGTGAGTCTGGCGGGGAGCATGGCCTTCGAGTGCCGATGACCTAATGAGACACTGAGCGCGCGACTTCCCATCTTGGTCAGGGGTATCACAATCCCCGAACAAAGACCGAATACATAGAAGCAGGGTCAACGGGACATCGACAAATCGCTTGCACGGGAAGGCAGTTCATACATGCTTCCCTGAATTGTTGTCAGGAGACTGGAGGTTCGAATCCTGCCGAAGGCCCCACAGGCCTTCCGGAGTGCTTGGCCGCGTATCCATAAACGCCTACGTCCGGTCTCGGCGGTTTTCGGACGCGGCTCGATCGGCTTTACGTGTCGCTGATGCGGACAGATCGGACATTCCAGCGTGAACCCTGAAGGATAGCCACAGCCCAAAACCGTCTTTGGGACTATGCGCGGAAAAAGTCTGCTTCGAGTGTGCGTTAGCACCCATAATCCCGGTGACACAATTGTCGACCGAATGCCGGTGCACGGAGATGGGTTAGCACTCCAGATCAGCGAGGCCGCGCGAAGTGGCGGCAGCGGCGCTTACGACGCCTTGTATCCGGGCCATCACGCTCATCTGTTCGATAAAGTCCTGGCCAAACACCGTCCGTTCGTCGATATGGCCACGCATCGTTTCGTACTCGCTGCCTGTTCAGCCCCCGACGAGACTGAGCGCTGTCCCATTCTCGATGATGATCGTCGCGCCGATCCACAACGCGGCAATGCCAATTGCCGCGGAGGTACCAGTGCGCAGCCAGTTGGCCCCGCGCTGCGCCAGCAGCAACGGAAAGCTGACCACCGTCGACAGCGCCACCATCCCGGCCATCGAGCCCAACCCGAACACCGCGAAATAGGCCAGCGCCTGGCCAATACTCTGCGTCGCGCTGACTGTCAGAACCAGGAGCGCCCCGGACCCCGCTGCACCGTGGACCAGCCCGACGCCAAGGGCCTTGGCGTTGGTCCTGAGGTGGGTGTGGTCGTGGCGAGCCTCGTTGTGCGGAAGCGTCTCCCCCTTGTGCGAATGGGCGTGCATATGCTTGCAATCGCCATGCTTGTGAACGTGGATGTGTACACGGTCCCGTTGCAGCCGCCACAGCGTTTGCGAGCCGAGCGCCACGATCATCACGCCGACCGTAAACTCCAGTCCTGCCTGCGCCCGGCCCGATATCGTAAGGCCCAGAATCACCACAACAGCGCAGAACCCGAACAGCGCCAGTGTGTGCCCAAGCCCCCAGAACGTCCCCCGTGCGATCAGCGCGCGACGGCCGCCCTTCTGGACCAGCATGTTGGACACGGCGGCAAGGTGATCGGTCTCAAGCGCATGGCCCATGCCGATGACGAATGCGAGTGACAGAATCGTAGAGTAACTCATGTCGCGATCCTCATGTCCTGAACGCGGGAGGCAATGCGGGGGATGCGGCCCTTACCTGCAACGCTACCAGTGCCCTCGTGAACCACCGCGTCGAATTTTTCACCCGGTCGACGTCCCTGTCGCCGCCGTCAGCGATAAGTGCAACCCCTTAATCGGTTTGATATAACGTTTGCTCCGCAGGCGGTATGGACGTTCGCATCAACTACAAATGAGCGCGACCCGTCCAAAGTCACCGACGCCGCGCGTGCATGCCTCGTCAGCCTCAGGCTCATCTCAGACAGTCACCCTACCGAACATACCATCGCCGCTTATCAGGTGATAGACGGCGGCGACGATGTGGAAGAATGCCACTACAAGAATAATCTTCCAGATATATGCGTGGACTAACCTCGCCGGTGCCCAAAAATATGAGGTAATGGCCCAGGCCGCGACCTGGTGTAGTACCGAGAAGTAAAGCCCGAGATGTACGATCCGCGCCAGTCGGTCTTGCCATTTCTGGGATGTCGGGAACGGCGCGACCGTTCTCATGTAGGATAGCCCAAATCGGATCAGCATGATGATGCCGATCAGCAGTCCGGCATATATATGAACCGCATGCTGTAAAAGATCGATCTTCGACGGCGGTAGAAGCGAACTGTGCGTGCGGGGTATTGCGCTCGAGGTGTACCATTGGCCGATAATCAGGAGGACAACCAGCCAATGCAGCGATATCTGGGTTCGCGTATATCGGCCATTGAACACCATTCGAGTGGATACTTCTGGCAAGGTATCGCTCCCACGTTCGACTCGATGGCGCCTGAAACTGACTTCTAACCGATTTCTTGACATTCAGTCGGATTTCGTAAGGGGCAAAAGCTACTGCGGGGAAAGCCCAGTCCGAAGCACCGCCTATTCAGAACCAAAGAACTTCCACCGCGGCACGAAACGAGGCACGGCGGACCGGTATTCTTCGAATGCGTTTCCGAAGCGATCTGCCAATAGCCTGTCCTCCCGGGCAGCAAGACCGAGATAGAGCCAAGCGATCACCGGCGCGAGCACGATACCCGGAAGGGTCGGCCAGTTCACGAGTTGACCGGCGATCAAGAGGAATATCCCGGCATACTGCGGGTGCCGGATCGTTCCATAAATACCGCTGGTCACAAGCTCGTCGCCGAGAAAATAGATCCTAACCCAGCCCTTCACGATCAGCAGCATCCCGAAGAGTATAAGTGGCCAGGCGACAATGGCTTCGACCGCCGCGCCAAGGCGGCCGAATCCTAGGAGAGAGCTCCAAAGGTGGCCGCTTGATTCTGTGATTGGCATCTCGAACGGCAGTAAACTTGCGAGAAGATAGACCGTGAGCGGGAAGCCGTACATCTCTGCATAGAGGGCGATGATAAAAGCCTGAACCAGCCCCGCGCCGGTCCATTCGCGCCAACCTGACGGGGCTAGAAAGTAGTAGGCACCCCAGACGCCCACGACAATGAAGAGGACGGCGAATGGCCAGAGGCCGATCCACTGATTGATATCTACGGTCATCTGGCAGCTTTGCCGCGGTGCGGTAGCGACAGACCACTTCCGGGATGCATCGGCATACCTATTTTCGCAGGAATTTCATCAGGGGGCGGCAATCGCGAGGATCACCAGAACAGTGACGAGTAGCATGCCGACGCCACCCATCCCGAAACCAAAACCATATTCGTTCGTCATAATGGTCTCCGCGACCCCGAATGCGATGGCACGACGGAGCCCGGGTTGAACGGGCTCCGCCTTGGCGATCAGTTTTCGCCAGCGCCGGCATCATCCATCATCTGCATGCGCTGCTGCCTCGGCGCACCAACTGCGGGCTGATTGCCACGCATTTCGTCACGGTACATCGGCATACCGAAACCGGGGCCACCACGCATCCTCATCCGGCCTGCGCGATCGGCTGCAGCGGTAATCTCGTCTACGGTAACTTGGCCATCGCCGTTGTCGTCTAGCGCCTGGAACTGATCGACCATCTGCCAGCGGACGGTGGCGGCGTAAGCAGGATCGAACTCATTGATCGAGAGAGTTCCGTTCCCGTCGCGATCATTGTTCTTGAGGATAGCGGTCAACCCGGTACTAAATTCTTCCGAGGTCACCTGACCGTCATCATCAGCATCCAGCGACTGGACAAAGGCAACATTGCCAGCCGCGAACATACCACCCATGCCCATTGGCATTCCGCCCATTCCCATGCCATCGCGTTGGCTGTTCATCATCTGCATCATGCGCATCATCTGCATCATATCCGAGCCGCCCATGGGACCGCCCTGCATATTCCAACTACCGGTCCCTCGCATCATCTCCTGACGATCGTAGGAAGGACTGGCACGGTTTTCATGTCGCGAGTATCCAGGATCAGCGAATGCGGAATTGGTGGCGGCAACAAGCGTTGCGGCGAAGGCCGCCAGGAGGGCTTTTCTCATTTTTTACTCCTATTCTGTCAACATACACTCCCAGCATACGCTTTGAATTTCGCTAAATTCTGTTTCAATGATCCTAAAAATGTATCCAATTGTCACAGACTGGAATCTGCCCGTCGCAAGTGGGCATCCTCGCCCGCCTGATACGCGGTGACAAAAGAAATCGAGCGTTCTCGAACCGCAGTCGCATTCATGCGCGATCGCGCTGCAAGCCGACAACTGCGCCAAGGAAAAGGAAAAATAGAGCAGAGGTGAGCGCCGGCAGATTATCACCATTAATGAGACCTGTGCGCGGGTAGCGCTGGACGACAGTGAGTATTTCTGATTCCCTCGATTTGAACAGAGCACTGAGGGTGGCGATGGCGCTGCGACAGATTGGTCAGGGAACGTTCAGGTTCGCTATTGGCGGCGGCCGACGGCGTTCTTCACTGGACGAACTTTCCAGCCTCATCGACCGGTTGCCTGTCGAAGATTTTGTTTGGCTGCGATCTACTGCGCGGCCAAGGGCGAACCGGCATGGCCGCCGCTGGCACTGTTCAAGGCGATGCTGCTTTCGATCTGGTAGGACCTGTCGTATGTAAAACTATCCGAGGCGTTGAATGACCGAGCTTCGTTCCGGCGGTTCTGTGGATTTTCGGCATCAGAGCCGACACCCGAGCGCACCGCCTTTGTCCGTTTCCGCAAAGCCCTTGTGGCGCATGAACTGTATCGGTCACTGTTCCATGAAATCACCGGCCAGTTCAAGGCCAAGGCAAGCACGATCAAGACCGGTACGCTCGTCGATGCGACCATCATTGCCTCGGCAAGCGAGGAGGACGGCGACGCGCATTGGGTTAAGCACAAGGGCAGACCAGCGGTTCACGGCTTCAAAGCCCATGTGGGCGCCGACGCCGATACTGCGCTGGTTGAAGAGGTCGCGATCACTCCGGCCAATGTCAATGATGGCAAGGCTGGCCCGCAGGCTTTGCCGGACGATCCCGGCGAGGTTTTTGCCGACAGCGCCTATCGGGGAACGCAATTTGGTGATGCCGTGCGCGCCAAGGGCGGCACGCCACGCATCGTTGCTACCGGCATCTGGGGCCGTGACGAAGCCGAAACCCGAAAGCGACTCGATGCCCGGAACCCACCGATCCACCGTATACGTGGCCGGGTCGAGAAAATCTTTGGCACCTGGAAGCGAAGCTACGGCCTTCGTCGCATGCGATGGCAGGGATTGGCCAAGGCGGCCATCCAAGTTCATCTCACCGCTATCGCCTGCAATCTCAAACGCGGTCTGGTGATCGTCACCGCGACGTGACCAACACGACAACCCTGAGGTCACCACGCTTACGCCGAGGAGCCATCGGCATCGCCAATGGCTATGGGCTGAACTGCGCTGCCGAACGGCCATGAAATCAACGAGAAAGCGCTACCCGCGCACAGGTCTCTAGAAAGCCCCATTCGGCATGCGGATACCCATCGAGGCCGGGAGCTAGGCTGCTCCACACAGAGGCCGGATACATTGACGCAAATGTTCAGCGCAGACCGAAATCCTGCCTGCACACCCGGGGCGGTCCATACATTTCCCTTTGCGGCCTCGTGCAGGATAAGCTTGTCCAGCGTCAGATCCGAAACAGCCTTCCGCAGCCGCTCGTTCTCCTATTGCAGGCGCTTGAGTTCTCTCAGCTGGTCCGTTCCCATACCGCCATATTGCTTGCGCCAGCTAGTGGGATGGACGGCTCTCCCTCCACCTCGGCAAACTTCGGCCGTCGACATAAAAGGAGAGAACCACGACCGCCATAGACATCCTCGACATCGATATCGCGAGGAACGTCTTTCAACTGCATGGAGCCGATCGACGAGGCCGCCCGGTCTTCAAACGACGAGTGATGCGCGATCAACTCCTCAGTGTACTTAGCGGCATCGAGCCATGCACCATCGCGATCGAAGCCTGCACCGGCGCGTTCTGCTGGGCGCGGAAGTTCGAGGAACTCGGGCATCTGGTGAAGATCGTAAGCCCGCAATATGTGAAGCCGTTCGTGAGGGGACAAAAGAACGACGGACACGACGCTGAGGCAATCCGCACCGCGGTGCGCCAGCCGCATATTCCACTTGTGCCGATGAGAACTAAAGAGCAGCAGGACATTAAGGCGTTGCATCGCGCTAGGCAGCGCCTTGTAAACCACCGCACAGCGACGATCTGCCACATTAGAGGACTACTCCTCGAGCGCGGCGTCGCTTTTGGCAAGTCAATACCAAAGCGCGACGGATGGTCCCTGATATTCTCAGCGACATGACCAATGAGTTGAGCGAGATAGCTCGTGATGCCATCGCCGAACTATGGGTTCTGTTCTGCGATCTCGATCGGGGTATCATTTCCTTCGACAAGAAGATCGAAGCGGTCTTCAGGGGGAGTGCAACCTGCCAGCGGATCATACTCAGCATCTCAAAGCAAGGAAGCCATTATATGTCTGCTCGGTTACGCGAACCTCGCGGATCGTATCCACACACGCCATCCCCTGGCCGACAAGCACCTCAACCTGCCGTTACTTCGTGACTATCTTTGGTTTGTGCCGCTTGTTGGGCATCTTCGATCCTCCTTCTTCCGAAACATAACGGTAAACCCATTTCTTTGGAGAGGCTCACCTCCGCCAGGGGATCGATGCCCAAGCGGATCCGCAATTCATCATAACCGCCGATACGCTCACCTGAGATGCAGATCTGCGGCGTGGTTTCGACGCCGTACCGTTCCATGAATGCATCGGTTTCCGCACGGGTGGTCAGATGATGGTCCTTGACCTCGAAGCCCTTGCGTTTGAGTAGATCCTTCGATTTCAAACCGTATGGGCAGATATGGTCCGGCATGACCATTCTATAGAGTTCTGCCTTTTTCGTTGCATCCGTCATCATGACCGCCTCCTACGAAGCCGCGCAGACATAGTGGCCCCGGAAACCGGCCTCATATTCGGTTCCTGCAGTCACAATCAGATCGTAGAGGTCACCATCGCCGCTTTCGCGCAGTTCGGCCACAATAGGTTCCGCTTCGAAAGTGCCGCCTTGGCGCGTTGCATCTTCCGTTGGCAGCTGGACCAAGTCGCCGCTGATCTTGACGAGCCCAACCAGACCGTCAGTCGTGTCGCCCACGACAAAAACTGGTGGGCTCTTCTCTGCGTAGGCATACCGACAGGCCACTCCTTCCGGGAAGACTTCGGCGATCTCCTCCTCTTTCAGGAATTCCGGATCGATGGTGGCCAAAACCTCCGTTGAAAGTGCCTCCCGCGCGTCGGCCAGACGTGCCGCCGACTCTGCTTTGTCGTCCGAAGCGTCTCCGTTCGCCGCAATATCGGCGATCAGATAACGCATTTCGGCGATTTCTTTGTCTTGGGCGTAGATGATGCCGTCGGCCAGCTTCCTTACCCGCGGATCGGATATGTTAGCTCGTGTAGACGTCATGATTGCGATGGAGTGGTGCGGGATCATGGCGCTCATATAACTGCGGTCCTCAACGGTAGTCTGACTGCGAACCAGCCAAAGCGCGACAGCGAAGACTGCGATCGAACCTGCAAAAATCGCGATGTTCAGACCGTGACTTGCGTACATCGACAACATGAAAGCGAGCATGATGAACGCCATCGTAGCGCCCATCACGACTGCCATGTAGACCCGGGTCTCCGACCAGAAAACGTGATCAACAACGTATGTGTTCAAATACATCAGACCGAACATCACCACGGTCGACGTAGCAATCATCGCGAAAAATCGACTGTAACTCATCCTCACCTCCGTATTTGCGGATGTGACGTAAATGACCTTCCAGCGCTGGAAGGTTCCACCGTTCCTTCAAAAGTTTCAAGCAGCGACGAAAAACGGTTTCTATCCTGGAGAAATGAGCCCATTCTCGCCGAACAGTTCAGATATGACCGAATGTAGCCTCATTCTGATCGTTCATTGGAACTGAAATCAATTTTGGTTGGTTGACCGTCTGAGCATTAAAGACGGCCAACTAGAAGTAGCATCTGAAGAGGATCAGGGTTTCCTGTGACGCCCCAAAAGGCTAAATTCCGATGATGAATGATGCCACCGTCATTGGATTTCCATGCAGGTTGCACCTGTTTCTGGCTGTCGTAGCCCTGCTTTCGCTCCTCGTGACCGGAGGTACCTTTTCGCATGCCGAAGAAATTGGTTTGCAGGATCACGTTCATGCGGCCGCAAACGCCGCTGATCACAGCCATGCAACCGAATGTCCCGCCTGCGAGGTGAAAGACCTTCCAATACATTGCGGTTCGAGCATCCTAATTTTGGCCGGGCACGAGGAATTTACTGTCGCTGCTGGCGGCCATCAATTTTCCAACAGCCGTTTCGAACCTCTGGCCAACCTCCCTATTATTCCCGAACCGCCGCCACCTCGCTCCTTCCCCGTTTTCGACATTTGACGCCGCAGCTGAATCAGCTGCCCGACATCGAACAACGAGGAAAGATATGAAAATCCAGAAAATTATCGGAGCGGGTGCCATCGGCCTCGCGTCCATAGTCGCTGCATATGCGCATGGCGGCGCGACCGGCATTGTGAAGGAACGCATGGAAGCCATGGGCACGATGAGTGACGTCGTCAAGGCGCTTTCGGCAATGATGCGTGGCGAGACCGCATATAACGCTGATGCCGTCCGCGACGGCGCGGAGACGATCCGCCGCCACGCCGGCGAGGCGCTGACCGGCCTGTTCCCGGAAGGAAGCGGCGGCGAACCCTCCGAGGCCAAGGCGGAAGTCTGGTCAAACTGGGACGAGTTCTCCGCGCTGGCGGCGCAACTCGAAACCCTATCGGAAGGCCTAGGCCTGGCCGCGGATAACGGTTTAATGTCCGGAAGCGGAGGACAAGCGCAGGGCGGCATGATGGGTGGCGGAACCGGCATGATGGGTTCGGCCAACACCATGATGGGTGGCACAGCGCCGATGATGGGCCGGGGCGGCAGTTTCGACGCCGCCGTGCTCGCCGCAATGCCTGCGGACGGAGTGTTCAATATGATCGCGCAGTCCTGTTCGGCCTGCCACACCAAGTTCCGGCTCGAAAAGAACTGAGCCATGCGACGGATAGCCAAACTTGGAGCGCTCGCCGCCGTCCTTGCGGCGGCGGGCGCGGCCTCGCTTCACGCCTGGCCGATCGGCCGACCGGTCGCGCTAGAATCGATCGCGGGCGACGCGGCGCGCGGCGCGTATCTTGCGCGAATGTCGGGATGCATCGCCTGCCACACCAACGCGGAAAACGGAGGCGCGCCGCTGGCCGGCGGCGTGAAACTGCCGACGGATTTCGGCACGTTTCACTCGCCCAACCTCACCACCGACACCGTAAACGGGATAGGCGGCTGGTCGATCCAGGAATTCTCCAAGGCCGTCCGACAGGGCGTCTCGCCGGACGGCGAACCCTACTACCCGGCTTTCCCCTACCCGTTCTATTCGCGGTTCTCCGACCAGGATATCGCGGATTTGTGGGCCGCGTTCCGGACGGTTCCTGCGGTCGCGGAAGCCGCGCCGGAACAGGAACTCCGCTTTCCCTTCAGCTTCCGCCCGGCTCTGAAAGCCTGGCGGGCGATGTTCCTCGATACCGGGCCCCTCGAACCGCGCGAAGACAAGAGCGAAGCATGGAACCGGGGGCGCTTCATCGTACGCGGACCGGCGCATTGCGGAGCCTGTCACACGCCGCGCAATCTGCTGGGCGCTAGGCAGGCCGAGTTCGCCTTGCATGGGGCTGAGGGCTTGCCCGACGGCGGAAAGTCGCCGCCGATCACCAAGGCAAAGCTCGAAGAACGGGGTTGGACTGTCAGCAATCTTGCCTACGCACTGCGCAGCGGCATCACCCCGGGCGGTGATGTTTTCGGCGGCTCGATGGGCGAGGTGGTGCGCGACGGCACGTCCTTCCTTTCAGATGACGACCTGCGTGCCATCGCGATCTATCTTCTCGACAAGGACGGGCCCAATGAACCCTAACCGACGCGAATTCTTGCAGCAGGCGTTCGGCACAGCCGCGTTTTTCGGTCGCGCTCGTCGCCGACAATCCCGGCAAGTGGCTCTATCATTGCCATGTGCTGGAACATGCGGCCGCGGGCATGAACACCTGGTTTGAGGTCGGCCAGGGGGAAGAACCGCCGGCCCTCTGAACGGCGGTTCCTGCCGCGGGCTTCACCGCCTCGTGAAGCCCGCGGTCTGGTTTTCCAGGAAGGTTTTTGCTACCGAAATTCCATGCGTAAGACGCTCACAGCACTCGCCATTTTCGCCTATTTTCTGGCTCTTCTGCCAGGAGGATCTGTAGTGAAAATCCACGACATCGAGGACCTGTCAGCGATCAAGAAACAGGCGGGCGTGAGCGCCGAACTCGAGGCGTGCCACACCGCAGTGCTGGATGCCGGGCGTAAATACGTCATCGAAGGGCACGTGCCACTAGAGGCCTTGGCCAAACTGGTCAGCACAGCCCCGGACATTCGCGGCATCGCAACCCCCGGAATGCCGGCTGGTTCACTCGGCATGGGAGACGATCCGAATGCGCGCTACGATGTTCTTGCCTTTTTCGGTACTGCAGCGGAAAGCCCGGCTGTTTTCTATGAAGCGGGAAAACCATGAGCAGCACGGCATAGACCATTCTGGTGCCCCAGCGTTTCAACGCCGGTGTAGGCAAGCCTCACAAGGCTTGCCTACACCGGTGCCCGTTCTCCCATTTTCCTTGGAAAGGTATGCACACAAGGAGATTACTGACTCAGGGGCGCGCTGCGATTCGGCAACTGCCTTGCCGTGAACCAGAGCACGAGCGGCGGGATCACCAACCATTGGAGAAGCGGGCTCAGGCCGGTGCCAAAGGGCGGAACGAGCGGCATCAGGTCCGAATAGGTCCAGCGCATGCTGATCTGCGTGTAATAGAATTCGAAACCAACCGTCAGGGTGATACCAACGACCATGTAAACCAGCATATGCAGTAGCCTCGGCGCGACAAGCCAGTATCGCGACCGCGCCACAGCGCTGGCGGCCCAGAAGGCCGTTAGCGCGAAGCCAACATCGCCGAAGGTCGCCGAGGTGCAGAGCTTAACGCCCTCCCAATGCGGAAGCTCCGCCATGCCTGCATAGGTCGGCGCCTGCAAATATTCCCAGACGAAATGCAGGAGGAAGGAAAAGACTGCCACTCCGAATTCAGGCTGGTTCGCAATGCTGCGCATTTGCAGTCTCCCTTGTCGATCGCGGAACAGCACATAAACGTTCCAGTGTCGGAAAGGTCAATGAAAGCGAGTCCCTTGTTTGGCTAGACGCGGTTTCCGTCGCTCTGGTCTCGATTAAGCTCTTCACGGCTGACCCCAGCTCGCTTGTCAAACCTTGGCATGCTGAAGGGTGCCTAACTGATCGCGCAGCACTCTGCGCGCCTGTGAACCGCTAGTTTCTGAATGAAAACGGTTTATTCACGAATCGAAACGAAGATTGACGCGGCGTCAGCCCTCGTAGCTCAATTTGGTAGAGCACCCGAATTGTAATCGGGAAGATGGAGGTTCGAATCCGACCGAGGGCCCCAAAAGCTTTGACCAACCGCAATTATCGAAACCGTGGGATCATCCGCCGGAGAACTCGGTCGCCGCGTATCAGATGATAGACGGCGGCGGCGATGTGAACAGACGCAAGTATCAGAATGATATCCCAAAGATACGCATGGAAAACCCTCGCGGGGCCCCAGAGATATGTCGTTACAAAGCCTGTAGCGGCTTGGAACAACACTGCAAAATAGAGCCCACCGTGAACGATCGATGCCAGGCGTTCCGTCAACCGCGGCCGAATTTGCGGCCGCCGACGGTAGCTCGCATATGCCAACATGCGCCGAAGCGCCATGACTATGCCAATAACAATGCCGGCATAGATGTGAAGCGCGTGCTGCAAGAGATCGGCATCTGACGGCGGAAGAAGAGGATTGTGGGTTCGAGGGATTGCGCGCGACGTGTAC
>Ga0070728_10002160_pt1 | contig 25460 bp, 20 predicted proteins | sample tdDd471_FD_66723 | JGI IMG/M metagenome (GOLD analysis project Ga0070728, IMG submission 66723) | Marine sediment microbial communities from the Atlantic coast under amendment with organic carbon and nitrate - tdDd47.1 | ecosystem: Environmental > Aquatic > Marine > Coastal > Sediment | place...
TAAATGCCGCCGCGGGCTTCTCCACCGAACCTGCATGTCGCGTACCATGGGCCTGAGCAAACACAGACGGACAATCACCGCCCAGAGCACCACGAGTGCCGTGACTGCGTAGAGAACAAAGGCTGCGGCAACACCAAAGGCGCGGAATTTCTTTTCCAAAAGATCCTCACACGCCCGCGGATGTTGGCGCCAGTGCTCGGCGGGAATCGCCGTTAGTTCAGCACACACGTCGGCGTCGTCCTTTGACTGCCAAAACGCATAGCCATGTAACGACGGGCCATGAAAGTACAGGTTTCGGAGTGGCCACACTGCAACATAGTACACCAGGGTTTGTGCATGCGTAGCAACACTTGTCGTTGCGCGCGAGCACGCTCGCCAAACGTCGGCAAGAGCGTTCCCGACTCGTTCAAGGCATAGCATGCGAAGGGGTGCAACAGATTGTCTCGGCGCGGGCGCGATCGTGGAAGCAGCCGTCGAGTTGAACGTACCTTGGGGTCGTGTGAGTGTCGTCGTTGATGCTCCTTCCTGAATGTAAACGCACAAATTTTCAGACGCGTGCGTTTACTCTGTCAGTCACGACTACGTTAGCCACGACGCGTGGATGGGCAATGCACGCGACACACCAGTGTCGTCCTCCTCGTAGGCCATGGCAATAACAAAGTCGTCCTCGCGCGAGTCGTCGTCGCCGTCGCCGTCACCGTCGCCGCCGCCGCCGCCGCCGCCGTTCAACAGTTCGCGGTCATTGGCACACCAGTCTACCACAACGTGGCGCACGGCGTGGCGCACGGCCGAGCCGGCGGCTCGCACGATGCCACGAAACCACCGGTTACGGCGCCGGTAATACGTAACTGGCAGAAGGAAGACACGCGTCGCCGCGCGCACGTGTCGCTCACTTGCCAGCACCTGACACACACCCACACTGTCAAACCATCGCCCACACATCACTGGCCACACGTCGGCAGCGGCCGCGTGTAACACGTGCACCGTCGCCAGACCCAGTGTCAAGTCGTCAAACGACAGTCCGCGCAGCACGTCAAGTTGTAAGCGCACTTGCATCGCTACCAGTCGAAACTCACGAAATCGCGTGGTCCCAGGCGGACACTGATCGAGCACGCTCAGTATCGGCACAGCAACGCGCTGCAAGGCCACGGTAGCGTCACGCGACAGTGTTAGGAACATTGGGTCAAGGTGGTTGAGCATAAACGACATGTCGCCCTCGACGTGCGTGTGCATACGCACAACAATGCCGCGGTGCGCCCCTGACATAGCACGCATCGCAACAGTCGGGTCTCTCACCAGCAAGGCGCGCTCTGACAGGGACACTTGCACACTGCCAACGGTAACGTCAATGGCACGCTCCCCGGCGCCATTGTCGTCGTCGCGGCCGCCGCCGCCGCCGCCCCTCGACACGGTAACATCAACGTCGCCAACTAGCACGCAAAGACTTGCATGAACACGGCGGGCCGCCACTGGCACCGTTAACACAGCCTCTCGTATTCGCACAACGACGAGCGCCGATGGCAACGAGATGCGCGACGCTGCAGAGTGTCGTTGCGAAACATCGCTGTTCACATAGTCGTCAATCACACGCACCGCACCCAGCGTATCACAGAACACCCGCACTACAACAACATCCCCGTCGCCGTCGCCGCCGTCCCCGCCGCCGTCGCCACCGCACCGCATGTCCACGTTGTCGAACGGCACCGCTGCCGCTCGGGGGGTGGTAATACCGCCGCCGCCGCCGCCGCCGCCCCCGCCGCCACCACCACCGGCACCGAATATGTCGCCAATCAGCGCACACAGCCGATCAACCGACGCAGCACACTCGATGCGATCCACCTGAACGGTCCACTCGGGCGCCACTGTCATGCGCCACATGACCGAAGCGCGCGTAACAACACCGAGTGCATGATGTACAGACCAGTCACCCGAGATGGTCGTTGCGCGGAAACGCCGCCAGTCACCACCCTCCGAGTGACCAAGGTCAAACGAGAAGCGTCCAAAGCGCACAACGCCAACACACCCTCGCGCTGACACGCGCACCGCACTACTCTCTGCATCTACACACACCGAGCCTCTCGACGACGCCTCTTCTTCTTCTTCTTCGCGACGCACCGACTGATCGCCCTGCCGCGACGACGACGACGACGACGACGACGACGACGACGACGACGACGACGGCAAGCAAGCAATCACATGCCGTACCAGGTCAATGATCCACACGCGCTCGGCCAAGTCGACGGTAACACGGTGCAGGTGTAGCAAAACGTCACCACGTTCACAAACAAGCGTTACGACACCACTGGTGCCAAATGCAACTGAACACGGCGGCAGAGCACCGTCGCTAATATCATCGCCGCGAGTCTTGTCGCCACCATCACCGCCGAGTACAAAGCCCCCCACAATAGGTGTTGACGACAGCGCCGCGGCGCCAAGTGTCGGGTCATCGTGTGCGTAAAGGCGCGTGGGCGACACGAGAAGGCCTCGAGCAACAAGTACAGACGGCGCGTTTGTCGACGCGGCACGCTTCCATACGCGAACATCACGTATGCATATCGAATCATCACTGCTGCTACTCCATACGACGCTCAATACCCCGATGCACGTAACAGTTGCGCTGCGCCTAAAACGTTGCGCATGAGTCGCAGTTGCCGACGACCCGACCAGAGCGACAATCCGATCCCCCAGGTCGCGAGTCACTCTTGTCACTGCCGTGTGTATCGCCGATGCGTCTACTGCACTGATCGTAACACGTGACGCGTGTGCGTTCACCGGGCGTTTGTTGACAGAGGCAACTGTTGCCGCAGCGTCGCGAAACCTTCTCATGCCGTCCAGGTCGTCGTCGTCGCGCAACACCGCCGCCCCCATCGCAACACTGTCGTCGTCGTCGTCGTCGTTGTCGTCGTCGGATGCATAATATGGTCTCAGCGTCCACCACACATCCTCTACGCACACCAAGTCCTGTACTTGATACGACAGGTGCAGTCGGGACGCTCGCAACGCAAGTCTCGGAGTCGCCGAGGCACGCAGTGTCGCCACACGCACGTGAACGTCAATCGACGTCGTCAGCGAAATACTTGATATACACAACACCCAGTCCATGGGGTGCAATGGCGATGGCGATGGCGATGGCGACGACAACCCGCCGCAAGTTTCGGTAACAGCGGCAGCCACGAGGGATCCGAGTGTTTCGACGCATCGCGCAGTGTCGACATACATCTGTACCGACGGGATGTCCACGTTGACGCTGCGTTGCTTGCATAATGCTATGGTAACCGGCTCGCTCGGCAACTGTAGGACAACAGCGTCGCGCTGAAACGTGATCCTCTTGACAAGTATCGATACGTTGCAGCGATCGCCCGAAAGTGACACGGATGGCTCGTCGATCGCAAACGTCAGCGTCAACGTCGTGACAGCGGCGGACACAGTCGATGGAGACGTGTAACACAGCAACAGACGGGCTGACTGGGAACAGGCGGCGCGTATCGTGCCATCTAGCAGCCCTTCGATGTTTAGGTGCAACTTGCCCTCGTGTTGCACACGCCACGTGCCACGCATCGCAGAGACTTGCATACCAGACAGGCACAGGCGAACACTTGTCGATTGCTGCCCCACGACACAACGCGACGCCAGAATGCTATCACACTCTAATGTTACGTCGTCGTCGTCGTTGTCGTCGCGTCCAAATCGTACCCTAACATCCTCTATGTGCAACTCTACGGTAGCAATCAAGTGTGCAACGAGTTGCGAAATGTTAGAGGCAGACGTGTCATTGTCTCTGTCGGGGACCACCACGCCATGCGCGTCTGGCGGTGTTTCGGTCGAAAAGTAGGTGCTGCGCGCACGGGTGTCGGGCACCTCCTCACTCTTGTCATCACGCGCGTCATAGAATTCGTCGTTGTCGTCGTCATCGTCGTTGTCGTCGTCACCGTCGTTGTCGTCGTCACCGGTAGCAACTTGAACAACAACCCTCACCCCTCTTACCCTTACACCGAGTTTCTCGTCCCCACCACCACCACCACCACTACCACTGTTACCCCCGAATAGCGCACCGAGAGGCACCGTCACTTCGATGTGCTCTACCGTCCCCGCTGATACTGTTATTCCCCCGCCGCCCAGTGACGCGTCTTCTCGTAAGCGCGCGTTTGACAACGTGCAAACGACGGTGGTGAACGTTTGGCCAAAGCCGACGCGTGCTATCTCATGACTTGAGAAGAAGGGCGACAACAGTCTGTTGGTAAGCAACTCGACGCTGCGACGAAGGAGAAAGGTTGTCATTTGTCACGCAAACACAACGCACAACGCGCCTACGTGTCAACCGCATGCTTTCGCCGCCGCCGCCGCCATCCTAGTCAACGGCTCTTCACACGGGGTGACGGGAACCGGCGCTGGTTCTGGTCCAGACTCTGGGGTTGTTACATGTGACGCGACAAAATTTCGCAGAGGCACTGGGCAACTCGTAAACAGCGCAGACAGCGCAGACGTCGCCCCACCCCGCGGTGGCGCTGTCGACGCCACAAAGTCACACGGATGACAGCGCGTCCACTCGTCGGTGCCGCGGGCGCGTCGAGTAAAGTGGTCGCGCAGACACAGCGTGTACAACAGACAGGCGTACTGTGCACAGTGTAACGACGACGTGAGCGTATCACTGCCCCTTACGTCGCCGTCCCCAACGTCGCTCCCGTAGCCGACGCCCGGGTCGCGAAGGGACGGGATACACGCGGCGTGCACCGGAAAGTCAAAACAGTACTTGGCGTGTCGCAGCGTGCGTACCGCAGCCAGAATGTTGCGCTCAAACTCTTGGCGAAACACGGGGTCGAGTCGCGAAACGTACAGCGCGCCCGCGTAATACCGGGTATACGCGTCCAGGCGTTGCAACTTTGCTCCGTCAACGTGTAGTGTATCTGTGAGGTTGGTAGGCGCGTGCTTGCTGTGTGGACAACAGTGCGCAATACACATGCCCCAAATGGGGTGGCGCACGGCGACGCCGACGTGTGTCCACGGTGTCCACGACGCTGCCTTGATTAACATCGAGTCCATGCCAGAGCCGACGCCCAGCAACACGTCGCCGCTGTGTACCTCGTTGCTGTACACGGCGGGGGCGCGCAAAATGGTCTTGACTGGGCGCGCGTCGGCGTGTAGTATGCTAAACACCAGCACGCCCCATGCCAGCAACGCGAGCACAGCAAGTGCAGAGGTTAGCATCGAGGGAGAAAATAAAAAATCGCTCGCCGGGGGCACCGAAAATCAGATCAGCGTGTTGGTCGTCGTGTGACGCTGTTCCCAGGTGACACAGACAAAAGACTCGCGTGCACACACACACACACACACACATACACAATGTTTCGCGCGTGGTGTACCCAACGGGGCTTTATTGGCGGAAACGGCAAGGTTCTTACCCACACAAACATGAACGGCGGCTCGTTTTCCATTCCTACCGACCAAAACGACGCGCTCGCCGACCAGTTGGCGCGACTGCACGGACAGGAGACAAGTTACCTCGTCGAGATGCGCACGCCAACCTTCCGTATGGTCGTAGACGTCGACTACAAGTCAAGCGCAAAGATTACAGACGACCAGATGCTTGCCATCGTGCGTCGCATCGTTACGTTTGTGCACGAGCGCTACGCGGCGCCGCCAACGTCACTCGACACGCGCCAGTGTCGTGCTGTCGTTGCGATGGCTCCCGTCGACGAGGAGCGCGTTGTTACGCCCCCTTCCGTTGCCGCAGCGTCTGACACCCAGTCGTCGTCGTCGGCGGCGGCGGCGGCGGCGGCGGCGGCAGACGGAGTGACGACAGTGTACAAGTATGGGTGCCATATTGTTTGGCCCGACGTGATTGTGAACAACGAGGTGGGGGGCATGTTACGTGCGGCGCTGATCGACGACCTGGAGCGCGAGTATGGCGCTAGGACACGCGTGGGTGACAACCCTTGGTCTGACGTAATTGACAAGCGTCTGTACGTGAAGAATGGCCTTCGTGTTCTCGGCGCGCACAAGGCAGTGCGGTGCAAGGACGAGTATCACAAGGGTCCCGGGTGCGCAAACCGGTCGTGTGCCAAGGGCGCCTGTTCCTTTGGCTTCATCGACCTCGGTCGCCCCTACACGGTGCGATGGGTGCTGAACGGCAATGGCGTGTTTATGGAGCAAGAGTGTGAGCGACTGCAGCGCGACATGGCGCTGGCGTGTCGAGAGACGTTTTTGCGCACAACTCGCGCGCTTCACCCGTCTGACCTGCCGCGTCTAGACGACCTGCGCGCGTTGTTTGACAAGTATCCGCTTGTGAGCAAACACGACCAGGTATTGCGCAAAGTGTCGGCGGCCGGTGTTGCGAGTCGCAAGGGCTCTGACAAGACCGACTACACGAAAAACCTATGTCGGTTTTCAGACCCGGCATGCACCGTGAATCCCGGCTCGAACGCGTACGAAACGATTGCTGACTGGCTGCGCGAGAACATGGAGGAGCGCCCCGAGATATTCGCGCTGCATCGGGCAGACAATGGCAAGTTTTACGTTGCACGCTCCAGGAGTCAGGCCTGTCGCAACCTCAACGCGCGCCCAGACGGCTCACTGGGCACGCATAACGGGGCTCACGTGTACTTTCACATTACGCTGCGCGGTGTTAAGCAGTGTTGTTTCTGCACGTGCGACACGAGCGCAAAGTGGAAGCGCGACGAGAAGGGCCGCTTCACGCGTTGCTCAGACTTTGAAAGTGCATTGTACGAATGGGGCGGCCCAACGCAGAATCAGGCACGCGCCGAGGCTATCCAGCGGCGCCTGTTTGACGTGCGCATGTTTGACGAGAGTGAACTGGTGCGACAACGCATGGCGCAGCACCATCGCCGCTTTACTGCGCTGTGTGAAGAGTCGACCGCAGCGGCGATGAGTGGAGGCGGTGGTGGCGGTGGTGGCGGAGGAGGAGGTGGCGGAGGAGGAGGCGGCGGCGGCGGCAGCAAGAGAGACGGCGAAGGCGAAGGAGGACGTGGTGACTCCCGTGACGCAAAGCGCCCGCGCATTGGCGGAGGGGACATGCGCGTGGGAGCGTCGATGAACCTGGGATCGCCACAGGTCATACCCAGTGCTAGAGTACACAACGGCATCAAGCAGATCCAGTCATTTTCACACAAGGACTGCCAGTTGCCTACGTACCACCCGAGCATCAAGCCAACCGTGGCGCAACTGGGCTGGGCAGTGTATGTTTCTCGTTTGATGATGCCCAAGTCGTCAGACTCTGCTTCGTATGCTTTAGCGTCGTCACCGGCGGCGGCGTATGCAGAGGCAAAGGCACGCCGAGGCATTGACACGGGTGGGGGTGGTGGATGTAGAGGTGGAGGTGGAGGTGGAGGATGGGGTCGGGGAGGGGGAAGAGGAGGGGGTCGTGGCGGAGGAGGAGGAGGAGGAGGTAGAGGAGGTCGTGGAGGCGGCAGAGGCGGTGTGAGAGGCCGCGGTCGCGGCTGATCCGTCACAATGGACATATACACATGTGTTTTATCACACGGCATGAAGGGTAACTAGGCGCCGCCGCGTCGTCGCCGTGTCACGGCGAATGCAATGGCTGCGATTGCAGCGACGAGTACGAGGACGCCAATGATTATGCCTCCTGCGGCACGGCTGTAGTTGCGATCGGGTGACGGCGCGTCGCCAAACGCAATCAACTCCCGGATGCCATTGTCCCGGGGACGCGTGCCCTCGCCCTCGCACTCAATGTCAACGTCGTTCACGTAGCCGCGTGGGTCAAAGCGTCCGTAAACCGAGCGCACACGACGCCCCGGTGGACACTGGCGCGTCGCCTCGCGGTCGGCTACGCCAGACTGATCGCCCAGCCACTGCTGTGCACCCTCGCTACACACGGGCTGTAACGCACTCACGTAGTCGGCGCCCGTCACGGGGTTACGACGGTAACGGACGCGAAAGCCCTCGTAGCCCGAGCCGCACCGATGGTTATACGGCAAGCCGAGACTCGACGCGCCAATCGCCTCGGTGCGCGCACTGCCGGCACCGTCGTCACACGTCACGGCGTTGATGCCATCGAGACCGTCGCTGTGGTAACCGCTGAGTCCAGTGACACGTTGCGACCCACGACATCTAACGCTGAAGCATTGGTTCTCCTGGGGTCCAACACGCTGACACGTCTTGTCAGAGAGACTCATTACTGCTGCTGTTGCCGCTGCTACCGCCGCCGCACCCACAACACTGCACGCGCACACAGCCAGTACAGACCCCTCTTGACCTTGTCTCACATAATTTTACACTCTTCTGCACTGCACCTCTCAAAACGATAACCCCGTGACAACTACGAATAAACAACAGGCGAGCACTACGCAACGGGCACTACACGAGTCTGCTGCCGCCGCTGAGGAACACTCTGTTGAAGGTGGTGAAACGTTGCTGGCTCTGGGCGGCCTGAGAACTGCGACTGCGCGACAGCGCCCGTGCACCACACGTGATCACGCGCCTGACGTGCGGTCAAACGCGGTTTCTCATGTGCACACAACAGGCCCTCCAGCAGGTCCAACGCGTCGGGCGACGGCGTCATCGCTTGGAGAAACGGCCGAATACGCCGGTGCAGGATGTTGTCTCGCACGATGCGCTTGCGGTTGATTCGCTGAGCGCGTAACGGCGCGCTCGTCGTGCCGCCGCCACCGCCGCCGCTCCGTGGCATGTCAAACGGCATGCTGCCCGAAAGGAGCATGTAGAGAACACAGCCAACTGCCCACGCATCTGCCGCCATGCCGTCAAACACGACACCACCCGACGACGCGTCGACAATGAGCATCTGAGGCGACACATAGTCAATCGACCCACGAGAGTGCCTACACGGCTCGTACGTTGCTGCTGTTGCTGCTGCTGCTGCTGCTGCCGGCGCCGCCGCGTCAACACGCTCGGCAACGCGGTGTGCAAAACCAAAGTCAATCAACTTGAGTGTTCCCTCCACCTCGTGTCCGGTGGCAGTGTAGCCAGGAAACACGACAATGTTCTCCAACTTGACATCGTGATGCACTACACGACACTCGTCGTGAAGATACGCCACCGCACCAGCAACTTGCACAAAACGCCTACGCGCCACCTCTTCACTGCCGACGCCGCGTGCGTGTAACAGGTCGAGGAGTGTGCATCGCGCAAGAGGCATCTCGCAAACTAAAATGCCACAAGCCGAATGTACGTCGTGCGCGAGCGAGAAGCACGACAACATCGGCACCACATTGACGTGGCGCAGCGTGCTCCACAGCGCCTGTTCTTCATAGGCTGCCAAAGCCCCCGATGCACCGCGGTACATCACACATCGTACCGCAAGCGCAGTGTTGGTGCTGTTGTCGTCGTCGTCGTCGTCGTGACGTGAGTACGACACGGCATAGACACGCGACGACGCACCGCGACCGACGATCCTAGTGGACGCCTGTTCCGTGTGCAACACGCGCGTGGCATAATGTTGGGACACCAGTTCAAACAACGTAGCATCGTCTGTCGCTGCAGTGGTGGTGGTGGTGGTGGTGGTGGTGGTGGTGATGCGGTCAGGCACGCCTGGTGCGACAGTTGCCATTGTAATAGGCGCGCGCACGAGGGAATCTGTCCGAGTAGGGTGACACCGAGGTGTTGGACACAACCAACCCCTCACACCGACACCCCGAGTTGGAAACACCACTGTGTGATTTACTATTATAGTAAGGGATTCACCTCTTGGGAGGTGAGAGGGCTGACGTGGTAGCAGGTACACGCCGGTTGGGCTCTTACGGTGGCAAACACGCTGCGGGCGCTAGATGCGTCGAGTAAACGTGTTCCTTTTATCGAGACCCGTCGATGACGATCGGCACGTGACGTGCCGCGGTCACAGTTGTTTCTTTTTTCCAACAGCAACTAGTCGGAGGACCCCCCGACCACCTCCGCCACCGCCACCGCCACCGCCATGGCCACGGTTCGCCAAGTGCCAGACATGCCCGCGCGTTTCGTTAGCACACGGATTGGTGTGAAACGCAGTGCATCGGGTGTTGTGGTTGGAAAGGGTACCGGGACGTCGCTCACGTCGTCGTCGTGTGCCTTTGCTGTGCTCGGTGCTGGAGGACACTCTCACGCGGTTGTCGAGGCGCGCGACGGCGAGACGGTTGTAGCCGTAAAGTTGTACGAACGTCGCGAGTGTGCTGCTGTCGATGGCGGTGACGGCGGTACGTGCACCCGATCTAGGCCATGCGCCGAGTGTGCGGCAGACGCGTACGTCGAGTTGTATGAACGCGAGGTGGCGACGATGCTTGCCGTGCCTCCGCACGCAAACGTTGTACCGTTGTTGGATTCGTTTTGGAGCGACTCGTACATGATCGTCGTTGTGCCGCGCTACCGCTGCGACCTGCGTACGTATGTCCGTGAGCATCGTGTCGGTGCGTTTCCGGCGCAACGATCAATTGCGTTTATGCGGTCGCTGCTCGAGGCTGCTGCGTTCCTGCACGCCCACAGCGTCGTGCACCGTGACCTTACGCCGCGCAACGTGTTCCTTACGCACAACTGGACACCGGTGATTGGTGACTTTTCTAGCGCTGCTATTATGCATACGACAGCGGCTGCAGAGGCCCAGTCGCTACTGCTGCCTCCATTGCCGCCGCCACCGCTGTACAGCGCGTCGAGTCTTGGCGCGCCGCCGCCGCCGCCACCGCCGCCTCATCTGCCTCCCGGTACACTGCTTACCCCTGCTGTAACGTCCATGTGGTTCCGTTCACCCGAGACGCTACTGTGTTTGCCATACGACGAGAAGGTCGACGTGTGGTCGCTTGCGCTCGTGTGGCTATTCTGTCTCGACGGTCGGTATCGACTGACGCCGTCGACCGAACAGGAGGCTGTCGAGCAAATCGAGCACTCGATTGGTCCGTTTCCGCAGCGGATGATAGATCAATCACAAGCGCCTGCCACGCTTGAGTTTGTCTCGTCGACGGGACGCGACACGGCGCGAGGGGGTGGCGGCGGGGTGCGTGACGGTGTTCGTCGGTCGGTATTTGCAGCACCACGTTGCCTCGAGGCACACGGCGCAGGAGACCTGTTGCGAGACATGTTGCGAGTTGACCCCGCGGCGCGCCTGTCAGCAACCCACGCACTGCAGCGTCTAAACGCGTTATCTCCGGCGCGCAGTGCAGTGGTGTCGTCGTAAGATGAAGATTTTCGTTTGCATAATACAGAACAGCACGCCCCCCGTGAAACACTGCGTCCGTCGCCCCATCCGCGCCTGTCATGGCTACCACCGCAACCGTTGCTGTAGACAAACTGTGTCAGCGCAAGCCGTTGCTCACCGTGCTCGCCGTGCTGTTACTGACGGTGATGCTATGGAACGCCGTGCTTGCAGCGAAACTCGATGGTCACCGGGACAGTCACCCGCAGATTGCAAAGGCACATCAAGCACTTACGGCCGGTGCGGTAACATTCGGACTCTTGGCACTGTTGCCAGCCGCGGCGCTTGGCTATTGCTTTTATAATAGTCGCGCCAAAAAGTAGAAAAAATAAAGTTGTCGGTATTTTGCGGACGTCTAAAAATCACAGGCTCGCAAAATCACAGGACCTTTGTGTGCTCGACGACCGCGCCACGGTCACGACGGCGACGACGACGACGACAACGACGACGACGACGACGACGACGACGACGACGACGCGAGCCATGGCCGACGTGCATGCAAACGACATGTTAGCGTCGTACAACGTGCACATGGCACCGTCTCAGGCAGAGGGGGCGCCTCCACTGGGCACGCCCGACCTTGGTCTGCTCGCGTTGCGCATGAAGGTGGACAATCACGTTGCGTGCTGGGAGGCAGTCATTGTGCAAGCAAGTAACCTAGTACGTGACGCCACGTCTGCCGACGAGTCTATCGAGAGCAACAGGCTGTACATGCTCGAGCAAGCAAGGGCACTGATTGCACAGTTGGAGAACCCGATGGCGAAAGCAGACGCTGCGCAGTACATTATACGCCACAACCTGGGCCACCGAGCACTCGTGGCATTGGAGGAACCTCTGCGCGTGGCACGCCGAGTACAAAACGGTTTGAAGGCGATGCAAGAACTGTCTGATCCAAATAGTGCCGCGTCGATTGCTGCTGGTCTGGGGAGTATCGCCGACGTGGTGCCAATGTGGCATAACATGGTGAAAAAACAGGGGCGTGCAGCGGTGAAGGCCGCGGTGGAAGCACGCACAAGTCAATGCACGGCTCCCCTTTACCCCCCCGTCGCGTACGACGACAACGACGGCGACGGCGACGGCGACGGCGACGGCGACGGCGACGGCGACGACGACGACGACGACGACGACGACGACGACGACGACGACGACGACGACAACGACGACAGCGACAGCGACGACGACGACGACAGCGACGACGACAGCGACGACGAGGTGGATGAGAAAGGCCACAGCGCCGATAGGATTGACGAGCAGAAAAGCAACGACGAAGAGGAGTATGACATTGAGTTTGAGATAGAGTCTGGTGCTGTGCAACCGGTAGAGCACGCAGCGGCTCAGGCTGCCATTGACGATGCTGCACGTGTGCGTCAAGCACACGAGACGGGGGTACTGTACTCGGAGCAAGAGGTGGTTTCACGAGCGATGACCAAGGGTGGAACGCCCGCAGACGCCATTGCTGCTGCGGCCATGGCCGTCGCTGCACATCTGCGTCAGACACGCGACGACGTTGGAGGAACGTATCCCGAACAGGGGGCGGGGGGGCGAGTTATGGTCGAAGAGGGATCCCCCGCCGCTGTCGCCGCCGCCGCCGCCGCCGTTGCTGCCGCAGCCATACCCATGCCTGTTGCCACGCGACGTGAGCGTCAACAACACCGGGGGGTCCAGTCGTCGTCGTCGTCGTCGTCGTCGCCGCCAGGGGGCGGTGCGGCGGGTGGGATCACGCGTGTATTCCTGCCTGTTGCACCGGCCGGCGGTAGCGATGATGGCGAACCGTCGCGCCGCGGACGAAAGAGAAAACGAACTGGTGCGCTCAAGCACTCGGCCCGCGGCTGTGACCGATGTGGTGAGTCGTATTGCATCGAGTGGCGACGTGGACCGAATGGCTTGCGAACGTTGTGCAATGGCTGTGGCATTGCATACTCGAAGAAAACTCGCGCTGGCGCGTCGCAGGCCGACATTTCCGCCTTTATGCAAGAAGTATCTAGCAGAAGGCAGTGACGGGTGGCTGTGTATCACTGTTACGTTCTAGTTTTGTTTTCATTACATTCACAACATATCTATATCAATACACGACGGGGGGGTACTGTTACACTACTTGACGACAGAGGTGGCCGTCGAAACGACATCGTTTGCGTAACGTCGCAACAGTAGTGCTGTAACATCGTCTGACTGTGCAAACAACCGTCTGAGCGCATCGACAAAGCGCCTACGCACCGGCGTGGGCTGCTTTACGAGCGCCTCGCGGGTGCATCTAAGTACCTCCTCGAGTTCGGCAGCACGAACGAGCAACGACACGGCGTCAACAGGCAGGCCATCGTCGTCGTCGTCGTCGTCGTAGTCGTAGTTGTCGTCATCGTCGTCGTCACCTACGCCGCCGCCGCCGCCGCCGCCGCCGCCGCCGCCGCCGTCCTCGACTTCGTCATTGTCACTAAAATGCCCCCGGTCACCAGCGTCAATCACGGCAGAGTGAGGCAGGTGTGCCAGGGGTCCAAAGCGGTTACACAGCGGCGGGCCCTGTGGGCCGCGCGACATGTCGCTCGTGGCCAGGGTGCGTGGCTTCATCGACGTTGTGCATCGAATTGCCGTCGGGGACGGGCTGTCGTTTGTCGACGATCGACAACGCATAGCGACACCAGGCGTCGTTCGTCCTGCGCCGCCGCCCTTTGCACCGCCGCCGCCGCCGCCGCCCGCGCTGTTACTGCGACGTCGTATCTTTGCTCCATCGCTGGCACTCGGCTGTTTTGGTGTATGGCCGCTGCTCTGTTTTCGAGGGGTTCGCCCGGGGCCGCGTGGCGTGGTGCTGATGCCTGGGCTCGGTGCGCCGGTACTGGGGGCCTTGCTGCCGTTGCGTGCCTTTGACGACGGGGTCTCGTGTGTTCCGCGGCTTTTTCGTTGTTTTGTAACTATGCGCGTCCTTGTGGTCGTGTTACCATCACGCACCACCGTCGTGCGCTGCACACATGCGTACACTACGTCCTCGACGATCAGTTCATACTCGCGTTCGCTCTCAAACGTTGTTTTCACCATTCGCAGCAGAGGCGTGCACGCGCGTGCGCGTTGTCACAGATGAATGGGCGAAATTTTAACGCCTACACTGACGCCGACACCGCAGAGTGGCCCGCAGCGTGGCGATGGCGCGCGTGGCAAAGTGATACTGCTCCAGTGTTTGCACCATGCCCTCGCGGTGTGATCGCATGGCGCGTAGTACCGTTGCAACGGGCGCCGCGGTCCCGCTGTTTCCATTGTCAGCGCCGCCGCCGCCCGCGTGGGTATCCTCAAACACGCTGTACACGAGCACAAACACTCCAGTGCGCCCCACGCCCGCGCTGCAATGTACACATATGTTGGGGGTCGTCGACGAGGCGATGTAAACGTAATTCAAGAGCGAGATAAACTCGTCGAGACGTCTGGGTACACCAAAGTCTGGCCAGTCGTGCATGTGAAAGTGTGTGACAATATGTGGCGTTTTGTGCGACGACGACGACGTGTACACGGCAAACAAGCGTCGAGTGCTGCCTGCAGACGATAGTTCACACGTGTCCAGTAGCACCACACGGACACCGTCGCCTAGGTCCATGCGTGTTCCCGCGGCGCCCACGCCATCCGGGTAGTACCGGTCGGCCTTTCTCACACCGCGTTCGACAAGGTTAGTCAACATCACAACGACACCCACCGACTGCTCGACGAGCATCGTCCAAAATCGCGCAAAACACCCTGGCAGCGGTGCCTGTGCGCAGATGAATTGTGACCCCGTCGCCGACACGCGCATGTGGCTGGCGTTAATGTAGTCGTCGCATGGCTGGTCACGCGGCACACGCACACGATACTGTTCCTCGGGCATAACGTCGGCCCATCGGTTGCACGCACAGTTGGCCAGGGCAGTTGACCAACGAGCCTGCCGGTCGCTGCGCGAGTTGCGGGCAACGAGTTCGTCTGTGAGTACAGTCCAGTCGGTGATCACACTGTCGGGCGGCGACAGCGACGGATTGCACGCCATGGGGACAGTGGCGGCGGCGACGTGTAGCGCGCTCACATAGCCTTGTAAGGTGGACGGAATAAAAAAACGGGCCGAGGAACTCGTGTTGTTTTGTTTATACCGCAACGACGACGACGAGTGCTGCGTGTGCGTGTGTGTGTGTGTGCGTGTGTGCGTGTGTGCGTGCGTGCGCGCCTACGGAGCGTTTGCAGCAGCCGACCCGCCACAACAGAAGCCCTTCATCGACAAGAGGCCAGCCTTAATGTCGGCGTCAATGACAACCTTGCCCTTCTCAATGTCGATCAGATTGTCAATCACCGGGCCGACCAACTCGTTGATGAGCGGCTTGAGGTACTCCACCTTCTCTGGTACACTCTCGTCGACAATGCGGTTGATGACCTCGATAACGATCCTTCGCTTCTCCATGCCTGTCAACTGCTTAAACGGACCGACGGTGCGCATCAACACAAGCACGCACGTCACGACCGACGCGGGGTGGATCTTGTTCTTGAACGTTGCAATCGACAACTCGAGCGCCGCGTGTACCTGCTGTCGGTTGGCAGCGTTGAGTTTCGCCAGTGCAGCCTCTGCGTCGGCACTGAGTACAAACGGCGTGACGTCGTCGGCAGGTGACACGGCGGCCCGGCTTGTCGCGGCGGTCGGTGGTTGCGAGGACAGTGGCGGTGGCGCCGGTTCGGTGGGCATGCGCGCACCCGAGCCGCAGCACAGCACGCTGCGCAACCCGACAAGACCAGCCTTGAGGTCCTTGTCCAACACAATCTTGCCATTCTCCACGTCGATGAACGTGTCGATTGTCGGGCCCACCAACTCGGCCAGCAACGGCCTAAGGTATGCAACCTTCTCTGGCACACTCTCGTCGATGATGCGAGTGATAACCTCAATGACGATGCGTCGCTTCTCGGTGCCCAGCAACTGCTTGTACGGACCCACTGTCTTCATCGCAACCAACACCGTTGCGACAATCGACGCAGCGTTGATCTTGTTCTTGTACGTCTCGACAATCATCACTAGGGCCGAGTGCACCTGTTGGTAGTGCGTGGTGCCGAGTCTGTTCAATGCACTCTCGGTCTCGGGACTAAAGTTGATCGGCAACGCGTCTGTTGCCATCGTCTCTGCCATTTGTGTAGATACCCCTGGCGATAACACGTGCGCGTGCGCGTGTGCGTGTGCGTGTGTGCGTGAGTTTGTAAAGGTGCACCTCCTCTTGCCTGTTAGGCAGAAATTATTACGGCATCACGGCCGCGTTGCGCCTATTGGAGAAGGTAGGTTGCGATTGCCGACGTTACCGCCAACGCGTCGGCGAGCCACCCATCGTGCCTGTTCACTCGCGTGCGAGCCACCTCGATCATTTCCGTACTCAACGCGGCGCTACACACGGGACAGCGACGCCCCCCTCGCTGCGGCGACGTCCACTCGTACATGCACTGCGCGTGAAACACGTGCGCGCATGGCAACGCAAACAGGCCCCCATCTCCTGGGCCAGTCGGCCGCTGACATAACACGCATGTCGTGGGCGGCCGAGTGTCTCTGCTGCCGCTTCCGCCCCCACGGATAAGTGTTCCTACGCCGATCGCATGCGTCAAGCGAGTAGCCATCGGACCAGCGAGCGCCACGAGGGCATTGCACGACGACGACAATGTTGCGTTTGTCTGTGGCGGCGGTGCAAAGTTGAGAACAAACCGCACGAGCATCACACACTCATCCCACGAGACGAGACCACTCTCGTAAAACGCCCGACACTCACGCACGTCCACGGCACGTCGGCACGTCGGACACGTCGGCGCTGTGTATGACAGCCACGAGCGGATGCATGACCCATGAAACGTGTGAAGACACCCTCGCAACGTGTAAAGTTTGTCGACGCGCACACGCTCGGCGTGTATCGAGTCTTGGCACACGTCGCACAGCGGCGGTAGCGGCGGCGACGACGACGACGACGACTGTGGTGTTACAATCGACCTCGTCGGCGATCCCGTAGCAGTCGACGCTGTCGTCATTGCTACACGCGCCCTGTCCCTACAGCCTCGACAGCGCGGCGGCGGCGGTTGGTGCAAAGTAGGCGGCAAACCCGACGAGCACGGCGATGACAAATGCGTGTATCCACAGTGCGCGGTCGTCGTAGTACGAGTAGGTGGTCTCGCCGTCGGCCTCTGGACAGGGCACAATGTTCTTGCGCCCCTTTGTTGCCGTCAGTATGCTGCCCGGTTCGATACAGTTGGAACGGGGCGGAAGGTGCAGCAGGTTGCCTGGCGAAAAAATCAGAACAACCACAAGGGCAACGACGCCCATTAGTAACGCCACCTTGGTCTTTGGGTCCATGATGCGCGCGTACGTGCCTTTGGTCGAGTAGTACAGGGGCGGTAGTAGTTGTCGTCGCACACGCACGCACACGCGCTGCAATGTTGTGCCTTGATTAGCGTGCAGATAATTTCATCTACGACGTGCACACGTGCGTCTTGAACCAGCGTGCTAAAATGTACTCTCTTCCCAACAGACGCATCTGCCAAAAGACACACTCACACACACACTCCCATGGACCCCGATGTTACGACGACGAGAAGCGGCGGCAGCGACAGCGGTTACGGCGGTGGCACCAAGCGAAGGCGCGGAAATGGTCGCGGTGGTGGTCGCGGCAACGATGGCGGCGCGTACGAACCGTACGCAAAGACGGTTCCGGCCAAGATGCCGCCGTACCTGTTGCCATTCTACCAGTTTATCGACCACGAGGGCGACCAAGAGATTAAGGAGCGCAATCAATGGAACACTGCCTGCGTGTGCAACGTCACGCTTGAACACTGGGACGCGTTTGCTGCAACCGGCAAGCCACGCAAGCCGAGAACGGCCACCACCGACGACGCTTCAGGGCAAGCGACCCGTACAAAACCAAAACAACCTGGCCCCGGGAAGAAGAACAGGAAGGGCACGCCCGTAGACGCCAACGACGACGACGACGTGGACGAGCGTGACATTGCGCTGTCCCCCGCCGCGGCGGCAGCAGCGGTAACAGCATTCGCCACCGCGGCCGATGCGAGTGGGGATGGGGGCGACGGCGACGAAGACCCTGGGTCGACGGCAGCGGCGATTCCAGCAAAGGCAAGGTCGCGACACGGCGGGAGGCGCGGCGGTGACGGTGGCGGCGGCGGCGGGCATGTTCATATCCGCCGTGAGTTTAAGCAATTGCGCAGCGAGATCCGCGAACTTGCACACGAGAAAAGCGTACAGCCCAGTGTTGCTAATCGTCTGATTGAGCGTGTTCGTTCCATCGAGACGACTCTTCTCGCTGCCGCCGCCGCCGCCACCGCCGCCGACACTGTCGGTGACGACAATGAGTAAAAATTTCAACCCCACATGTCAGGCGCGTTGGTGTGGCCGACGGGGGCGGGCGTCATGTTACTCGACGACCTTGCAAACATCACGACTGTCGGACAGATCGAGACCGGGTCATATGGGTGTGTCTTTGAGGTTCGTGTCAGAGGCGACACCGTGATGGCACTAAAGAAGATCGAGTATGCCAGAAGGCACGGCAAAGGCGACGACGACGACGACGACGACGACGACGACGACGACGACGACGACCGCTGTGATAGCGACAGTGTCGACAAGGACCGTCGTGATATCCCAGCGAGAATGTACAGAGCAGAGGTCGAGGTGCATCGACGAATGGAGCACCCCAACATTGTGGCGTTTTTCGAGTCCAAATCCACGCCTAGCGCGGGCTTTATGCTACTCGAGTACGTGCCCGGTACCGACATGCGCGCTCTGCTTCTTTGTCACGCCAATGGTGTCGATGCGGCGCTTGCGGTACGGTACACGCGCGACCTGTTGTCTGCACTGGCGTACGTACACGGGTGTGGCGTTGTGCATAGAGACTGCAAGCCCGAGAATCTTCTTCTAGACGAGCGCACCGGACGATGCAAACTCGCCGACTTTGGTAATGCCGCAAACACGCGTGCGCCGATGGCGATCGACGTGTACCACCGGGACACGCCGATGCGCGTGCGTATGCTAGGCTACACGGTAGAGTATGTAGCACCAGAGGTTTTAAAGTGCAAGTCGTTTGATCCAGCAATCGACGTGTGGGCGGCTGGCATCATTGCATTCGAGTTGATGCACGGCACAACACCGTTCTTTGACAATAACGACCGTGTCATCATCGGAAACATCAGCGGGTTTACTCGGTGCACGCCACTGAGGGAAAGTCTTGCGCGCGACACTGCGTTTGTCGAGTTTCTCTCGAGGACCGTCACACTCGACGCACGCGACAGGCACACGGCCTCGTCGCTACTCACCTGTGCATGGCTCACCGCAGATGAGTAGATGCGAAATAAAAAATCACACTCTACGACGACGGGCGACGCCAGAGCCGGTGGTTAGTTACGTTACGTTACCGCCGCGATGAACAGCACACAGAGAATCGACGCACGCGCCGAGGCGTGGTGCCGCGCGTGTTGTAGCGGCGGCGGCGGCGGCGACAGTGTCACGCCCGTCGTGCACGTCAAGGGAGAGATTGATGCAGAGTGTGCGATTTCGTTTGTTGATCGCATTAGCCGAGCGTGCCACGATGGTCACCGCGTTGTGCCCATAGTTATCCACTCGACGGGCGGCGAATCGTACCAGGCACTCACGATGATCAACGCACTGACACACCTACAGCGCACGCATCCCCACACAGTGTTTGCAACGATCGTGCCGTCGCACATCGCCTCGGCTGCGTCATGTCTGTTTGCCTGCGGTACGCCAGGTCACAGGTACATGGCGCGCGACGCTACGATCATGGTGCATGACGGGGTGGCGTGTTTCGGCTCGAGTAACGACGAAGTGAACGTGCACCAGGCATCGAGGATCGTCACAGAGACGAAACGCATCGACCGCCTGTTAAACCGAGTGATGGAAGACCGATGCGGCCAGCGTCGCGGCTTCTTTGACGACACGTCGAGGCACGTCGACGAGTACATGTCGGCACGACGCTGCAAGAAACTCGGCCTCTGCGATCACACATGGGTTCCCGTGCTAGAAACACGCATCGTTGTGAAACAGGCACTCGTGCGTCCGTCGAGACAGGTCAAACAGGCCCCATTGGATTGTGTCAGCAACGACGACGACGACGACGACGACGACGACGACGACGGCGACGACGACAACGGCGACGGCGACGACGACAACGACGACCGCTACCGACGGTCAACGTCACCCAAGAAGCGTCGCAGAGTCCGGTAGGACAATACACTGTTGTTACATCTGGAGGACGCCACATTTATCCACTGCTGCCAACAACAGTCCTCGGGTCGTCGTGGTGTAATGGTAACACAGTGGTGAGATTTTCAACAAAACACCAGGATCGATACCTGGCGACGGCATTTTTTTTGCTAATTCAATGGGCGCCGGTGTCAATGCTAGTGGCGGGAGCCGTAGGGGCGAACGCGGGGAGAGGCAGTGGTGTGGGAGTAGCAGAAGTGGCGGTGGCGGCGGCGGCGGCGGCGGCGGCCGAGTCGCCGGTTTTCTTCAGACGCTTTCCACGTGGCTTGGTTTTCAGCACATCGGCGCCGGTGTCCCCCACCCTGTTCGACGACGGTGCTGACGCCGCTTTGCGTCTCTTCTTGCCGGCTGTGGATGCAGGGACGTCGTCGAGGCACGTCTTCTTCTTCTTTTTCTTCTCGGGGGGCGTGTTGTGTGTCGCGCGTTCGGCGCCGGTGAACAGTGCTTCGTAAAGACGCCGAGACATGGCAGGTCCGAGATTGCGTTTGCCGACCACAACTCGCGACAGAACGGCGGGAGGGTTCTCGCTACCTTTAAACGCATCGAGTAGCACACTGAGTGACGGAAACTGCGCGGCGATGGCACGTGCCTTGTCTATCGACATGCCCGACATGCACTGTAACTGTGACAGGTACACTGCGTCCTGTGCTGTCACCTTCTTCTTGGCACCCGCACTGCTGAATTGGTCAAACGCCAGCGTATCGGTGCCCTGTGCCACCTGTGTGACGTACTTGGCCGCACGCTGCAACACGTGGACGACGTCCTGGGTGCCACGGGGACAGTACAGGATACACACGTGCTTGGCCGCTATGCCCATGTGTGTTTGCGCCGACAACATTTGCTTCATCTGCGTGTCGTCGACGCGGTCAAACGAGCCACAGATCAGGTAGAAGACGTGCTGCACACCGCTGGCTTGCAGGCGCTGAAACTGGTCGCGATACCGGCCGTCCCTAATGCTCGCCAACAGGTCGGCCGTCGTCTTGCGCTCGAACACGGCCAGCACCCCGCGCATGGCAGCCGCCGGCGTATCCTCGCCCTCTTCAGACTCGTTGTTGTCCTCGTCGTCACCATCACGCGCCCCCACTGTTACCGACGACGACGGCGACGACGACGACGGCGACGACGACGACGGCGACGACGACGACACTGTCGCCTCTGGATCGGCAGTCACCCCAACGTCATCGCGCAAAACATAGTCTCCCAGATCGAGTTGCTGTACGCTCACCGAGAGCCCCTCGGCGCTCAACGCATCGCGGATGGTCGCATGATCACGCTCGCGCGTGTCGATGATGACGTGCATGGGGCGCGTGTGCGTGTAGGCGCTCGGTGGTGTCGTCGATAAAACACATTATCGCGGGGCACACTGGGTCGCACGTAATTTATCGCGCTTACATAGCAGTCTCGGTAGTCGCCGCCAGGCGCGCTGTAACAGCCGCTCGCAGGGCCCCGAGTGTCGTGTCGTTGCGCAGCACAGTTGCACGTGCCTCGGCGCTGTCGTCGACAAGTCGCCGGCGCACCTCGTCGATACTCGCACGTTCCGTGTCGTTTGCCGCGTCTACGCCCGCCCGCTCGATAAACCACACCTCGCCACCGCAGTCGAGCACCCGGCGTGCCTCGTTGTAGTAGCGACAGTCGCTGATGACGAGCGGACTCTCGGGGCGCGCCTTGGTAGGCGGCAAGCACGCGTCGATCCACACTGACGACGACAGCGCCGTCCGCGCCCCGTGGCCAATCTTCACGAGGTACTCGCGTATCGACGGTACTCTGCGCTTTGCCGTGTCATAGCCTCCGTGCCGCCCCAGGATCGACGTGTACGACTCGTGCTCGCCGTGCTCGTTGACAAGCGTCGCGTCAAGGGCGCGGGCAAACGCGCGCACGCCGTCGGCAAACGCCACTTGTCGGTACGTACCGTTAGTCGCGTCAATCACCATGCCGGCAACCGTGTCCTTGCCACACCCGGCGTACCCACACAGGCCTATCACGGCGGGGGTGGGGGCGGTGTCGTCGTTTTGCATGTGTGTGTGTGTGTGTAGTTGCAAAGGATCAAGCAAAGAGCCAGTAAACTTATTTAGTGTCAAAGACGCGTGTGATTTATTCTTATTGTCCCGTTACACATACATGGCGCCAGTACCGTCGTCGTCGTCGTCGTCGACGGCTAGGTCCGTGCTACGCAAGTTGCACTCTAGCGGACGACGAGGAGCAGGGGGTGGGGGATCAATGTCATAGGCAAGTCGCATCATCACAGAGCGCACGTGGCGACCGTGTTGATGTCCAAGTGCTGAAAATGGGGAAATCGTGGTGGCGGTGGCGGTGGCGGTGGCGGTGGGCTGCGCGCAAACACCTGGTCCCCCCGTGATGGCTAAACGCGCGATAGCCTCAAAGCAGCACCATGATGGACGTCGTGACCGTGGCGCGCCAGAGTGATGCACAACGTTTGCAGCAATGCGCGCAGCAAGACGAAAGTCGGCGAGAACTAGCCGTGCACGCGTCGTCGACGGCGACTCTTTGATGCTACCACCGACGACGACGACGACGACACTGGCACGCGCGCCTGCAATCAGTGTACGCGAGCAGGCATAGGCTGTTTGAACACAATGTGCAAATAGCAACAGGGCGACGCATTCGGCAAAGCCCGCCTCGACAGCCTGTGTAATCGCCCTGGGTTGATTTTTCCTTCGAGCGTGTAGCGATGCTCCTGCCGCCAGGAGCACCGGGATACACGACGACACGTTGTTTGAAGCGCACGCGTACAACGGCGTGCCTTTGCAGATCCCGGGTATCCTATCAACGTCTACGCCGGTGTTTACGATCAACCTCACGCGTTTGTGCGCGCCGATGATACACGCAGCATGTAGCAGCGTGACACCAAACACATTCTCCGTGTGTACATTGGCTCCCGCGGCGAGCAAGTGATCGAAACAGCACGCGTCGACGGGCTTGGCAGACGAGGTCAGTTGGAAGAGAGCGCTTTGCTTGTGTATGCCGTGACCTAGGTTCGGATCGGCACCGCACTCTAACAATGCACGCAGCGTCTCCACGTCGCGACAGTTCCCTAGGCTCCACGTGATCAGTGCCGTCTGACCGCTAAAGAAGATTTCATTCACGTCGTGCCCGGTGGAAACAAGTGCCCGGATGCACGCGGGGTGACTTATTCTAGTCGCAACGCCAATCTCCGTGCCAACGCTGCCGCACGTGTACAAGCACTCGGGGCACGACAGGGTGTGCGACATGGTCGTAACACGCACACACACACACACACACACACACACACACACGCATGCGCGCGCGTGTGGGCTGAATGATAAACGAGAGAATATCATGGCTTTGAAGATACGCGTCAAAACAGAGGGTGAAATTCTCGACAGCAAAACATAGGGTACGCCAGCGCGTCAGGATGAGCGGCGGCGCTCTGCCATGCAAATCGTGCCAAACCTCCGAGTTCCATCCTTCTGTGATAGAAGCCGCGATCCGCGCTGGGCACGTCGACTGTGTTCGCGCATACGTTGCCAATGGCGGAGATATCAATGCCAGCGGACTTGGTCCTTATGGACATGCTGCGCCTATTTATTACTTTGCAACCTACCGGAACCACGACGTCAACATGTTACGCGTGCTAATCGAGTGCGGATCGCGTATATCAACGCGCTGTCCAGTGACGGGTGAGTTACTCCTCGATAGTCTCTGTTGCGAAAATGAATGCGCAGAGTATGAAATACTAGAAATGTTGCTATCGGCCGGAGTCGATGTTCACACAGTGGACAATGACGGATCCACAATATTACGGGTGATGTGCGAGCGAGGAATTGCGTGGCCCATCCACAGACTGGCAGAGGCCGGTGCGGACGTCGATTGCTGCGACGAAGATGGCGACACGTTGCTGATCATGTGTCTCAGGTCGTCGATGATGGAGCAACAATGTCTCGTGCATGGCATAACGAGTCTTGTCTACGCGGGTGTGAATGTACACGGTGCCCTTTCACAGGTGTACACCACGCACCCCGATGAGATGAACGTGTACACCAGGACTCCCAAGTGGGAGTTGTGTTGGTCGGGTGTCTGGCAAGAGTGGGGGGCGGTCAGGATCTTGGAAAATCTCTTGATGCGCGCACACCGCGTGCTCGCCGCGTACGCATGCGCCAGGGTACTTATCACAGGCGCGCGCGCGCAAACACGCGCGCCGTCGCACGCACGTACCGTCTTCTCCGACTATCACATCGTCACGGCACTCGTGGCGCGTACCGTGTTGCCGTGCGACGCGATGCCACTTGATTCGCCGTCGCTGTCGGCACTGGAGAACGTAACTCGTCTCGCAATCACAGGGGTTGCTGCCTCTGCGGGAGACGACGGCGCGTGGAACTACAAGGTCAGAAAGACATTGATGCACCAAGGTCTAGGCCCAATGCCCACTACACTGAACGATTTCCTCGACGCGGACTACGGAGACGCCGAGATTTGCAAACACGAGGAGGGGTTTGACTGCCAGAGGCTTTACACAAACACTGAGGCATACGCCGCAATGGTGGCGTCTACCAAGAACTGACGACATTTGTCGAGTCGAGTCATGTGTGATTTAGTTTATAAACCACCAAAGTCGTCCCAGGGCAAGGAAATGATAGGCCGCGTGAGGGAGTCGAACCCCCACCGTGTCAGCGTCCGTCCGCATTTTGTGCGAGACCGACAACGACGTGCGCTCCGTGCGCCACCGCGGTTTGTCAAGGATGGAGGGTGATTAGGCCCACCCCCCGAGGCCAAAACGGCAAGTCAGTCATCCCAAAGCAATCCGGTTGTAGTCGGCGTCGGCGTCGTCGTCGTCGTCGTCGTCGTCGCGACCTTACCTCTGTTGTCCGCTCTCTTTAGCAACACCCCCAGTCGCCGTCGAGATCACAGCCTACGTGACAGAAACAGCAGCAGCAGCAGTGCGCACGCACATACACACAAGGAGATGTGAAGACAGGACGGACAGAAAGTTATACAATGCGGCGACGACGTACCTAGTCAAACCTACCTATGGATCGATAGTAGAGAACACTAGATTGTCAACATTGCAGCAGTCCCTAC
>Ga0070728_10002161_pt1 | contig 25459 bp, 19 predicted proteins | sample tdDd471_FD_66723 | JGI IMG/M metagenome (GOLD analysis project Ga0070728, IMG submission 66723) | Marine sediment microbial communities from the Atlantic coast under amendment with organic carbon and nitrate - tdDd47.1 | ecosystem: Environmental > Aquatic > Marine > Coastal > Sediment | place...
TAATACCTGCAACTTTTCCTTTTGTCATTTTATTTGTTTTTTCCATTTATTGCAAATTCTTTAGGAAATTCAAAACCCGATTTTAAATTATCAATAATTTTACTGAACATCTGACGACCAGTTTCTTCGTCAAGTTCTAACCATCGATATGCAATATCGAGCTTTATTGTATAAGCTAATACTACTTCTATAGTAAAATAATCGAAAAGAGTAATTTCTTCTACTTTATCCCATTTAAGCTGGTCTAATCCTTTTTCACGAGCCATAATGTTTTCATTATCGGCAAGGTTTATAATATCAGAAACATATGGTAAGTCAACTTCTAAACCAAAATCTTTTGCGTTACTTTCAAGAATAGCATTGGTCACAATATTAATTCCTATTAGCTGGTTGTCAACTTCAAGATCAAAAGTTCGACAATTTTGACCAATAAGAATATTGTTTAGATTTTGGTTAAACTCGAACCATTGTTTTAAAAACTCATTTTTTGTTTTTAAAACATATTCGTAATACATCTCTGTTAAAAGATTTTCCCAACTTTTGGAAATATTCTTCGATAATTCTTCATCTCTGAAAATTTCAACAAACTTGTACATATACTCAGGAAGTATTCCTTGTTTGTCGTCAGAAAATTCTACTTCGAAATCCTGAACAGTAAACTTGCCTAGTTTATTGTGATTTTCAAAATCTTCATCTAAAAATCGAAGAAGTCTTTCATTATCGTAAGGTAGAAATAGCAAATCAACCATTTTATAATCTTCGTCTGATAGATGTTCTTTTAGCTCATTTTTAAAATCGAGCATTTGAAAATGAACTTCTGAATCGTCAATGAAGATATCTGGTAAACCTGCTATGAAATAATGATAATAATTACGAAACATAACTATTTTTCTGGGTATAACATTTCAATGGTTTTTGGACGCAAGTAAGATTTGAAGAAATTTTCAAAATCTTCTTCGCTAAAGCTAATTTTATAAGATCCATCAGCAGGTCCTACTTTAAAACCCCCTTTAATTGAATCGCTAAAACTTAACTCTAGATTAGCATTTAGTTCTTTACCTGATTTTTCTGTGAAAAAACTAGAAAATTCTTTTTCTAATTCGGCAGGAAGTAATACAGAAAGATCAATTGCTTCACCTTTTTTCGAATCCCAGTTTTTTACCACTGTTTCAATTATTTCTTTTACGAATTTAACTTCGTCGAAAGATTTTTTAACAGGCTCTTCAATAACTTTGCTTACGATCATGTCGGTAATTTGCTGTTTCACTGTGCGAACTGTTTGTTTAGTTGCAAGTGTTAATTCAGCTTCGACATTTTTTTTGATTTCAACAGATTTTTGCTCAGCATCGGTAACGATTTTTTGAGCTTTTTTTTCTGCATCTTGCTTTAGCTTTTCAGCTTCTGATTTTGCTTCAGCAATAATTTTTTCAGCTTCCACATTAGCCTTTTCAACACCCTCGTTATATAGCTTCTGTGTTAATTCCTGAAGTTTGTTTTCCATATCAATAAAATCTAATTGTTTTTGTATAAAAAATGAGCTACAAATCTAATAACTTAAATTTATTTACCAACAAATATTTAGGTAATTAGATGTATTAATTTTCCTAACTAATGACATCGAGTACTGAATTGATTATTCTTACTCATAAAATGAAGCTAAACAATCATTTCAAGTGCTTTAAAACATAGTATTATATGTTGAATTTCAATAGTTCAATTTTCCGAACAATCATTTTGAATATTTGTTCAAAAACAAAGCTAGGAAGAATATTATGGATTGCTATTTCTTTTTAAGGTATCGTACTATTAAAAATACTTCGAAAACAGTATATAATAAGTACAATATAAAAAAAGAAATAAGAAATGTTTTGGCTTTTTCTGGAAACGAAAATGCGTAATATACTATTAGCATAAGGTAAACAATCATCTTAATACCTGAAACCATCATGAATTTTGAAGAAAACTTTGCTGAACTTTTATCGCTAACTTGTAAAACTGAAAGATGAAATACCGCAGTAAAAATGGTTATAATACCAAACAATAACCAAAAAACTGGCAAGTAGTATTCTTTTAGAACGGTTTGGAATAAAACATACGATATTATAACGATAATCAATGCAAATATTAATTCGCGAATAAGAAATTTTCTAAATGCATTCATTTCTTCGGAGGTTTAAGAAAATCTTTAATTGCATAATAAGTTGTAATAATAACACTTGCGATTGTTAAGACAACTGTGAATATAGGGAATTCTATTCCAGAAATTCATTTATCTTATTTCATTCCGCCTAGGACTCCAATTGCCATTTCAGCAATCAATTGGAATCCTATTGCAGAATACTTTACATAATCGCTATGCGCTTTTTTGCTCTTTTGTTCCGAACTTTGGCTCTTCTTTTCTGCCATTTTGTTGTGACTCATTACCCATTTTACAGTTACCTGTAAATTTAGAGCCTGGCTCTATTGCTAACTTTTTAGTAATAATATCACCAAATATCTTTGCAGTAGCTTTAAGAGATAGTAATTCGCTAACCTTAATTTTTCCGTGAACTTCTCCAAGTACTTCTGAGTTTTTACAATCAATCTCGCCACTAACTTTGCCAGTTTCGCCAATAACAACTTTTCCTGCAGTTTTTAAGTTTCCGTTTAAAGAACCGTCAACTCTTATATCTCCGTTTGAATTTACATCTCCTGTAATTTCTGTTCCTGTTCCAATTAAATTTATTGCTGCAGTTGTTTCGGTTTCATTATACTTTGCCATCTTTCAACCCTTTATTTAAAATTAGTTACTTTAATATACTTTTAATTCGACAAATATATAGATTTTTTTTTCTAACGTTTTAGTTATTTAAGTCAAATATGCATCGATTATTTTGTTAAACAGTTTATATCGTTTTTTATTGTGATTTGTATGTATTAATTTAAAAACTATATAAATCTATCCCAAATAAGAACTCTACAAAGAAATTGCTTTCTGTTGGAGCATAACCAAACCTAACACCAGAATTAAAAGGGAATGTCATTCTTAATAAGTGATAATCTGCTGTTAACTCTGCTCCAAAACTAAAGTTATTTTGCTTTGCCCAATAAATTGCAGTTTCTGCCTGATTAACTGCTCTGTAAGAATTATAAGCGTAATCTAGAAACACATCTCCTCTAATTCTTTTTAAATATAGAAATGAACCCAAATTCCAGTCTGGGTAAGCAATAGGAAATATGTAATCACCATATATTTTTGTTAGTTTTTCTGTTCTTTTTTTCTGAATACCTCGGGGAAAATCAAAGCTTGAATTAAATAAGTATTGCCGTGGATTTTGAAACTGATAACCAGGTTTAATTTTTAATCCTCCATCTTTAAAACCTGGCAAATAGAATGTAGCATCAAAATTTAAAAAATAACCGAAAATTTCTTTATCAAAAGGTGTGTTATAAAGATTAAAATCAAATACTACACCTAACTCTGGTATTATATCTTGCTCTGCTCTGCGTTTATATGTATAAAAAAGTAATTCTGTTTGCACAAACTCCATTCCTTTAATGTAATAATCTTCTACATGATTATAATACAGGTTGTCTAAATATTCAACCGAAACAAGTGGTCTGAAACCTCTAATAAAACTTCCTTTTGTTAGATCAAACGGCACATAAATATCCAAATCGTAAGAATATCCTGGGTTCGTGTCAGGAGTCCATTCTACATCGCTGGGAGCTTGAAGTAGCTGAAAATCTCCATAATTAGCAGTTAGTTTAATTACAGGGTATTGTCCTTTAAAAATAAGCGAAGATGATAAATAATGATTTCCGTCTTTATATCCATAACTTAGTATTGATTCTGTTGTACTTAGCTTGTTTTGAGAAAGAAGCATAACTCCTGGATGAACATTTCCATATAACTCAGAAGGATCTGCAAAAACATTTCCTAAATCCATATTATCGTAATCAACATAAAATGGTATCCAACTATGAAAATTAAAAAGATTAAATGCTTTTCTAAATGGTTTTACCTGAAAACTTTTCTTATTCTCTTTAGAATAGCTGTTTTCTACCGATTCCTGATCTTTTAATGCTTCAGCTAATTGGAAATTGTATTTATTATCATCATCCACTTTTCTCCACAATGCCCTTTCAATAGGCAATACAGCTAGTCTAAATCCTTGCGAAGTATATTCATTTGTTAGTAATTCGGTATTATTCGCGTTAATATCAAATTCGGAAATTCCATATTTCGATGATGATAATCGATAGGTTTCATGGGTTTTTTCATCAAAAACATAAATATTATCTATTCCATTTTGAGTTGAATGAAAGAAAACTTTATTATTTCTTGGTAGTATTCTTTGAATATCCACTTTTTCAATACCAAATACTTTTTCCCATTTATCATTCTCTATATCATATTTTGAAACTTGTTTGGTTCCCTTTTTACTTTCAATTACATAGATTGATTTTTCATCATCGGACCATTTTGGTCTTTGTAGCAAATTACCCTCTTGCGAACTAATCTTTTTAATAATTTCACCGGAATATGTGCTTAGTATTAATAAACTAACCTTGTTTTGTTCATCAACTTCTATTACAGCTATTTTTTCAATGCTATTAGTTATATCAGGACTAAAATACCTACTCTTTCTAATTAAAGTAAATGATGTTTTTGTTTTAACATTAAACAACCTAATTGATGTAAACTCTCTGTTATTCCATCGTAAATCAGGCTTATATTCAGCCCAAACCAACATATCGTGAGCGTATGAAAAATCGTTACCCATTACTGATCCAGGCTCAAATAAAACTTCTTCTCCTTCTTCATAAATCTTAACAAATTGAGGAATATGAGATAATCCTTTTTTCAGTGCAATTACATTATTTTCATCAATAACTTGAGGATTTATGTAATTCTCGTACTCAACAATATTGTATTTTTGGAAAAAACGAGGTTCAATTGGCATCTCTTCTGCTGATTCTATTGTCCACAGACTATCAAAATAATTTAAGCTTTCATTAAAAAGTTCCTTTTGTGATAAACCAATATTTTTCTTTAACCCACGATAAAAAGCAAAGGGAGTTGGGATAATTGAATAAGAGTTATGGGCTACATTGTTTTCTGTTTTATCCCATATATCAGACCCATATTTCTTTCGTGTATAAGCAGTAAGGTTGTAGCCAAGTTCATAGTAACTTGGAACATAATCCTTATATGATCCGAATAGCATTTTATCGAACGAATATCTTTTCTCTTCGCTCAATAAATGTGTTTTTATCCCACGTTGAAAATATGGAAGTCGTCCACGACCAAATTCTGAGAGTGCTGTTTCTGTGCAAACAGCATCACCTTCTAAAAACCACATTGGTAATTGCCCTGCAACAAGACCTGTTGCCTGTTGTCCAAAAACAAGCGAGAGGATTTTGGTAATACCTTGATTTAGTTTATCAATCTGTACCACATGTCTTAACTCATGAATACAAAGATGTTCTAACCATGGATCAGGGTAATGATCGGGAGATGGTGTTGTAAACAGCTCCATCCTTTTTGGTGCCCACGCCACATACCCATTTGATCGTATTGTTTGATTATGAAGTACAACCGAGATTTTCTTGGGTTTATGATTTAACGTTTTTCCTACCTTTTCATAATAATACTCGAGTATACCAGCAATTTCTTGAGCTTGCAATTCAAAATTGCTCTGAAAAATAATCTGAAAGTTATCTGTTTTTATTTGTTCCCATTTTGCGCTTGCAGGATCTTGTCCCGTTGAATAAAACTGTGCATAAATAAGATTACTACAAAATAAATAGATAAAAACTAAGAAGAACTTTATTTTATTCACTATGTCAATTTTTAATAAACTTACCTGTATAAATTAATCTATTTGTATTATAGAGTTTTATAATATAGACTCCTGACTCTAAGCTTGTAATAGGAATGGTTTTTCTATTAATTCCAATTTTTAAGTTTACTTGTTCTTTGATTTCAGCTCTTCCTGTAACTGAAATAATATCAATATTTGTTTGATCTCTTTTATAAGAACTAATGTTTAGATTTAAATAATCATTAACAGGATTATTAAATGTCACTTGGACTTCATTGAATAGATTTTTTTCTACAGCTAAAGGTTCCCCTAAATTCTGATCAACTTTCATCTCTAAATAAACTGGTAAATGATCTGACATATTATATAAAGCTTGAGCAACTGCATTAGGAACAACAGAATTCGAAGTCGTATTTAAGGATGAATTATATTTACTTCCATCTTGTCCAACAGCTTTATATGAATTTGAAATATATTCAAAATGATCTGTTCCATTTATTATATAATCCGAAGCTAAAATAAAATCGAATCGATCATCCATTCCACCACCCGCAGGACAACCTCCACTTGAATGAGTTGATTGTGTATGGGAATACCTGTAGTTGTAATTTTCATGCCACTCGCCTATTTGATTTGAAGGATCATTAAATGTATACCAACTATTGTCAGGATTAATAAAATTCTGAAAACACTCTTCTGTAGGCGAATAAACATTAAAGTCGCCCATTACTAAATAGTTTCCTTTTTCTCCAATACTCTCGAAATAATCCATTATTAGGCTTGTTTCATATGCTCTTTGTGTTCTTTCGGTTGATCCATCACCGGCTTTTAAATGAGCAACTACACAGTAAAAAAATGCCGTATCATTTGTTGTTTCCAAGGCATCTGAATTATAATAAAATTTATACGCATTATATACTTTATCATTTCCACTAATATTAAAACTAATATCATGGCTTGATTTAAGAATCACCTTATTTGCATTGTAGAAAATTATATTTGCTAAAAATGTTGAAGGCGATTCTGTTTTTCTATAATAACCAACACCATTTACATTCAATGCATTATCAAGCAAATACTGCGCATCGTCAGAAACAGGATATGAACCATCACCATCTAATTCATTTACTGAAAAAATATCTGGTTTAACATGTTCAATTATGGTTTGTAAGTACCCATTTTTATTATCTATGTTATTGTTTGATGTTGTACACCAATCTGTTTGCTTACCATAATACAATAAATTGTATTGCATTACCTTTATTGTATCTTCTGCCATTAAATTGTTTAGAAAACTAAGTCCTAATATCACTGTTACTAATACTTTTTTCATCTTATTATTTCTCTCCTATAGCTTCTTTGCATCATAACCTTCATCAACAAGAATCTTGACAATTTTATCTCTAAAGTCACCTTGAATAAGAATCTCACCTTCTTTTACAGAACCCCCAACAGCGCATTTTGTCTTCAATAATTTTCCAAGATATTTTAAGTCCTCATCACTACCTATAAATCCACTAACCAAAGTTGCTTGTTTCCCTTTCTTTTTTGCCTTTGTATCAAGATAAACTTTTAGCTTTTGTTTTGATGCAGGAATTGTTTCAGTTGATTCCTCATCACTATCATATTCATAACTAAATTCAGGATTTGTAGAATAAACAACGTCTTTTCTATTATGTCTACTTTTTTTTGTCATAATAATGTTCTTATTAATAATTTTCTTTGGAATTTCACCATCTTTTTTTGATACTCACTCCCACCTGCCTTCCACTTATTTCGCTCGTGAACTAAGCGAAGCGATCTCATGAGCTTTGTAAATAACCTTTATGCTGTATTTTCAATAAGCTTATATGCACAATTTTATAAAAAAATCTTTTTTTGTACAATTCTTTTGCATGAAGGTTTTAGAATTTGGCTAATTTACGTATTTTCACCGCAATATTATTGATGATCTCTTTTTTTTTAGATTCAACACAATAATCTTATAAAGAAATCATTACTTACAATAATTTGAATTAGTTTTGACAATCGAAAAAATTAATGATTTGACCATGAAAAATTTTAAAATTGCAAACCGAATAACCGGCTGGATTGTCTTTTTAATCGCAGCAACAGTTTATTTGTTAACTATAGAGCCAACCACAAGTTTTTGGGATTGCGGAGAATTTATAGCAACAGCTTTTAAGTTAGAAGTTGGTCACCCTCCTGGAGCTCCATTATTTATGATAATAGCAAGAGTCTTTTCGATTTTTGCAGGTGACGTGTCTGGTGTTGCTAAAATGGTTAATGCTATGTCAGGCTTAGCTAGTGCTTTTACAATTTTATTTCTTTTTTGGACAATTACACATCTAACTAAAAAAATGTTCCCTGCAAACAAAGAACTTACTACAGGACAATTGATTGCTGTTATTGGTAGTGGTGTTGTGGGAGCGTTAACCTATACTTTCTCTGATACGTTTTGGTTTTCAGCTGTTGAAGGTGAAGTTTATGGATTATCATCACTTTTTACAGCAGTTGTTTTCTGGGCAATTTTAAAATGGGAAAATATTGCACACGAAAAATATTCTAATCGTTGGCTTATTCTTATTGCCTATTTAATGGGATTATCTATTGGTGTTCACTTACTTAACCTTCTAGCAATTCCTGCAATTGTTTTTGTGTATTATTTTAAAAAATATCCTGTTACAAGAATTGGAGTTATAAAAACACTTATAATAGCGGTTGCTATTCTTGCATCAATAATGTATTTAATAATTCCGGGAGTTATTAAAATCGCAACCGGGTTTGAGTTGTTGTTCGTTAATGGATTTGGACTACCATTCAACTCAGGTAATTTCTTTTATATACTTTTACTTATTGGTCTTATAGTTTGGTTAATTCATTATACACATAAGAAAAAGAAAGTTCTTCTAAATACAATCGTTCTTGCATTTACTGTAATAATGATAGGATATTCAAGTTTTACAATGATTGTTATTCGTTCTCTTGCAGACACGCCAATGGATGAAAATAATCCTGAAACGGTTTTTAACCTTTTGCATTATTTAAACAGAGAACAATATGGTAATCGTCCTCTATTCAAAGGACAATATTATAATGCTCCTGTAACAGATAGTGAAGATCCATATACTTACCGCCAAAAAGAAGGAGAATATGTAAAAGTGTACTCATTAAACTCTATATATGAATTTGATGAACGATTCACAACTATTTTCCCAAGAATGTACAGCCAGACTAATGCAGATCATGCAAAGGAATATAAAAGATGGGCTGATGTTAAAGGAAAAAAGGTAACAATAACTGGATATAATGGAGAACCAGAAATAAGATACGTACCTACTTTTGGTGAAAATCTTAAATTCTTTTTCACATATCAGCTTGGACATATGTATGGACGCTATTTCATGTGGAATTTTGCAGGTCGCCAAAACGATACTCAAAGTCATGGTGAATTACTTAACGGTAATTGGATTACAGGTATTGATTTCATCGACAATAAATTAATTGGGCCTCAGGAAAACCTTCCTGACCACATGAAAAATGCGAAGTCGCGAAATGTTTATTTTATGCTTCCATTACTTCTTGGATTGTTTGGTTTCTTTTTTCACATGCGACGACATTTTAATGATTTCATAGTAGTCCTTTTACTTTTTGTTTTAACAGGTATTGCCATTGTTGTGTACTTAAATCAATATCCATTGCAACCACGAGAACGAGATTATGCTTATGCAGGATCCTTTTATGCATTTGCTATCTGGATTGGAATTGGTGTCGTTAGTGTCTATAACTTTTTTCAAAAGAAGATTAAAGCTGTTACAAGTGCTTCTTTAGCTACTTTAATTTGTCTTGTTGCAGTTCCTGTTAATATGGCTTCAGAAAACTGGGACGATCACGACAGATCTAACAGATATATTGCACGTGATTTTGCATATAACTATCTGAATTCTTGTGCACCCAATGCAATTTTATTTACACACGGTGATAATGATACATTCCCATTGTGGTATGCACAAGAGGTTGAGGGAATTAGAACAGATGTACGAGTTGTTAATTTATCTTTACTAAATACCGATTGGTATATCGATCAAATGAAACGTAAAGCATATGATTCGGAACCTGTTCCTTTTGGAATTGAACATGAACAGTATCTAAATGGAACTCGAGACGTTGTTTATATTAACGAAAGAATACCTGAATATGTTCCAGTTGATCAGGCCATTGATTTTGTGGTTTCAGAAGATGCAAGAACAAAAATTCAAGTTGGTCAAAATGAATGGATTGATTACTTGCCATCAAACAAATTTATTGTTCCCGTAGATGCTGAAAAAGTAATCGCAAATGGAACAGTAAAACCTGAAGATGCTGATAAGATTGTTCCTGAATTGCGTTTTGTGCTTAACAAAAATAGAATCATGAAAAATGAACTTATGATTTTAGATCTTTTAGCAACGAACAATTGGGAACGACCAGTTTATTTTGTTTCTACAGCAGGCGATGGAAACATCGGTATTGATGATTATCTTCAATTAGAAGGATTTGCATATAGGCTAGTTCCAATTAAAACACCTGCAAAAGGATTCTTGGAAATAGGACGAATTGATACCGAAATAATGTATAAGAAGCTAATGGAAGATTTCCGTTGGGGAAATATGGAACAAGAAGAAACCTTAATGGATTATACAACAACTCGAACAGTTTCTGTAGTAAAAATAAGAAATAACTTTAATCGTTTAGCTAAAGGATTAATACAAGAAGGAAAGCCTGATTCTGCAATTGCAGTTTTAGATCGTTGTGTGGAACTTATGCCAAAAGAAAATATTCCTTATGATTTGTTTACTCTAGATATTCTTGAAAGCTATTATAGCCTTAGAGAAAATGTAAAAGCAAATGCAATTTTAAAAGATTTTGCTGATATCTCAATTCAAGAACTGAATTACTATTTCTCTTTACCAGAAAAATACAGCTCAAGCTTAGATTATGATATTAGATTAGCAATACATTATATACAGCGGTTAAGTGAATTCTCACAACGTTTTGGAGATCCTGAAATTGCAGTTGAAATTGAAGCTGCATTAAACAATGCTTTTACTCAAAATGAAGCACGAAATCAATAAAAATTAATATATTCGCTTTTTAAATGGCCTGCATGTAAGCAGGTCATTTTTTGTTATCTACAACAGACTATTATTTCTTGAAAATCTGTTAATTGTAAAACAATTCTATTATTCTTATTGTTTCTGTCTTATATTAATTATTTTCTCATACCTTTGCACGCTGAAAATTTTAGGGTAAATGCAAAAAATCAAAAACATAGCTATTATAGCGCACGTTGATCATGGTAAAACTACTTTGGTTGATAAAATGCTATTACTGGGAAAATTATTTCGTGAAAACGAAAATCCCGGCGACTTAATTCTTGACAGTAATGATCTTGAACGTGAACGAGGAATAACAATTCTTTCTAAGAACGTTGCCGTTGATTACAAGGATTATAAAATCAATATTATTGATACTCCAGGTCACGCCGATTTTGGTGGTGAAGTAGAACGTGTGTTAAATATGGCAGATGGCGTTCTTTTATTAGTAGATGCTTTTGAAGGAACTATGCCGCAAACACGATTTGTTCTTCAAAAAGCTTTAACATTAGGATTAAAACCAATTGTTGTAGTTAATAAAGTAGACAAACCAAATTGTCGTCCAGAAGAAGTGCAAGAACAAGTATTTGATCTTATGTTTAACTTGGATGCTAATGAAGATCAATTAGATTTTCCTACGATTTATGGATCTGCAAAAAATGGATGGATGTCTGATGATTGGAAAGAACCAAAAACAGACATTACAGCCTTAATGGATTCAATTATTGAGCATATTCCGGATTCAAAATCATATGAAGGAACTCCGCAAATGTTAATTACATCCTTAGATTATTCTTCATATGTAGGAAGAATTGCTATTGGGAAATTATTGCGTGGTAATTTAAAACAAGGTATGCGAGTATCTCTTGTTCAAAGAGATGGTTCCATTAAAAAAACAAAAATTAAAGAATTACTTACATACGAAGGTTTAGGTAAAAGAAAAGTTGAGACTGTAAGTTCTGGTGATATTTGTGCTTTAGTTGGTATTGAAGGATTTTCTATTGGAGATACTATCGCCGATATTGAAGAACCTGAAGGATTAGATCCTATTGCAATTGATGAACCAACAATGAGTATGTTATTTACCATTAACAACTCTCCATTTTTTGGTAAAGATGGTAAATTTGTAACTTCTCGACATTTAAAAGAACGTTTAGATAAGGAACTTGAGAAAAACTTAGCATTAAAAGTTGAACCAACAGATTCTGCTGATGCTCATACAGTTTATGGTCGTGGTGTGCTACATTTATCAGTTCTTATTGAAACTATGCGTCGTGAAGGATATGAACTGCAGGTTGGACAGCCAAGAGTTATTATCAAAGAAATTGATGGCGAGAAATGTGAGCCTATTGAATATTTAACTGTTGATTTACCTGAGGAGCATTCTGGAAAAGCAATTGAGATTATTCAACAACGTAAGGGTGAAATGATGAATATGGAACGTAAAAACGATCGTATTTTGCTGGAATTCCATATGCCTTCGAGAGGAATTATCGGTTTGAAAAATATTATGATGACAGCTACAGCTGGAGAAGCTGTAATTGCACATAGATTTAAAGATTTTGAGCCTTACAAAGGAGATTTCCCAAAACGACAAGTAGGTTCGTTAAATGCAATTGAAACAGGAACAGCTATTGCTTATTCTTTAGACAAATTGCAAGATAGAGGAAAATTCTTTGTTTCTCCGATGGAAGAAATTTACGAAGGACAAGTTGTTGGAGAAAATTCTAAAGAAGGAGATATTGGTGTAAATATTACAAAAACCAAAAAACTTTCCAATGTTCGTGCGTCAGGAACTGATGATAAAGTTAAGTTAGCTCCTCCAATTAAATTCTCATTAGAAGAAGCTTTGGAGTACATTCAATCGGATGAATATGTAGAAGTTACACCGAAACATATACGTTTAAGAAAAATATATTTGAAAGAATTCGAACGTAAAAGAATGCCTAAATAGGCAAAACAATATACAAAATCCTGTCAGAAGAACTGACAGGATTTTGATTTTTCCTCCGCCTATAAACGTCTTTATAGTTTGTTGCTAAACAATCACACTTCGACAGGCTCAGTGTGACAAGTTAATTAAAAGAAAGTTGTCATGCTGAGTATCTCGAAGCATATACAACTTATTTTAAAAATCTATCTCAACAACTACAGGGCAATGATCTGAGTGAACTACATCCTGCAAAATTGTGGCATTTTTTAATTGGGATTTTAAAGCATCTGAAATCATATGGTAATCGATTCTCCAGCCCAAATTTTTTGCTCTTGAGCCTGCTCTATAACTCCACCAGCTATATTGTTCTGCTTCCTGATTATATTCACGGAAGCTATCAATAAAACCACTTTCTATAAACTGATCAACCCATTCTCGCTCTTCAGGTAAAAATCCAGATGTCTTCTTATGCCTTTCAGGATGATTAATGTCAATTGGTTTGTGGCAAATATTATAATCACCACTCACAATTAATTTTGGTCGTTCTTTTTTTAGATTGTCAGTATACTTTTTGAAATCGGCTAAATATTCCATTTTATAATCTTGACGAACACCTCCTGTTGTTCCAGAAGGAAAATATGAGTTTACAATTGAAATATCTCCAAAATCAGCACGTATAGCTCTTCCCTCAATATCATACTTTTCAATTCCTATTCCTGTTTCAGTAAAATCAGGTTTTTCTTTTGATAAAATAGCTACACTACTATATCCCTTTTTTACAGCCGAAAACCAATAGTGATGATATCCAAGATCATCAAAAAGACTTGTTTCGACTTGCTCTTTATGTGCTTTTGTTTCCTGAATTAAAACAATATCGGGCTTTTCCTCTTTTAACCATTCTACAAATCCTTTATTTAGCGCAGCTCTTATTCCGTTTACATTGTATGAAACTATCTTCTTTATCATTTGTTTATATTTTAATTCATAACAAATATGGGAATAATATTGAAATATTTAATACTTTCGTAACAGTCTAAAATAGGATATTTTGAAAAAAGGATTAGTAATAAAATCAACCGGTAGTTGGTATTATATTAAGGATAATGAAACAGGTGATCTTGTGTCTTGTAATATTCGCGGTAAACTTCGAATAAAAGGTATAAAGAGTACGAATCCTGTTGCTGTTGGCGATTATGTTGAATATAATATTTCGGAAGACCCTGAAAAAGGTGTAATAAAGAATGTTTTAGATCGCAAGAACTATATAATCCGTAAATCGACAAATCTCTCTAAGCAAACTCATATTATTGCCGCTAATGTTGATCAAGCTGTATTGGTTGTTACTATAGCATATCCTGACACATACCCAATATTTATTGATCGTTTTTTAATTTCTGCTGAAGCTTACCGCATTCCAGCAAAAATTATTTTCAATAAAACAGATCTTTACGACGAAAAACAAATAAAAGTTCTTCAGAATTTAATCGAAATATATCAAAAAGTAGGTTACGAATGTATTGCAGTTTCGGTAAAAGAGAACACAAACATCGATAAAGTTAAAGATCTTATTAAAGATAAAACATCGGTTTTCTCAGGTATTTCGGGAGTTGGAAAATCGTCCTTAGTTAATTTGATCGATCCAAATCTGAATTTAAAGGTTTCTGAAATATCTGATTACCACAAATCGGGAAAACATACTACTACTTTTGCAGAAATGTTTGAACTGTCAAATGGAGGTTATATAATTGATACACCAGGAATTAGAGGTTTTGGGTTGCATAATATTTTTGACGAAGAGTTATTCCATTTCTTCCCAGAAATATTCAAAGCATCACATAATTGTAAATACCATAATTGTACTCATGTTCATGAACCCGATTGTGCTGTTAAAAATGCTTTGGAAACAGGAGAAGTTAGTCAACTTAGATATGAAAACTACTTAAAAATTTTATTTGGAGACGATTCAAAGCATCGTTTATAAACATAAACAATCAGTTCAAATTCATTTCGAATCCTTTTATCATAAAAGCTTCATCTGTCTAATAATTTTTTTTAACTTGTATGATTATTTTTAATCACAATTGTAAATGTTTTCATTGAAAAAGCCAAGCGTCATATTCTTCATCTTTTTATTTGTTATTTTTTCATGTAACAATGATCAAGAAGCAGACTTGAATTTACAGCATCTTGATTATGTAGCTGAAAACATTAATGATGATCTAATTGAAATTAAAAAAAATATTATCATTCTGGGGAATGAGATTGGTTATAAAGTCCCGTTCGAGAAAGAAGTTGCATGGAATTTAAAAGAGAAGTATCATTACTCTCCAAACGAAATTCTGTTTTCTTCCTACAATAAAGACCAATCTGCGGTGTATTATCCTGCAAATCGAAAAATAACAAAACAGTTACAGAAAACAATAATAAATACAGAACAACTTGATTCTGTTTTTAATCAAATCGTAAAACGTAATCCTTCTTTGTCGCAAGTTTATTTTTTAGATACGTCTTCTTTTTTAAGGATTTACCCTTATATAAATGTTACCAATTATCTAAAAAGCTCCGTAGATTTAACTGATTTAGCTAGCTTCCAGGTAGCTCAAAACCAGCCATTCGAAGACAATCATGCTTATTGGGTAAACAAACCGTTTGCAGATCCTTTTGGTAGAGGTTGGATTATCTCTTGCGTAGAGCCTGTATATTTCAGAGATTGTTTTATTGGTATTGTTTGCGGTGATATTAGATTACATTCTATTAAAGCAAAGTACCTTTCCTCAAATACTGAAATTGTTATGATAATTGATAAAGAGGGAGGTATTATATGCTCAACACGAGAAGCGTCTAAGCTTGTTAATGTCCCACAATGTAGAGACTTCCAGTATTTCAAGCCTGTAACTGAGGATATATATTTATTCGATTCACCTTCCTTACTTGATCATAAAAATACTAACTTGAGCAAAGCAATTGAATCATTACTCTCAGGTAAAAACAAAGATGTTTTTTACATTGACAAAGAAAAATATACAATCTATAAATCAGTGATTAGAGAAACAAACTGGTTATTGCTAAAAATAATTAATTGAAAAAAGGAATTTATATGAGAAAATTCTATTATCTGATATTGGCTATTATAATCGTAATATTATGTACAAATGTTTACTACGGTTATCGTGTGTATAATCAGCAATTAAGTTTTCATGAGGAAATGCTGATAAATCAGTCACAAATTTGTGGTTGGGAAATAGAACAGTCTGGTTATGAGTTTGAAAATGAAATAAACTACATTGTTTTTTCATCTGATATAGCAAGTTTTTTTGAAGATCAGGATAATGCTGATCATAAGATAAAAAAGTTAGAATTGTTCTATTTTAAATATCAAAATTTAATAAGAAACATTAGATTAATTGATAACAATAAAAATGTTTACAGCCTTTTTAAGGATCAAACTAACCATTTTATTAGTGATTATTATTTGTCTCAAAAGCAGAGACCTCTGGTAAACAGAGAGCAAGTTATAATTAAAAACGACGGTACATATACCTACATTTTACCAGTTTTCAGGGACAATGAGCCTGTAATAAACATTTTGGTTAAAACAGATATTGATAATTACATTAGTTCTGTTTTTGAAAATTATCACCTTGGAAACACCTTATGGCAATGGCTTGTAGATTTTGATGGTAACATTCTTTCAAATAACTTATCGAAAGACACTATTTCGGTTTCAAAACAAACTAAAATTGTTGAAGACTTAAAGAATGGCTTCAAAGGATCTGTTCTACACTCAGTATCTGCCGACAACTCTAAAAATGAATATTTATCTGCATACTATCCAGTTCGTATTTTAACCTACGATTTGGGAATTGTTTTTTCGCTTGAGACAAAGATTATTCTCAATTCTGTTGTTACAAACTCTATTATTCTTGTAGCTTCAACTACATTAATCCTTATATTTATTATTGTCTTCTTTATATTCCTAATTCGCAAAAAGAATAAAGAAGAAAACAAATTGCAAGGATCGATTAATGCAATAAATGAAATACTTGAATCTCTTCCGATTGGAATTATGGTTTTAGGTGAGGATAAAATAGTTAAGAGTCTTAACAAAACCGCTATTGATATATTCGATCTTCCCGATGAAGATGAACTAGTAGGTAAAACTATAACTGATCAGTTTTTAATTTCCAGAAACTTTCAAGACAGTGATTCATTTTCGTATACAGACAATATGAATCAATATGTTTATTATGATGATAATGACAATGAAATAATAATTTATAAGAAAGAAATCCCTTTCAGAATGGAAGGCGAGAATGTTTCTCTGGAAGCATTTATTGATATTACACCAATTGAAATTACCCGAAAACGTGAAATTGCTGCCAATAAAGCAAAATCAGAATTTCTGGCAAAAATGAGTCATGAAATTAGAACTCCACTTAACGGAATTATTGGAATGGCAAATACGCTTGAAAATTTTAATTTGGATGATAAACAAGCCGATGCAGTGCATATTATTCTTAAATCAGCAGATCTTTTATTATCCATAATTAATGATATTCTGGATTTCTCGAAAATTGAAGCAGGTAAGATGATTATTGAAGAAACACCGTATAATCTTCGTGAAGAAGTTGATGCAACTGTTTCACTTTTTAATCCTGCAGCTAAAGCTAAGGGTATTCAACTTGGTTTTGAAATAGAAGATAATGTTCCAGATCAAATTATAGGTGATCCGTTCAGACTTAAACAGGTTATATCTAACCTAATTGGAAATGCAATTAAGTTTACTTACGAAGGAAAAATTATTCTGACCGTAGAATTGGTTAAAAAACATACCGGATACTTAACCGCATTATTTTCAATTGAGGATACCGGAATTGGTATACCTAAAGAAAAATTGAAAGATATTTTTGCCTCATTTTCTCAAGCCGATGGATCAACTACAAGAAAATACGGAGGAACAGGTCTCGGAATTACAATTTCAAAGCAACTTGTTGAGCTAATGGGAGGTGAAATGTGGGTTGAAAGTCCTTCTTCGATTTCTGAAGATCCTCAATATAGTGGTTCTAAATTCTCATTTACGATACAAGTTTATTCAAATGAAAAAAATATTAAAGATGTTTCTGTTTCCAAAATTCAAGATTACAATCAAATCAATGTGCTAATAATCAACAATAAGCCAAAAGAAGAAAAAACTTTATTACACACATTTTCAAGCTTTGAAACAAATAACTTACAAATAACACCAAATGATGGTCCTTTGAAAAAAATAGAGGAATCGTTAACCACAAAGGATAAGCCGTATCATTTGATATTAATAAAAGATAATGCCGATTTTGATGGAATCGGTTTTGCCCGGGAAATACATGAAAAAGGACTTTCCGATAAATTCTTTATTGCAATAATAAGTTCTAATGATCAGCCAGGAAATTATGTTAAATGTAAAATGAATGGCGTTGATTATTATGTAATTAAACCTTATGAAGCATCTGAAATATTTGAAATTATTCAAGAAAACTTTACAAGTTTGAAAGAAACTATAAAAGAGCTTCCAGAGCTTAATAAACTTAAGAAAAAAATTAACATCCTTTTAGCAGAAGATAATATTATTAATCAGCGGGTTGCGCAAACTATTTTCAAAAATATCGGTTATGATATTACTATAGCCCAAAACGGTAAAGATTGCGTTGAAAAAGTTAAAGAAAATAAATTCGATATCATTTTTATGGATATCATGATGCCTGAAAAAGATGGGTTAGAAGCAACTGCAGAAATAAGAAGCGCCGGCTATAAACTACCTATTGTTGCTATGACAGCAAATGCGCGCGAAGAAGATAAAACCAAAGCTTTCAATAGCGGTATGAACCATTACCTGGCAAAACCAGTACGTACAGAACAAATAAAAGAAGTATTAATTCGTTACTTTTCTGAACAACCAAAAATAAATTAATGAACGCACACGAAATAGATTATAAAATAATTGGAGATGACATTCAACTTGTTGAAGTTGAACTTGATCCAAACGAAACTGTAATAGCAGAAGCAGGTGCAATGCTATACATGGAAGAAGGTATTTCATTTGAAACAAAGCTCGGCGATGGCTCATCTCCCGATCAAGGTTTTATGAGTAAAGTATTTTCTGCTGGAAGCAGATTACTTACTGGTGAATCAATCTTTATGACCCATTTTACAAATCAAGGCATGAGTAAAAGAAAAGTTGCTTTTGCAGCTCCTTATCCTGGAAAAATTATTCCTGTAGATTTAAAAGAAAGCGGAGGAAGAATCATTGTGCAAAAAGATGGTTTTTTATGTGCCGCAAAAGGGACAAAAATATCTATTCAACTAAACAAAAAGCTAGGTGCCGGACTTGTTGGAGGCGAAGGTTTTATTTTGCAAAAGCTCGAAGGTGATGGTCTTGTATTTATGCATGCAGGCGGCACTGTTATTGAAAAAACCTTGAATAATGAAACACTACGAATTGATACAGGTTGCATAGTTGCATATGAACCACAAATTAATTTTGATATTGAAAAATCAGGCAGTTTAAAATCAATGGTGTTTGGTGGTGAAGGATTATTCGTAGCAACACTTCAAGGTACAGGAAAAGTATGGTTACAATCTATGCCAATTCGAAAACTTATTCAGCGTTTATCTCCTATGGGAGGAAATGCGAGAAAAGGAAATCAATCCATTTTAGGAAACTTTTTAGAAGGATAAAAATTACCGTAAACATAAATAATATAGTCGGCTACCATTGTAATAAATAAAAAACCAGAACTGGAAATTTTAAAGTTCTGGCTTTAAGTATGCCTCTTTTCTATTAATTACTGCTTTCAAGACTAAGCTTTGCTAAATCAATAGCATTAATCATGTCCGCTCAGAGTGCGAGGTTTTCTTTCAGGTACAATAGCAGGTTCTTCTTCCTTTATCATTACAGCATCTGATGATTTTCCTGTACCACCAGTAGGAAAATACATAACCGACATATTCACATTTCTTAATTCTACTATAGCATCTTCATAAAATCTATTAGCCCAAAGGTAAAAAGTGTGAGTTCCAGCAGTGACATTAATACCTCTATGTGTAACAAAGGAAGTATATTGATCACTAGAATCGGCTAAGGTATAATCGGTTATATAGGTACTATAATCCCACCATTCTTCCTCTGCTGCTGATGATGAATTTGGATCCTGATCCATTAAAATTCCCATTAAAGTAATATCCCATCCAGTACTTTCCCAATCACACATACCAGTTACTAAAACAATTGCAATCCCAGAACTAGGAACTGTTAATGTTACCTCCTTGACATTATCCCAAAACCAATACGATACTAATTGATGTCTTAGCCACCCACCGGCATAAGCTGCTAATGGTTTTACATTTGAAAGGCCACTACCATCTCCTGTAATTTTACCTGAACCATCTACTTTAAATACGCTTGTTCCATCGCTTTTCGAAATATTCAAACTACTTGTATTGTCGTTAGTATTTAATTGTATTGTTTTTTCATTTGTTGTGTTAGCAAGATCAGGTGCATTTGAAAGACTATCATAGTTACCATTAAATTCGCTTTTATCGTTCCAAAATGTCGTATCATCAGAAGTAATTTCTGAAGCAACAGAAGCATCAAACACAGGATCAGATTCTGAATCTACTATTCCTGCTGATTTGGCATAAAGAGCGTAGGGCACACTAAGTAGTTGACTTACACCTGTAATGGAATAATCAGTCCCTCCTGTCGGATCGGTTTCAGTTTTTATAAAATAAGGGCCGTTTGCCCAGTCTATTGTTGAAAAATCATCAGATGTAGTTCCTTCTCCAATTTCAATAGTAACTAAGCCGTTTTCATTGGTAATTGGTTCATGAGTTTCAGTATATAAAGCCATGCCACCGGTAGAGCCTTGTAGAATGGATATTTGCATGCCAATAGAACTGCTTGTAACGAGCATGTTGCTTGCATCTCTTATAATTGCCTGGTAACTCATTTTTTCAGGTGATTGAGCATATAACCCTGTTACCAAAAAGGCAAATAAAATGGTAAATATTTTTTTCATAATTGCTATTTTTTAATGATTTTAAATGTTTTTAGTTCTTTTTGACTGTCTGTGATTTTTAAAAAATAAATTGACGAAGCATAATTGTTCATATCAATTCTTGTTTCACTTTCAATAAGGATTTTGCTGTCTAAAAGTTTTCCATTAATATCGAAAAGTTGAAATGTCAATTTTTCTTTGTCATAATTCTCAACTTTTAATATGAGATAATCATTTGCTGGATTTGGATAAACTGAACTCTTCAGAATTATTCCAGTAGTCTCTTCAAAAATGTTCAAAGTAGCAATTTCGTAAGCTTGTTGAACACCCTGTTGTACAGAGCCATTTGTTCCGATTAATGTAGTGTAAACAAGCTGACCAACCGAGTAACTAATAGTCCCGCCAATACCCGAAGCATTACCGCCTGCGGTTATTTTGGCTTCCTGTGCTTGTAGTTCTGTAAGTCCAAGTACTATAAACAGTATGGCAGTTAATTTTAGCTTTTTGTGTCGCATTAAAAGCCTCCTTTTTTATGGTAAATACTTATTTATATGTTCTTATTTTTAATGTTGTTTTTTATTGTTGCAGCAAGTTACTAAAAAAAATGAACAGAAAAAATAATAAATTGGAAAAAAGTTATTGTCTGTCAATGCTTTAACAATGATTAATCTTTGATTGAAAATTTAAGTGCTTTATTATATTTTTACGTACTTTCGCAAAATAAATATCCTTCTATGTCCGAAAAAATAAGTGCTAAAGAATTTTATACTCTTTCAAAGGAAATTCCTGTTATTGATGTTCGTTCGCCCAAAGAATTTGATTTAGGTCATATTCCTAATGCACATAATATCCCCATTTTTAGCAATGATGAAAGAGCGGTTGTTGGCACAAAATTCAAACAAGAAGGCAGAGAACCTGCAATATTAGTTGGCTTAGAAATTGTTGGGAGTAAACTTCGGACTTTTGCCAATACAGCAAGAAAATTAGCAAAAAAAAATACATTACTTGTTCATTGTTGGCGCGGAGGAATGAGAAGTTCAAGCATGGCCTGGTTGTTTGAAACGGTTGGAATAAAAGTTTATTTGTTAGAAGGTGGATATAAAGCTTTTCGATCATATGGAAAATCGCAACTTGCTGCTTCCGAGAATTTAATTATTCTTGGAGGACTTACCGGAAGTGGTAAAACCGAAACTCTTTTAAAAATTAAAGAAAAAGGTGAACAGGTTGTAGATCTCGAAGGACTGGCTCACCATAAAGGATCTGCTTTTGGTTCTCTTGGACAAGAACCGCAACTCCCAAACGAACAATTTGAGAATAACCTAATTTATGAATGGTTATCATTAGATCTAAAAAAACCTATCTGGCTCGAAGATGAAAGTCACTCGATTGGATCTAACTGGCTTCCTAAAGAACTTTTCTCTTTAATGAGAAAATCACCGGTTTTAAAAATGGAACTACCAAAAGAGGAAAGGATCAATAGACTAATAAATGAATACGCTGGATTCGATGCAAAATATCTCGAAGAGTGCATTTTAAAGATTGGCAAGAGACTTGGGGGTCAGAATGTAAAACAAGCTCTTGAATCACTTGAAAACGGAGATTTAAGTACTGTTGCAGACCTTACTCTTGTTTATTACGATAAAAGTTATGGTCATGGACTAAATTCGCGTAATGAGAATTCTGTTTTTCCAGTTAAATTAGATTCTGATAATCCTGAAAAAAATGCAGATATATTAGTTGAGTTTGTTAGAAAAAATATCAATTGAGCGAAAGCCGTGAATATTATAAGTTTCTAAAGAATCCTTATTGCTCTTATCTTAATACTTCAACAATATAAGTTTAATAGAACATTTTGAGATAACAAAACATATATTCAAATGTAATTAACAATACTAACTCTTCTTTTTGTTGAGTTAAAAAAATATGGTTAATCAATTTGACTATCCTTTAAAAACTTGTTTCAATTTCATTGTATGTTAATTAAGAATTTTCTAAATGATCATATAAAACAACTTTGCATTTGATATAAAAACGTTAAGCATCTCGGGAGTTTACTTTGACTATCTACTGGTAATATAAACCAGTGAAAATATTATTGCCATTTGTAATTAATAACTGTAGAGTAACAAAAAAGACTATGGAGTTAATTTAAATCCAGATCTTTAAAAAACAAATCATTTTTTTTGTACCTTTAATCTTTAATTTAGTTTAAGAAAAAATGATTTCTGGGAAACACTCCACCTTAATATTAGCTTTTTTATTTCTTTATCTTTTTGTCTATTCTCAAGATATACCGTTTGATAGAAAAGATATGCAAAAACTTGAAAAAGTTGAGATACTAAATAATGAGGCTTTATATTTACTTAACCGAGCCGACACTTTATTATTACAGCTAATACACTATGATTCTTTATCTTCAAAATATGAAAAGAAAATGAGCAAACTGGAACAGGAGATAGTTGATTCCAGATTTAAAGCAGAGGAAAAATTAGAAATAGCGTATTTAATAGAAAGCAGTGTTTATGTTAAAATAATTCCACAACTTAGGAAGCTTTATTCTGAGAATAAAGATAGCATGAGTATAATTAATTTATTAGGACAAAAAGCCTTTGATTTATTTTTTAAAGCCGATGAAAATCTTACTAATATTAATGTGGAAAATAAGATTTATAATAATTACATAAACCTATTTGAAGACCTAAAGTTTGACACTATTCGCTTAGTGTCTGAAAACTATTCTCAATATGCAGAAGATATAATTGAAACAAAGGAAGAATTAAAAACGGAATCTATTTCTACAAAACAGGACAATCACATAAATGAAAAACGCACTCCTGTTGCTGAAAAGATAGTCTTTAAAGTCCAGATTGCTGCTGATAGGGTCAAATTATCCAATATGAAATTACATTCAATTTATTCCGGTGATAAAGCAATTATTGAATTCGAAAAAGACGATTGGTTTAAATATTGTGTTGGAGAATTTGACACTTTTGAACAAGCGAATCGGTATAGACTTGAATGTGGAGTTAGAGATGCTTTTGTAATAGCTTTTAAAAATAATTTGTGGATTAATGTTCTAACGGCAAAAAAATTAATACGAGAACAATCGCAAAATATTTATAAGATAAATTAATAGATAATTATTCTGAAAATCATTTTGTATCTCTTTCAACCTGCTCAAGATGACCTCTAATTGTTTTTCATTTGTTATTTTAAGCCAACCCTTATAACACACAAGGCTTGTAGAATTATTTTATTATAAGCTTCTTTTTTAAGTAGTTTTTATTATAAATTTTCAAATTATCCCTATTACTCAAATCTTAATGCCTCAACCGGATTTGTTCTTGCAGTCTTAATTGTATGAAATGCGATGGTAATAATGGTTAAAATTTCTTTTGAAGGTATTTGAGCGCCAAGTATCGCATTAAAGTTTAGAAACAGCCTCTCTGCGAACAAATAAGCCAAGTCGAATGATATAAAGGCTTATATATGAATGCGCTGGATTTGATGCATAATATCCCGAAGAACGCATTTTAAAGATTGGCAATAACTTGGGGTTAAAATGCAAAACAAGCTCTTGAGTCGCTCGAAAACGGAGATTTAAACACTATTGCAGACCTTACTCTTGTTTGTTAAGATAAAAGTTATGGTCATGGACTAAATACACGTAGCGAAAATTCAGTTGTTCCTGTTAAATTAGATTCAGATAAGCCAGAAATAAATGCAGAAATTTTAATTAAGTTCGCTCTTAAAAGATCCTTTGTTTAAAGTTTGGGATAAAACTTAAATCAATCATCCTCAACACCCTATGCAGACAAGGGATTGCCATTTGTTTCCTTAAAACACTGCTCGTTTTTGTCAAATATCGGTTCATTATGGTATTTCTTCATGCGATATTTGTTGTTTGTCTTTTCGGGTTCAGACCAATACAATAAAAAACTAACTTACGTAAAATTGAAAAAAGAATTAACACTCTTTTACTATTTTATTTATTAACTAATCCAAATTTTACTATGAAAAAACTATTTACTTTTTGGAAAGCAATGATTGCTGTCTTATTTTTCATGAGTATTGCATTTATAACTCATGGCCAAGATTGGACACAAGAAAAATCGGGCCTTTATTATATTGGCTCAGAAGGTAAGGTTTTTATGGAACCTGATTACAATTCAATGGCTGTTTATTTTGTAGACGACGAAGTTTCTCAGAAAACAAGCGTTAAGTTTAAAGATAAACTTCAGACACTGCAGAGAGAATCTGATGGTGAAACTTTAGAAATTGATTTAATGGATCAAAAAGGTATGATCAGAATTAAGTCAAATAGAACCATCGAATCAGCTAAATCTTTAGAAAATCGTTTCGATTTTCTAAAAAGATATGGTATTTCAGGAGACGGTGCATATGAAGTTCTTCCAGCTTTTACAGTAGACGGAAAACAAGCTTGGTTAACCAAGCGAGTAAGTATTCGTTTAAAAGAAGGATATGACTTAGATGAGTTTTCTGATATTCTTTCAAAATACAGTGCACGCTTTATTAAAAACTTTATAAACT
>Ga0070728_10002170_pt1 | contig 25333 bp, 19 predicted proteins | sample tdDd471_FD_66723 | JGI IMG/M metagenome (GOLD analysis project Ga0070728, IMG submission 66723) | Marine sediment microbial communities from the Atlantic coast under amendment with organic carbon and nitrate - tdDd47.1 | ecosystem: Environmental > Aquatic > Marine > Coastal > Sediment | place...
ATGAACAAGGTTTTGCAGGCTGCCGGCAGAGTTATCAGAGATGAAAACGACAAAGGTATGATAATGCTGCTTGATCAGCGGTTCAGCCACACACGCTATCAAAGGCTGATGCCAGCTTTCTGGGAAAACATATTATATTCAAACAACGACCAGAAGATTGCAAAAACTTTGGATGAATTCTGGAATACTTCAAGCCACCATGCGCTCAGGGATAGATAAATTCACTGAGATACGTATCATTAACATCACCAAAGTTTGCACTATTGTAGATATTAACATGCGAGCCGTTAACTCTTACGTATAATTTTTCATACACGTCACGCAGGCTGATATTTTCTTCGCCAGTAGCTATTTGATAGAATCCATAAGCAAACTGGTCTGCCAGCCAAACATGAATTTCTCCATCGTAGTTTGCACCAAAAGAGTTTTCGTATGGATTGGCTGCCGTTAAAAGCACCACACCTGGAGTGGTCAAACTGCTGCCCATGGTGCCGGAATGACAAGCTTCGATTTCAATCAGAACTTGTCTGTAAAGATTATTTTCGTACATATCTTCAAGGGCTGCATTCAAATATTGAGAAATCAGCCAGTCGTCTCTGAAACGAACCCCTGTATCGTTTCCGTGTCCTACAATAAACATATAGATATTATCGGTTGCAGTGCTTTTAATAACTTCTGGAAATTCTTCTGTGGCTTTACCGGAAAGAATATTGTAATAATCTTCAGGCTCAACATCTTCCAGCTTGTAATCTATTTCGACATCTTCGTAGAGGTTTTTGCCACCCGGTTCATTTCTGACCTGCCCCGGTATAGGGTTTTCCTCATTCTTTGCCAAATCGTCCGCCATAATAAATATTATCCGATCATCCGGCAAACCGTTTGCTTTCAACATATTGTAAACAGCCAAAGCATCCGCCTGATGACGATAATTACCCCAGCCCTCGGAAGTTGCCACCACCATAGCCCATAATCCTTCTTTCTCAACCGGCTCATAGGTACTGGTGATATTATCCAGATTCTGTCTGGCTGCATCAGAGGCTAAAGTATTAAACAACGATACCCCGGATTGCGAGCGTGGGTTCTCACTATCGTCAGAGGAAATATATTCTATGGCTACATATTTACCACCTTCAACTCTCCATAAGGCGTAGGTCGAAGATACCAGATCGGTGAAAATCTTATTATCATAGACCAGCTCGCCACTGCCTCCTGTAACGTCCGGCAAACGGCCAGATTTAATTGCTTCCAGATTATTCTGAATGCCTTGCTTGTCCCAACCATGCACCTCGCCTCTGGCAGAAACGATTGCCTCTAACGAGTTGGCAAGATCGCTTTCACCGCTTGTTGCGCCATGTTGCAAACCATAGGCAACAAGGCTCAAGGCATCGTAAACATTTGCGCCATAGGGGCCGGGATATTCTCCAAAATGAATATTGTAGGCAATATCAAAACCACTACGAATATCAGACGAAATTGTCAAACCCTCCATTCCTTCCGCATCCTCACCTAACTGCTCCACGATATACGAGTAGGTGGCTCCATCACTAAACAGTAGTTGTGCTTTTGACCCTGACTCTTTATGTTTTTTCACAATACAAACCGCTGTCTCAGGTGTCGTCGGAACAGCCAGCAACACTTCGGGATTGCTCTCCAGAGCTTTTTGCATATATTCATCGCATTCGTTTTCAAACTGATCGTACTGGACAATCTTGGTGATATCCATTCTCAATTCGGTGGCAAAAAAACCGAACCAGTCGAAAAACGTCCCGCCGTATACGTCTTCTCCCGTCAACAGTGCAACTTTGGCAAAACCCTTTCTGGCAACTTGCATCAGCATGGTTCGAACCTGACCGATATCGGATTCTACCGTGCGCCACAGATATTTTTTCCCGCCAAAAGCTCTGGTGATCTCGGCAGCAGTTGCAGAAGGTGTAATTAAAACTTTTTTGGCACGAATAAATTTTGGTGCAACATCAAAGGTTGCAGTTGAGGTGTCTGCTCCAATTACCGCCACAATATCGTCATTCTCGATGAACTCATCTGCTGCCTCGTTGTAATCTTTAGTTGCCAAATCACTATAGACAAGCTCGATATTTTTTCCGTCTATACCCCCAGCAGCGTTAATGTTCTCTTTAGCCCATTCCAATGGTATCTTTGCACCATAGTCTCCAGAGCCACTAACAGTCAGCATCACACCGACCTTGACAGTAGAACCACCGCCACCAAACAGATCACAGCCCGATGTTAACACCAGAATTGTAAAAAGAGTGATGAGCAATAAACAAAGTTGTCTGTTAAATTTTATAAACATTAATCTGCCTCTGTTGCATCTGCCTGTTCTGCTGCAATTGCTTTAGTGTATGCCTCTTCTACTACCGGATTCAGTTGTTCTGCAAACTGCTCGTTAATTACAAAACCGGTTTTGCCGTCTTCCATTCCCATATGAAAAACACCTGTCTCAAAGGTTGAATCAGCAAAACTGATTATTGCTTCCTCTACCGAGCGATCCAGATACTTCACCACAGAACCCAGAATTACGGTCACTCCCCAAAAACTCTGATCTGAATCTATTCCAAAAGTGTATCTGCCTTCTGCTTCTTTAGCAGCCTCAAACACTCCAAGGTTCGAGCCTCCGGCCACCGGGAAAATTACGTCTACAGTTTCATACATCTCGTCTGACATCTCTTTGGCTAGATCTGCGCTCCAGAATCCTTCAAAAGTCTCAGAAATATATCTGGTTTCCACAACTTCACCACCAGCATATTCAACGCCTGCAATAAAGCCTCTAACAAATTCATTGACAGGATCTATATCCATTCCAGCTAGAACCGAGGCTTTTTTCGATGCAGAAACCTCCATAGCTGCAACTCCTGCCAGAAAGGATGGCGCATAGGTTTTATAGATTATATTTCTGGTGTGCTCGCAAGGCTCCAGTTCGTAGTCCAAAAACAGTAGTTTACGATTATTAAAATCGCATGGCGACTGGTTTACTACAACATCAAACTCGGAACTTACTGCGATAATAAGCTCCGGTTCCGGCGCTTCATCTTCAATCCAGGCTGAGTATATTTCTTTGGCCTGATCAATATCATCCGCCATTGCTTCCGTCTTGTTGAAATTGACAGAGAGACCGGAACGTACAACCCCCTCGTAAACATTGTCTGAAAATGATCTGTCACCAAGACCGGCAAGAGGATACAGAACATAAAGCTCGAAAGGATCATTGCCCGGCCCTTCGCTACCGCCACAGGAATATAGAGGTAAAGAACATACAAGACCCAGACATACCAGAATTAAAAATCTTACAAGTTTCATACAACCTACTGTTTCGCTTGGATTTAAAATAAAACTGAACACTCTTCACAGTAGAATTTCGGCATTAATCAGTTAAATCTTTATAGCTTCATCAATTTTTTTATGATTAATTGTAAAATTTATATAATTTGGGCAAATCGAGCCATAAACACTGCCAGAAAACATGAAATTGCGCGTTTTCTGGTTTTCCCCACTGAATTTGATTGCTAATTCCGTTAATAAAGCTAGTCCAACTCCATTACTTTATCCAGCCAGCAATGCAGCAGAACCTGATGGGCACATTCTGCATAACCGTAAGTATCTGCTGGAACATAGAAATTGAGGTCTCCAAGCTGGCGTGATTTGTTGTCGGGTTTCATGCTTGAAAGCGTAACAATCTTGATGTTCTTTGCTCTGGCAGCTTTAATTGCCTCGATAACATTTGGTGAATTGCCTGAACTGCTGATAGTTATCAGAATGTCATCAGTTCCGGCATATTTCTCAATTGGCATCGCAAAAATCTGATTGTATGAAACATCATTGCTGATTGCAGTTAATAAGGCGGCATCGTTAAAAGCCATGGCACGAAAGCCACCGTTTTTCTGTGAATCTGCTGCCATATGGCTGGACATGGTTGCACTGGCACCATTGCCGGCAAAAAACAGGAAACCCTGCTTTTCTCTGGTGTCCATACTGATGGTTTTGAAGGAATTCATTCCATCATCCATTGGAATAACTTTACCTTCGATATCAGTAACGATTGTATTGTTCAGTGCTTCCTTGAGGTCTACTATATAAGATGAAAGTTCAAGCATGTTATTCTCCTTGAAATATGTTTATTATTTTTTTTATCTCTATTATGCAGGTAGATCAAGTTTCTTTAAAATTTCTTCCCGCTCATTTTCCGAAATACCATATAACTCCATCACAATAACATCAATTTCTTCATCAATCTCATTTATTTGCTTCTGAAGCGGATACTTATCCGCATCATTTTTCAATGTCCTGATCTCTTTTTTCAGTGCTATCATTCGATCCACCAGACGGACAATTCGATTGTGTTGGCTGATATCCTGATTGCTTGAAAAATCAATTGCATAGACAGGTGCTTTCGCCAGCACGCTGCCCGAAATTTCCAGGCCAATCCCTCTTCTTTTAGCATGATTTTTAAACCAGAGCCATAAAAGTTTGGAATTGAGAATCCCGCTCAAATAATAGTAGTTCATCCGGCAATTTTCATCCGGAACGAAAACATTTGTGGAAAAAGAGCTGTAAACAGGTGCTTTTGCTGCAACAAAAGACGGTCTTAGCGCCATTTGAAGGGCAATGATCTTATGGGACTTCCAGATTGATTCTTCCCTTGGCCAATGCAAGTGCCACCATTTATTGGAGCCTTTTACAGTTTCCCGCCGATCCTCCATAATTGCCCTGAATCTGCTCAGATGTTTCTTTAAATTGGGGTAAACATCAATATTTGGGCAAGTTTTACCTGTAGAATATATCAGATTTAACGATGGTTCTACTGCAATATAATAACGAGCAATATCCGAGAGATCGTGATAGGGCCGTATCAAGGTAGTTTCCTTGCCAGTCAAATCAAGCTCTTTCAACTCACTTTCGGTAAGCGTGAAAACACCTTCTCCAACCTGCCATTTGTTATTATATTTTTTATTGGAACGCGCATTAATCGAGGCCGGGTTTTCCGCGATTCCCTGACGTATTTTGCCAAAGTTCTCTAGCGGAGGATTCTTGCCGATTTTGTTGACGATCCCGCTTGAGTCCTCGAAGATAACAATAGAATCACGGTGATACAATGAGGATTGCTTCTTGACAAACGAGCTGATCCTTTGCTTAGCGTAAAAGATTTCTTCGGCAGAACCCTGAAATGTTTCTGGAACCATTTTTATCAAAGCATCTCTGTCGCCACTGGTTTTCTCAATCCTGAAGATCATATGCTGTCCCATAACACTTTGAAACACTTTTGATTTTCCAAGCATGAAGAGTTCCAGAATGGCGCATTCTTCCATGATATGAGAAATCAGTTTCTTCGCACTTTTACCGGATATCCAGTAAGAATTGGTAATAAACGAGAGCTGTCCACCGATTTTAAGCAACTCTATGCCACGGTGTACGAAATAATACCAATAATCCATTCTGGCGATTCTATATTTTTGTCCTAAAGTACTCTGGGCAATCTCGTCCATTTCTTTTTTGAAGTCCAACTCACGTCTGTAGGGCGGGTTACCGACAATAAAATCAAAACCCGGATTGGGGTCTGAAAAAATGTCCAGAAATTCACTATCCCAGTTAAAGGTACTGCCAAAACGGTCATTGTCTGCAAAAAGGATGTCCAGTTGTTGGCCTTTTTCATGCTCAATCAGAGCATTGCCACACTTTATATTGTTCTCAAGATTTATAAAATAATCAGCAACATTGCTGTTGTCACAGCTGTTATCGTGCCTGAATATCGTCAGTAGTATGGAAAGTTTGCTTACTTCAACAGCCTGAATATCCAGATCCAGTCCGTAAATGTTATTAAAAACCACTCTGGCGGATTCTTTCGGGCTAAGTGACCACTGACCATCCTTTTCCTGCAAACGTTTGTTGAAGCCGGAATCCGGATAAGTGGTGTAGTACCATAAATGCCAATTCAGTAGAATTTTAATGGCACCAAGCAGAAAAGAACCGCTGCCACAAGCCGGATCAAGCAGTTTGATTTCCGATACTTGATCAGGTGTGAGTTCTTCGAGGGTGTTTCCAATGGTGCTTTGTAAAATGTAGTTAACCACGTATTGAGGTGTATAGAATATTCCAGCAGTCTTTTTGCTGCTTTTATTTACCTTGAGGGACACTCTGCCTTTATCGCTCAATTGGGCCTGCTTCAAAAGGCTATTTTCATATATTGAGCCCAAAAGAGTTTCACTGGATTGTGATATAATTTCCAGTCCAATATTCTCATCAATTTTTTTGTAGAGCTTTTTCAGAACTCTGTAAAAATCTCTGGAAGAAACAAGAGGCTTTTCGCTGTCAGTTTTTTCTTCATGCTGCTTTGAAGATGACATGAAACTAAACAGCATTGTTTGATCAAGATTATCTGTAATCAGCAAACTAAAAAGCTGCTCATCCTTATTTTCGATACAGAGTTTAAGACTCAGATCAGGAAAATGATTGCGGGATTCAATTATTAAAAGAAAAATAAATCGCAGAATTATCCTGCTGGAAAGTCGGTCGACTAAAGCCAGATCCAGATGCAGATCAGATTTCATAAAAGCTGAAATAACAAGTTTTCTCAAACCTGCAATTCGAGAAAGTATTTTCTCATCTGACATCATGGATGAATTACCTTTTACGAATGGATATGATATTTGTTCAAGGTTTTCTGTTGATACTCATCAGGTTGACAATATCATTTTTCTGGCAGCTTGCAACCACAACAACCCTGTCACCTTCTAAAAGATACCATGCAACCATATTGTTTCTGGTGGCAAAGTCTTTCATATCCAAAGCATTGGCACTATTTACACCGGGTTTGGAAACATATGACAAAAATGGGCGGGCCTTGATTATTTTGCCTTTGTGCAGATCAAGTCCGGGGATTTTGATCAGTGGCTCTGATATTATCTGCAATGATATTTCAACTTGCGGAAAGGTGGTTTGTTTGACTTCCAGAACAATGGCCTCGAACTGACGCTTTACGGTTTCTTCATCCACAACTTTAGCTACACGAATGGAAGAGCTTCCATCGGGTGCCTGCATAGTAATGTCTGCTTTGGCAACCATATTGTTAAATGGATCATCCGGTTTCTTTTCGACCATTGCAATCTGTGTCTTTGCATCTGCAACTTTGACATCAATCTCGCATAATCTTTTCAGCACCAGCTTGGCATCCATGGCAGTAATGAGAATCGAATTTCCCTCAATAACCTCCAGGGTCGAATCCGCTAATTCGCTTTCAAGCTGCACTTTGATGACTTCCAGCATATTATCCGGAACAACAATTTTTATATTGGAAGCATCAAGCTCCTCGAACGATTCTGCAAGATTGGCAACTATTTTGCCATCTGTTTCCAGCTTTAATATAGTTTTAGCATGTGCAGAAAGTGGCAAACACAAAAGCATGATCATAACTATAATATATGTTCGCAAGAGAGACCTCCGCTTTAGTCAGGTAACAGGCATAAAAAAACAGCGATGGCCTAAGCCACCGCTGTAAAAGGGTTTAATTATTTGCGTTGAAGGTATTCGACTTTAAACTGTTTTCCTTTCAGTTTTTCAATCGCTTTACCCATAACTTTATCGCCTTTTTCAAAGAAATAGGCACCGATATTCTTCTGGTTATTTTTGTCGGTGTAATCGAACTTACCATCTTTCATTTTGTAATCGATGACAAATTTGTAGACTTTGCCAACTTCCAGTTGTTTCTGGAGATCGTTTTTAACTTTAGCCTGTTTGATAATCTTGATTTTAACGAATTCGACATATGGGAAAGTTTTTGTTTTTTTGCGAACTTTAATTACTTCACCGACAAAGGCATCTTTTTTGGCTTTGCGCTTGGCTCTGATTGATGAACTTCCATCAGGCACTTCGAGGCTGTCTTCTTCGCCACCACCAAGATCGGCAAATGGATCCGTCTGTGAATATGCCATGCTCAAACCGAGAATAAGTAAAAAGATAATTGATAATAGACTAATACGTTTCATTTTTTCGCTCCTTGATATAATTCACCATAAAATATAGCCATGCATTATTTTTTATCGCTGCGGATAACTCCATACTTTCGTATTCGCAGTTTCCCGTCTTCCACATCTCCGGCAATCCAGACTTTACCATTGTACAAATCACCAAGTCTTTTCAAAACAGCGGAATTACCGATTAATTCGTATATCATCGGAGAATCTTTAATTACCAGCGACAATTTGTTATTGAAAACTTTAAGCAGGCCAACAAATGGCTTGATGCCTTTGCCTACATCCAGTATTTCATATTCGATGACTTCCAGACCTTTGAGGGAACCTTTATCCTTGGCTGGTTTGGCAAGGATTTTTACGGTAATACCTTCGAGGTTTTTCAACTCGTTATAGTAAACACCGGAAAGACTGTAATTTTCGGTCTTGCTTACACTAAACTGCAAAACCTTGAAATTTGCGCTACCGGACATATAACACTTGCCCACCAGAGTGACAGTTTCGCCATCTTCATCAGCATAAGCCATTGATAGCGTAAACAACAAGACAGCTAACACAAAAAATGCTTTTTTCACCAACATGTATGCTCTCCCTTATTTAACGCGGAACACTCCAAAAAGAATATCATCATCGTCTGCCTGCAAGACTATTTCCTGATCAGAATTTCCAGTCAGCTTGTTGGCAACAGCTCCAGAAGCAGAGACAATACCATCTGTTTTGCCACCTGAAAGAGCAGTCGTAGATAAGCCGTCAAAATCAACCGTGTAACCGTAAATACTGTCTCTGCTGCAATGTGTGCAAACACCACGTTTCTGTCCGGTAATTGAATCTGTCTCGATAGCATTGTAGCCGTATTTACTGCCGGCATTCATAGAGGTTTCATCCAGAGACACAGCGGCCAACCAATCGAAAAAGCTGTTCTTCCAGCTATCGGAACCACTCAAGGCATCATCAATGGCATCGAAACCCTTGTTATCAGTTTGTAAAAGGCTCGCAATAAAGGTGGCTCCGCCGTTGTCGGTAATGTCTGCCGCATTGCTGCTGGAATAGGTAACACCACCCTTTTGCTCGAAGAGATAGCGCATAATCAGATAACCCATTCCACGGGCCTCGGTCTCCTGATTATCAAAAGAAAACGCCCAGGTTGTATTTGCGGGAGATTCCAGATATGCTGCTGTAATGTCGAGATTATCCCCACCATAACCGGAAACATCCTCAAACAGGTGCGCCAGATCTTCATCCAGCCATAATGTTTCGAGAGTTCCAAACTTTGCCCTTTTGATGCCATACATCAGCATATGATAGTATTCATGGGCAATCGTGCCAAGAATAGATTCCATCGGATTATCTGCATCAGGTAACACTACATATAGGATATCGGAAACGTTTAAGTCTGGCCCGAAATCTGCCGGGTTAAACAGACCAACAGCGTCCATATCGTTCACCAGATGAGTAAGAACGATCATGTGCATACCATCGCCGTCTCTGTCTACATAGTCAATACCATCAAATGTTGAACCACCGGAAAAGAACTGGTTACGCGGATAAATTATTGTGTCGAACTTGTTGAGAATGTTGTCAATATCCGCCTGTGCAACCGTGTCGTCAGAATCTACAACAACGGCAACATGCTCACCCTTGGCTTTGACCTGAACAGTAATCTCGGTCTCATCCTCATCAAAGTCCATAAATGTCAGATCAAATTCATTGGTGCAAACTCCGTCACGATAAAGTTCATCGCTTGCACACTCGCTGGAAAGCTTGGCGTTAATTTTGGCAGACTTGAAAACATCCTGATTAAATACGCCCTTAGCTGCGACCTGTTTTTTAAGCTGGTGCTGTAAAACGCTCCACTTCTGTCTGGCCAAGACCTGTCTGTATCTCACCTCGGAAATCCATTCCGGTTTTGCACTTCTGAAAGATCTGGCTGTTTTCTTGATTTTACCAGCGGTACCATTCGCAGAAGAATCTCCGACAGTTATGGAATAGCCGGCCTCACTTTCAACTGTGGAAGCAAAATACGGAACAATCTGATAGACTTCATCACCAGATGTAAATTTCAATGTGGCGGTATCACCAGAATTGTATTTTGCAACAACCTCGCCTACATCACCATCAACATCACCATCGGTATCAATGTCGCCATCTGTATCTCCATCGGTATCCCCCTCGTCATCATCCAGAATGCATGACATCGCAATATTCGCTACAAAGAGGATTATTAAAAACTGCAAAAATATGTTGTATCTTTTCATACTGAACTCTCCTATAGACTTCTGCCCTCTCAGGCTGCTTATTACACAGATTACTCCCTTATAAAGTAACTTCTTTTGCATAAATATCGTATCTCAGACCATAATTGTCAAGTACCATATGCCTTTTGACACATATACCAAATGAAAAAGTGTGGCAAATAAACCACACTTTTTCTCGTAACCACTTAATATTTAAGGACTAATATCATTCTGCAAGAGGAATAATGAATTCTACCCGGTTATTTTTGGCAATATTTTCCTCTGTATCATTTGGTGCAATCTGTTTCGTTTGGCCCATCGCCCGCAATTCCATCAGGCTATGAGGAATTTTTCTCACTCCAAGATAAATCTTGATAACCTCGGCCCTTTGTTGGCTCAACTCCTGTTTCATGGTTGCATCGCCAAGGGCATCTGTATGGACAGCGATGATAAGCTTGGTCATTTTGCCGTGGGCCTTAATAACCTGAGCCACCTGATTTAGAATTGTGTAGGAAGAAGCATCCAGATAGGCTGAATCTTTCTGGAACAGAATCTGCTTTTTAAGCTCAAGATGATCCCCCTTGTCAATTATCATAACCTCACCCTCATCGGGGCAACCATCCATATCTGCATTGCCATTAATTATCTCTTTTTCAAGCGGACATTTGTCTTTTGCATCTAAAACGCCATCTTTATCATTATCCGGTTCGGGGCATCCGTCGCTGTCCTCAAAATTATCCAGATCCTCTTTTTCAGATGGACATTTGTCGACATCATCTTTCACACCATCAGCATCATTATCATCATCGGGACAGCCGTCATCATCCTCAAAGCCATCTTTGTCTTCTGCATCAAAGGGGCATTTGTCGACAGGATTTTCAAAACCGTCATTGTCCGAATCAATATCCGGGCAACCGTCTTCGTCTCTGTCCTGATCTATGTCTTCAGCATCAACCGGGCATTTGTCGGCAGCATCCAGAATACCATCTTCATCATTATCAGGTTCCGGGCAACCGTCATCATCCTTGAAGCCGTCAATATCTTCTGCTGCATCCGGGCAATTATCGTTTTTATCAAGTATGTTGTCTTTGTCGTTGTCATTGTCTGGACAACCGTCATCGTCTTCAAAACCGTCTCTGTCTTCGCGCTCGTTGGGACATTTATCTTTTACATCATCAATACCGTCCCAATCTGCATCGGGTTTTTCGTAGGCCCAACTAAGACCAAGCATGAAACCTGCGGGGCCAACGCCGTAGCCGGGTGTCAAGCCGATATCCAGCGCACCGGAAAACATAAGACCCCACGGGCCTTTGTATCTGGCTCCCAAGGCCATAACCCAGGGATTATTGAACTGATTACCAAAGGGATCTTTGGCAAGTGTTGAACCTCTGAACTCTGTAATGGCACTCAAACCGGTAATGGGAGTTTTGTATTCCACACCGAAAGCAAGTAGAAATTCATCATCTATTTCCTGCTTTTTCAAAACATCGCCGTTTGGCTTGAAGGTTTCGGAAACCAAGGCATTGTCGCGGATTCTGTAACCGATATTTCCAGCAATCAGAAACGAGCCGATTTCTCCATCGAGGATAAACTTCATTTCAGAGCCGACTTTTTCGTTACCGGCATAACTGCCATCGTCACCACTGGGAATTATCAGTGTAACAAGAAAGGCAAAACCAAGGGGCCAGTCGTTTTTATTCATGGCCACAATCTTGTTGTGCCAGCGAATATCTCCAAAGGCAGCATCTGACGGGCTGTGCAGGGTATTCATGCCAGTTGCACTCTGATACAGCACCACAGGCAGGTCAAAACCTGTTTGGAAAAACCTGCAAAAAGCCACTGCAAAAGTAAGATCCATCTTCAGTCTGGCTCCCACCAGCGAATCTGCCCCAAGGGTTCCATCGTTTTTAATATGGTTTATTTGAAGTGGCTTACCCATAAAATGAAGATTGAACCCCGCACCAAACTTGAATGGCTGGTGAATTTTGCTTGATTCAACGGTAAAAAGGCCAAAAGAATCAGAGGCTGGGTTAAACTGATTGATGTCAAAATGGGCATCTTGTGCATATGAAATGCTGGAAAGCATCAAGATTGCAAGAATTACGAATATTTTGACAAAATGCTTAGAGTAACACTTATTCATTACCATTCTTCCTTTTTGGATAATACAAACAGATTTTGTCTAGTATATTTACACAAAATGTCACTGAAATGCAAAAAAAATGATTTGTAAATATCTTAGATTTTTATTGCATAATGCATTTCCACTTTGGTAAAACATAATTAAGAAGCTTTTACCCATAACGTAATACGTATCATATATCCTCCGAGAGGTGATAATGAAAAGTCACTTGGTGACGATAGACCGTCACATTATGGAAACCCAGAAAAAATTCCCCGAAGCGCGAGGTCATCTGTCAAAAATTCTGATGGACATTGCCTTTGCCTCCAAAGTCATCACACGCGAAGTCAGAAAGGCAGGTCTGGTTGGTATACTAGGTTTGACCGGCGAAGAGAATGTTCAAGGAGAAGAAGTCAAAAAACTTGATGTCTTTGCCAACAATGTAATGATTAATGTATTGAACGGCACCGGCTTACTGGCTGCCATGGCATCGGAAGAAAACGAATCTTCGATCCCGGTTACCAAAGACACCATTGCTGAATACGTGGTAAATTTCGATCCTCTAGACGGCTCTTCAAACATTGACGCCAATGTTTCAATCGGTACGATCTTTTCAATTTTACGTCATCCACGCCCCGGTGACATAGGACGTGATGAAGATCTGGCACAACCAGGTTACAGACAGGTTGCAGCAGGTTACGTCCTTTACGGATCTTCCACCATGATGGTTTATACCGCAGGTGACGGCGTGCATGGCTTCACCCTTGACCCGAGTATTGGTGAATTTCTGCTTTCGCACCCCTACCTGAAAATTCCGGAAAAGGGTTTTATCTACAGCGTCAACGAGGCTTACTCGGCAACATGGTCAGAAGCCATGAAAAAATACATCGAATACATGAAAACGGCAGAAGAACGCGGAGACAAACGCTCAAGCCTTCGCTATATCGGCTCACTGGTTTCGGATTTTCATCGAACCATTATGTATGGTGGAATCTTCCTCTATCCACCTGATAAAAAGAATCCCAAAGGAAAACTGCGCCTTTTGTACGAGGCCAATCCCATGGCATTTATTGCAGAGCAGGCCGGGGGGCTGGCAACCAATGGCAGAAAGCGTATCCTTGAGATCGAACCCTCCGACGGCATACATACCAGAACCGCCTTGTATGTCGGTTCGAGAAAGAATGTCGAAGAACTTATGGAACTGCTAAAAAAACATGAATGAAAATTATGAAGATGTTGTAATATGAAAGTGGAACCTTGTTTATTAAGGTTCCACTTTTTTATTTTCTAATCACTATGGAGTAAAAGATGTCTGAAAAAGTTATGATTAGACTGCGGATGAGTTCACACGATGCACATTACGGTGGCAATCTGGTAGACGGTGCAAGGATGCTGGGTCTTTTTGGCGATGTGGCCACCGAGCTTTTGATAAGGCGTGATGGTGATGAGGGTTTGTTCAGGGCATACGAGGATGTGGAATTTCTGGCACCGGTTCATGCAGGTGATTACATCGAGGCCCATGGTGAGATCATCAAGGAAGGCTCCAGCAGTCGCAAAATGAAGTTTGAAGCCTACAAGGTTATCACCCCGCTGGATATCCCCGGCAACGACTCCGCCTGTGAAATACTGAACCCGCCCGTACTGGTGTGCAAGGCAGTCGGTACCTGCGTCACGCCGAAAGATAAACAGCGGTTTTGAGTTTGGTAGGTTGGTAGGTCTGGTAACTTGTTATCCGACAATCACGTGTAGTCGGGTAAAACAATTACTACGCGTTGGTTCAAGTCTCCGACTTGAACCTTAATATTTCCGTTCAAATTTCCTAACCTGAACGATACCAAATGCGATCAAGGCAGGATTATTCAGGAGCATGTCAGCGACATGCTTCAACATCAAAAATATCTTGCAAGCTTCAAACAAAGATAAAAAAAAGATGGGCAGTTTGTTGCCCATCTTTCTTGTAACTATTCAAACTAAAGTTTCTAGTCTTCTTTTAACACAATTGCGGCATCCAGTACCAGCGCGCCATCTTCATAGAGGAACAAGGGGTTGATATCAAGCTCGGCAATCTCTGGGAAATGTTCGGGCAGATAGCTGACTTTAACCATGAGCTCTGCCAATGCATCTTTATCAAGAGCAGCACGGCCTCTGAACTCGTCAACAATCTTGCTGACTGTTGTTCTTTCAATCATGCGCTTGGCCTGCCCTACTCTAATCGGTGCAAGCAAGGTAGTGGCATCATTCCAGACGTTGGTTTCAACACCGCCTTTTCCGAAAACGATTACCGGGCCAAACATTGGATCGTCATTCAAGCCAACCAGCAATTCCACCGCAGAGGATTTTGCCATCTTCTGCACCAGCACTTTACCGGACTTCAGAATGCGTTCGGCATGCTCTCTAACTTCATCTGCATCTTTAACGTTCAAGACCACGCCACCTGCATCACTTTTGTGAATGATGTCAGGCGAGGAAACCTTCAGCACCAGGGGGTAACCAAGCTTTTCGCCGTATTCAACCGCTTCATCAACGTTAGAGGCTTCATATTCCTCGGTACAGTTGATATTCAGCGCAGCCAACACCTGCTTGCTCTCATGCTCTGTCAAAGCCTTGCTGCCACGTGCTTTGGCATCGGCAATAATCTTTTTGGCAATCTCCAATTTGGGTTGATTCACCTCGGCAGGTACCATCGGCTTCTGATTGGCTATTCTGTCGAGATAGTTTCTACGACCAACCAAAGCGGCAAGACCCTGTGCAGCCTGCCATGGGGCATTATGAATGAAGAAACCATTTTCTTCCAGATAGCGAACCATGTTGTTATCCATAACACGGTCACGCACAACCAGATCGGCTGCCGGTAAAAACGGTTTGGTAATTTTATCTTTGTTTTCAAGCAGAGTATCCACCATCTGCTTTTCCATCATTACGAACTGCTGGCCAATCGCTTTCAGATCCGGGCCAACATGATCGGCATGGTCAGCATAAGTGTCACCCTGATAAGCCAGATAACCAATACCGAGATAAATTACGGCGTCATATGAATCAGACTCCAGCAGCATTTGCAGAGTCTTTGGTATCATCATAACATTGGTGTCGGCCACGGTATCAATCGGATTTCCCTTGCTCCAATACTCAGGCAAATCCTTGTCCAACTCGTCAATAATATTCTGTGGCAGGGGAGCCATATCAAGCTTGTAGTGGTCACAGGCATCAGAACCTAAAACACCCCAGCCACCGCCAAGGGTCATAATTCCTACACGGTTTCCCTTGGGCAGAGGATGTGTGTGCAGAGAACCGGCAATATTGACAACTTCGTCCATGGAGTCAGCAACGATAACACCAACCTCTTCCATAACTGACTTAAAGGTGTCATAAGAGCCCGACAAGGCCGCTGTATGCGACATCGCAGCCTTCAGACCGGATTCGCCTTTGGCACCCTTTAAAAGCACGATAGGTTTCTTGCGACTGACTCTCTCGCAAGCTTTCAAAAATCTTACACCATCGCTGGAACCTTCCAGATAAACGGTAATAATTTCGGTTTTGTCATCATCCTCAAGCATTTCCAGATAGTCGGCCATCTGCAAATCGCCCATATTACCAACGCTGACAACGCGACTGATGCCGATTCCACGACGCATCAGACGACCGGTTAAAGAAACGCCAAGGTTTCCACTTTGCGATAAAACGGCCACCGGGCCGGGTTTGGGAATTACGCTGGACATAATTGACATCATCGGATCAGGATATCCGGTGTAGATGCCCATGCTGTTTGGCCCAACAAATCGCACTCCGCCTTCGCGAGCCATGGTAACGATTTCCTGCTGCAGTTTTTTGCCCTCTTCTCCAGCTTCGGCAAATCCACTGGTAATTATGACCACAGCTTTAATACCCTTGTCTATGCATTGCTGCATGGTGGGTTTTACATATTTGGCAGGAATAACCAATACAGCCAGATCGGGAGTTTCTTCTATTTCAGCAATACTTTTGGCACATGGTAACTCGAAAACAGTTTCGCGTTTGGGGTTTACAGGAATTAGTTTGCCTTTATAGCCGGCCTGTAGGATGTGCAGTAAAATGGTAAACCCCCACTTTCCGGGAGTATCACTGGCACCAACAAAGGCTACGCTTTTGGGCTCAAAGAAATTAGAAAACAGGTTCTTTACGGATTCACTCATTATAACCTCACTACTGATTTATTTTCACAAGAATCAACTCAACAACCAACATACCAACATCAACTTGAACAGAAATCAACCAGAGGCAGAAGATCAGCCTATCAACAATTTATTTGACACATCGTGTCAACAGTTACCAATATGTTGTTTACTCTCATACTAAACAAAATAAATCAAATAAAATCGACCATGCACCGTATAAAAGTTTTCTTTTTACAAGAATCTTATAGTTGCATAATTATTCTCAAAAAAAATAAAAATTCTGGATGAAACCATTACAATTTACAATCTTCAAATAAGACTACGATCTAAATTGTTCAGATCGTTAAAAACTGCATTTGCAGGTACCTATTTATTGTAATAATTAATAAAGGAGAGAGAGCATGGATAACTACGTCGTAGAAGATGCTGAGGGAAAAAAACTGACAATCACTGGCGAACTTCTGATTGAAGACGAAGAAGAACATCAGATAGAAGTCAGAACGCCAATTAACACCGAAACGGTTCAGTTATTCAAAACTGACGATGCAAAGTATGTTGTGTACATCACTTTCCAGTTTGAAGGAATGTATCCTCACCACCACGAGCTGCACGAAGGAGAAACCCCCGACTCTATTCTGGCCAGCCTGGACTATCCTACAGAACTGACCAAATCTATCCTCTCAAAATACATCAACTAAACAAAAACGGGAGAGAGTCCAATCTCTCTCCCGATATTCTTAACCCGGCAATTAAAAGCTACAACTTGTTTTCAGGCCATGCTTTTGTATTATTCAGCGTATTGATTATAATAGGTGTAGTTGACGGTTTCACCCGCCTTGATATTATCAATGTCAAACAGCATCACGGACGAATACCATGAATTTTGGCTATAAGCGTTCAAAATCTGACCTGTAAACTTATGAGTAGAACCAGATGCCACGCTCATGAGCATGCATCCGGCACCGCTGCTTGAAGAATCCAGTCGGATCATTTCCACACCGGAACCATCCAAAAAGTAGAGTAACATCTGTTGAAATCCATAACTCAATGTTCTGGAGCCACATATCTTAATCTGGTCATTTCCGACACCTGCCTCGTTAGAAATCTTCCATGTAACGGCGTGTCCACCATCAACCTTGACAATTCCGTCATATTCTTCACTGTTTTCCGGTACAACTTTATCGGAACCATACATGCAACTCCCCATTGCCATGCAATTTTCATGGGTGAAGAACAAACATGGATCAATAGCCATTTGCTCCCAGCATTTATCCAAGGCCTCAACATCACAATCAGGTCTCTGTACAATGCAGCTATCATAATCCGGCAGCTTTACAGTGTATTCTGTTGTATTGTCTTTAAAAGCGGACTTTAAAGCAATTATCACATTAGAAGGAGTAAAATTGCATTGCACTTGCTGATCCATTCCATCAAATTTGTCTGCCAACAGTGTGCAAACCTCTTGATGTTCGCTGACTTCAAGGTCAATAACATTCTGGCCGTAAAAATCAGAAAGCATAGACGTCCCGCCACAGGCCACAAATATCACAGTCAAAACAATTCCAGCACCAAGCAACAATACAAATCGTCTGAAATAATCCATCTTTATTACCTCTGTAAATTCCCTGTCAATTATGAATAGCAAAACACAGTCAACAACAGTATTCGGTAACAATTCTCAGAATGTGAGCAAAAAAGCATAAAAAAAAAGGGTTAGCCATAAAGGATAACCCTAGGTATTACAATTATTTACAATCTTAGGCCATCAATTTTAGCTCCTTGATTACCGGCGGGTCGATTTCGTCGATAACCTGTAAAATGTGGGCATTCATGCGTTCTTTCTGCGCTCTGAAGATACCTCTGGCTTTGCCGAATCCCTTGGCAAACTCAATCGCTGTCTCCAAAAGCTCCTCGTCAGTCTCACAAGCCTTGGTAACTACATGATGTTCTTCAAGATCTTTTCCGCTGGCTCTTTTACCGGTAAGGCTCATTTCCTCGAAATAGTAGTAAGGCAGAGCTTTTTTAACTATTGCTGCCATGCCGGGGATAAACGGAATGTTCACGTCGATTTCCGGGAAGCAGAAAAAACCTTTTTGGGAGGTCATAAAGCGGAAATCGCAGGCACAGGCGAAGATGCTGCCATCGCCAAATGCGTGACCATTGATGGAGGCAATTACAGGCATCGGATAAGTCAGAACGCGTTTGAATAAAATATTCAGGTCGCTTAAAAACTTGCGAATCTCGTCATGTCTGTCTGCTTGCTGAAACGCGCCCATGATCCACTGGAGATCGATACCCTGGGACCAGCTTTTGGGGTCTGAAGAGGTAATAACGACACCATTGGTGCTTTGATCGTTTTCGATTTCATCAAGAGTATCAAGCATTTCCTTGACAAAGGTGGGGTTATGGCGGTTTTCTTTATTATCCAATACCAACTTGGCAATAGTATCAACTTTTTCCCAGTACACTACAGGCATTTGCATCTCCTACATTTATGTTTTCATCATCAAAAAATTATGATACATTGTGTCAAAAGCACTATTCTTCTTGCAGATACTACAACTTTTTTGCTCTGGCTGTCCATAATTAAACTGAGAAATTTCTCTTTTTAGTATACTTTGTATTGACGCTCGGCACTTAAACTGATATCAGACTTTTTTCGGGGGGTTAACTATTTGTAACAGTGAACGAAAGGAAGTTTCAGGACTTCCCTGGTACCATGTGATTTATGGAAAGAGGAATTGATGACCGAGAATTCTAAAGAAAATGACAAGAAAATTACCGCTGAAACTTCACCTGATTCAGTGGCGCATTATGTATATCCTGATCGCAGGCTTGATGAAACCGATCATGAAGTAGTCGACGCCCTGATGGCCGAGCGCAATCGTCAGGAAGACAACATCGAACTTATCGCCTCGGAAAACTATGTTTCCCAGGCCGTACTTGATGCAGTAGGCTCTGTTGCCACCAACAAATACGCAGAAGGCTACCCGGGCAAACGCTATTACGGTGGCTGCGAACACGTTGATAAACTTGAACAACTGGCCATCGACCGCGCTAAACTTTTGTATTCTGCAGAACATGTAAATGTGCAGCCCCACGCGGGTTCTCAGGCCAATATGGCCATTTATCTGGCCATGGTTAAACCCAATGATACTATTCTGGCAATGTCGCTGGCCCATGGTGGCCACTTAACCCACGGTTTCAAGCTCAACTATTCCGGCAAAATCTTCAATGCCCAAAGCTATGGCGTCTCGGAAAAAGATGAGCGCATTGATTATGACGAAGTATACAAGCAGGCCAAGGCAACAAATCCCAAAATGATTATCGTCGGTGCCTCGGCTTACCCAAGGAAAATAAACTTCAATCGTTTCGGTGAAATAGCCAAAGAAGTTGGTGCATATCTTATGGCCGACATAGCTCATATTGCAGGTGCAGTTGCAACCGGCCACCACCCTACTCCCATTGGCGTGGCGGATTTTGTTACGGCCACTACGCACAAAACCTTGCGCGGGCCCAGAGGTGGAATGATCATGACCACCAAGGAAAACGCCAAACGCATAGACTCTGCCGTGTTCCCCGGAATGCAGGGCGGGCCTTTGATGCACGTAATTGCCGGTAAAGCGGTAGCCTTTGGTGAAGCCCTGACACCGGCATATGAAAAGTATATCGGTCAAGTTCATCTGAATTGCAAAACCATGGCCGAAGAATTGAAAACACTGGGCTACCGACTGGTTGCAGACGGCACCGACAATCACTTGATGCTGGTTGATTTGAGTTCCAGAAATATCACCGGAAAAGATGCGGAAATTATTCTGGAAAAAGCAGGTATTACAGTCAATAAAAACCTGATTCCCTTCGACAAACAAACACCCACAAAAACATCGGGTATAAGAATTGGCACACCCGCCATGACCTCCCGCGGGATGCGAGAAGCTGAGATGGTAAGCATCGCCCGCTGGATTGATCAGGTTTTGTCAGATCCCCACAACGAAGACAACATTGAAAACGTACGACGACAAACACTGGAGTTATGCGAACAGTTCCCGATAACTCCGGTTTACAGACTGGGAAGTTTTGGAATAGACGAATGCATGCGAAGCTAGAGATAAAAACAAGCAACACCATAGTAATCAAACTGGGCAGCAGTTCCATTGTGCAGCCGGACGGTCAGGTGCGCCTTGGTTTTCTGGGCGAACTGGTTTCTACTGTAGCAAAGTTGCGCAAAAAAGGAATCAATGTGGTGCTGGTCTCATCCGGTGCCATTGCCAAAGGATATACGCGCTTTGGCTTTAAAAAGCGCCCCACGGACATTCCCACCAAGCAGACTTGCGCAGCGGTGGGTCAGGCCGACATGATGAATATGTACCAGAACCTTTTCGATCTGGTTGGCATCCAAACCGCTCAAGTACTGCTCACCCGCGATGATCTGGAAGACAGAAGACGCTATATCAATGCCAGAGAGGCACTTTTGCGAATGCTCAGTCTTTCGGTGCTTCCGATTGTCAACGAAAACGACTCGGTAAGCGTTGAAGAAATTCAGTTTGGGGACAACGATCAGTTATCAGCACTGGTGGCGGGTCTGATAAGCGCGGATCTTCTGGTAATGCTGACCGACGTTGAGGGTTTGTATAAAATAGTTCCAACCAAAACTTCCCCCGGTGAATTGATCGAGGTGGTAGACAAATCGGTTGACGAGCTCTTACCACTGGTTAAGTCCAGTTTAAACGGTAATGGTTTAGGAACTGGAGGAATGCACAGCAAGCTGGAAGCAGCCAGACTTTGCCGACAATACGGGCTTGCCTGCATTATCGCTAAAAGCTCTGCCAGAACCTTGAGATCACTGGCCCGCAACAAATCAGTCGGAACCTACTTTATCCCGCTGGAACATAAAATTGACTCTCGCCGTATCTGGCTCTCGATGGCAGCAGCAGTTTCCGGCACGCTGATACTGGATGATGGAGCCTGCAAAGCTCTGCTCGAAGGGGGCCACAGTTTGCTACCCAAAGGGCTGGTTGACATCAAGGGAAAATTCATGCGCGGGGCGGTTGTCTCGCTTCGCCAGCAAGACGGTCACGAAATTGCCCGTGGAATTGTGAGATATAAAAGTGAGGCTCTGCAAGAAATAAAAGGGCACTATGGTCACGAGATTGAATCAATTTTGCGCTATACCTTTGGAGACGAAGTTGTCCATTGTGACAACATGGTGCTGATTCAACAACAGTAAGCTATTTGACTTTGGAATTTAAGACTGATTAAAACAGGCAGCGACTTGCCTTTAAGACAATGAACGAGGTTACGAAATGTCGAAACTTGATGCAACACTTAATGCAGCCAGAACCGCAGCAAAGAAAATCGCACTGGCAGAAACAGACCAGAAAAATGCTGTTATCTATACGCTGGCAAATCTTTTGAGAGAAAAAACTGCCGAAATACTGGAGGCCAACCAAAAAGATGTTGCAGCTTGTGAAGAGGCAGGAAAAACCGAGGCCCTGATTGATCGCCTGAAACTCTCGACAAAAAGAATTGAAGGCATTGCCAAAAGTCTGGAGCAAATTATTGAGCTGCCCGACCCGATTGGTTCCATCTACGACAAACATGAAAATGCCACCGGGCTGAGAATTGGTCGCATGCGTGTGCCACTGGGAGTAATAGGTATCATTTTTGAATCAAGACCAAATGTCGTCATCGACGCAGGGGTCTTATGCCTGAAATCCGGCAACGCGGCAATACTGCGCGGAGGCTCTGAAGCCAAGCATAGCAACAACATTTTCGGCGACCTGATCGAAGAGGCACTGACAGCCTGCGACCTTCCAAAAGAAACGGTACAGGTAATACGCGACACGGATCGCGCTCTGGTGCTGGAGTTGATGCAGGCCCGTGGCAAAGTCGACCTGCTGATTCCCAGAGGCGGTGAAAACCTGATAAAATTCGTGGATGAGAATGCCAAGGTTCCCATCGTGCTGCACTACAAGGGAGTTTGTCATACTTACGTGGACAAAGATGGCGACCTTGATGCAGCATTGGAAATTGCCCACAATGCCAAGGTGCAACGTCCCGGTGTCTGCAATGCTATGGAGACATTATTGATACATGAAATAGTTGCCGATTCATTTTTGCCCGCAGTTGTAAAACATCTGCAAAAGGACGGCGTGACTTTCCGTGGCTGCGAGAAATGCCGTGCCATCATGCCTGAAATGGAAGCTGCCAGCGAGTCTGACTGGGAAAGCGAATATCTCGACTTGATTCTGGCGGTTAAAATAGTAGCCAATATGGAAGAAGCAATCGAACATATCGCCAAGTATGGTTCCAACCACAGTGAGGCAATTATCACCTTCGATGAAGAAGCAGCAGATAAATTCATTAACGACGTCGATGCCTCCTGCGTGCTGGTCAATGCTTCAACCCGTTTCAACGATGGTGGTCAACTTGGTCTGGGTGCAGAGATCGGCATCAGCACCACCAAACTGCACGCCTACGGCCCGATGGGAATGAACGAATTGACAACCAGCAAGTTTATTGTTTTCGGCGAAGGACATATTCGACAATAATTAATTTGCTTCATGTTTTATTGCGAGAGCTAATTCAATTAATTATGGGCAGGTTTTTCCTGCTCATTTTTTTTGTTTTAAATCCGCTTTTAAGCACATACGTATGCTTTTCGTCTAAGTAGAGTTTTTAATTCATGGAAATTTAATGTCTGCAAATTTTTCTGAAAACTGAAGATTTCCAGTTAAACCCGCCCGTTTTTTCTCCCATAAGCATTTAATATCACTTAACATTATTTTCGTGGCCGCTGAATTCTCAAATTTACGACGCGTATATTTTCTATAATCTCTAAAGTGGCCATTTTATTCTGATTAATCACAAAAGCCTGAAGCGCAAACCATTGAAAACACTGATCTTTATTTTTACAACTGTCATCCGGACAGGGCTTTTTATTTGTAATATTAAACACTTACAATTTTAGCTCCCACTCTTGGGCCGGAAAATGTGGCCTCATGTATCCTCATGTAGTCTCATGTTACCTGGTGTGTGCTGATGTATTCTGATTTACGCTCATGTCACTCTATGTATCTTTAAAGTGGCTTGATGTCAGCTCATGTCATCATAAATATCCAAATGTATCGGTAAATTTTATTGCAATACGTTCCAATCCGATGTCTACTTGCGGGTTGGCCTTCTTTTTGGGCCATAGTCGGCAAAGCAGCTATATCAAACAAAACTCGGCCTGATTTATCCTCAGACAGCAAACATATCACAGAACTTCATTTTCTCTTGTGATATCAATCCACTTATTGTATTCTTAGGACGGTTTACGGAAGAAAATCACAGGAGGATATCCGATATGATGCGGTTAGATAATCAACTCGGTTTTGATTTTGCAACTTGTTTTGGTCGTGGAAAAATCCCGAAAGCGCTCTGGAAAAGATATCAGGCGCAGGGAAAAACCGTGATGAACCGCTTCATTAAAGAGGTTGAGCAGGAAGAACTTGGTTTCTTCAAACTGCCGGCAACATACTCACAAAAGGAATTTCTGGCACCGATCAAAAAGGCCGCTGCTGATATAAAGAAGAATTTCGAGAACATGGTCGTGATCGGCATCGGTGGTTCCTCCCTTGGTGGCAGAATGCTTAAAAACGCTCTAACCCACCGTTATCACAACGAACTTCCGACATCCAAGAGAAAAGGTGTAAAGCTATATTTTCTGGAAAACGATGATCCGGACAGTTTCACCGACCTGCTGGAATTGATAGACATTAGAAAAACAATTTTCAATGTGATATCAAAATCCGGTACCACCGCCGAAACAGCCAGCCAGTTCTCACTGATACGCGACCTGTTAAAGACAAAATTGCCACGAAAATGGAACTCGCATCTTATCTTCACCACCGATCCCAAGCTTGGCGTGTTGCGCGAACTGTCAATAAAAGAAGGTGTGCAAACCCTTGATATTCCAGTGGAAGTCGGCGGAAGATATTCAGTCCTAAGTACCGTGGGTCTGCTTCCTGCCCTGGCCTCCGGCATGGATGTGAAAGAGCTTCTGGCTGGTGCCAGACAAATGGCCGAGCGTTGCAAAAACCTGCATCCCGATGTCAACCCGGCGCTTGCAGGCGCGCTGGTAAGTTTTATTTCCGAAAGAGAATTTGCCAAAAATATGCTGGTAGCATTTCCATATTCCGACCGCCTGCAGGACTGGACCGAATGGTTTTGTCAGCTCTGGGCCGAGAGTATCGGCAAGGCCAACGACGATCAGGGACGCCAGGTAAATGTCGGCACCACGCCGATAAAGGCACTTGGAGCAATCGACCAGCATTCCCAGTCGCAGCTATACATGGAAGGCCCAAACGACAAGGTTTTCATGTTTTTGCGTGTAGAGAAATTTGACAACATGCTTAAGTTTCCACCCAAAACACGGATGCCTAAAGCCATCAATTACCTCTCGGGACACTCGATGCAGGAGCTGATCAAGGCCGAGCAAACCGCCACCCGTTTTGCACTTGGCGAACATAATCGCATTACCTATCAGGTAGACATTCCCAAACTGAACGCCAATTCTTTGGGTCAGCTGATTTTCTGGGCCGAGGCCATGACGGTGCTGAACGGCTACCTTTATGGCATCAACCCCTTTGACCAGCCGGGCGTGGAGCTTTCCAAACAGTTCACCTACGGCCTGATGGGTCGAAGCGGTTTCGAAAGTTTCAGGGAAAAAATAGCCAAGGCCAGAAACTCATAAGTTTAATTTTACATGCATGGGGGTTGTAGGGTTTGCAGCTCTTTCGCAAGTTGCATTGCCATGATGCATCAACTATTAGTCAGGATTTATTCAGATGAATAACAGACTCA
>Ga0070728_10002172_pt1 | contig 25307 bp, 18 predicted proteins | sample tdDd471_FD_66723 | JGI IMG/M metagenome (GOLD analysis project Ga0070728, IMG submission 66723) | Marine sediment microbial communities from the Atlantic coast under amendment with organic carbon and nitrate - tdDd47.1 | ecosystem: Environmental > Aquatic > Marine > Coastal > Sediment | place...
GGCTCGAGTGGGATTGGATAATTCTATCTTCACCTCATCCGACTCTAATACACCTAGCATTTCTACTAAGAATTTAGCGTTGAAACCGATATTCAATGGATCGCCCTCAAAGGTACAGGCTAATTGTTCGGTGGCTTCATTAGAAAAATCTAAATCTTGCGCTGAAATGGTTAGACTACCATCAACAATATTTAGGATAACCTGATTCGTCGTTTTATTCGCATAAATCGCAATCCGCTTAAGCGAATTCTGAAAATCGGTACGCTGTAAGGTTAGCGTATTGGGGTTATCAACAGGTATTACCGCATTATAATCGGGGTAGCGTGCATCGATCAGGCGGCAAACCAAATTAGTAGTCCCAAATGTAAAGAAAGCATTGGCTTTGTTAAAGGCGATATTCACCTCGTCTCCTGCTGGCAAAGCAGAACGCAATAAGTTGAGTGCTTTTTTGGGAACGATAAATGAGGTAGATACCTCACTCGTCACCTCAGCAAATGTGTATTTAACTAGTTTGTGTGCGTCTGTGGCAACTAAGGTCAGTTTATTGAAGCTAACCTGAAAATAAACCCCAGTCATAGCGGGTCTAAGTTCATCACTACTGGTCGCAAAAAGTGTTTTGGAAATCCCTTGATTAAGCGCTGGCGCTTGAATCTTAATGGTATCTACCGAATCCGGTTCTGGGATATTTGGAAAATCCTTGCCGTCTTCTCCTGCTAATCGATACTTACCATAAGCGGATGTAATCTCGATACCGAAATTTTCATCATTAATAGAGAAAGTAATCGGTTGTTGTGGCAATGCTTTTAGCGTTTCTAAAAGTATTTTAGCCGGTACAGCTACAGAGCCATCTGCATCCGACATGATCTCTATCTCTGTAGAAATAGAAGTTTCTAAATCTGTAGCAGCTATGCTTAGCTTATTATTAGAAATGGAAAACAGGAAATCTTCCAAAATGGGCAATACGGGATTGGAAGCAATTGCCCCACCCACAATTTGCAACTGTTTGAGCAATTCGGAAGAAGAAACACTAAATTTCATAGTACGTACCTGATTTTCGTGAATGTTGTAAGCAAAATACCAAATAAATACCTAACGGTCAATTGGTAGGCTGCAAAACTACATTTTATTGCTTACTTTTTAAAAGCAAATAATTAACATGATGTGGATAAGATTTATCAGGCTTGCTATTATGACTTAATATGCTACACTCAAAGGACAAACAAGCTAGCTATTCACCCGCTTTAATGGATGGGTGAAGATCGTCTTCCTAGAACTTTTACCCACCATAATGATCCCCAAAGGCAAACCCACCTTCCGCTAGCAAGCCAGAATTACCTATTAAACTCTTTTTAAATACTTTATAAGTTGCCTCTAAAGGCAAAAATGCCCCAGCAAGGTGTATAAACCCTGCTATTTTTTTAATTTTGCACAAATTTTTTAGAAAGCTTGCATTTTAGGCTTTAAAACAAAGCAATATCGCAGCGAGGCATGGCAGAAAAAAAAACCAAATTTCAAAGGAAAGGAAAGAAAGGGACTTTGTCGCTGTCGGTAAGTACTACAGTCGATGATGAGAGGCCGGTTTATATAGCTGGAAATTTCAATAATTGGCAACTCCCTGATGAAAAATATCGCTTGACCAAAAAGGAGGACGGTCGCTACAGCTTCCAATTCAAAGATACAGACTCTTTGCCTCCCTTATTGGAGTATAAATACGCTAAGGCTAGTTGGGATGGAAGAGAATTGGATGAGTTTGGAGAAGAAATCCAAAATCGCCGCTTGCTCTCTTCGATTCGCCAACAAGAGGAAGTAGTACATATGTGGTCCCATGAAGGCTTACCTTATAATTCCGCTTTATTGCCGAAGGTAGAGGTCATCCATGAAGCCTTCGAAATTCCTCAATTGATCAAAACGCGCCGCATATCCGCGCTTCTTCCGCACGATTATGAAGCGAGCACAAAAAGATATCCTGTCTTGTATTTACAAGATGGACAAAATCTATTTGATGATTATGCCCCGTTTGGGAATTGGGCCATCGACAAGAAGCTAGCCCAGTTAAGCGAGAGAGGCCTTGGAGATATCATTGTTATTGCTATAGATCATGCAGAAGCAGATCGTGTCAAAGAGTTCACACCAAGTGTCGGTGGAAACCTGGGTAAGGGGCAAGGCAAAAAGTATGTGCGCTTCTTAGCGGACACCCTTAAACCATATGTAGACAAACATTTTCGCACCTTACCCCAACGGATTCATACCGGAATTGGAGGAAGTTCGATGGGAGGACTCATCAGTATTTATGCCGGATTAATGTATCCGGAAGTTTATGGGCGTTTATTGATTTTTTCGCCCTCTTTATGGGCTGCGCCGAATATCCATTTTCACGCTATCAATTTCCAAGAAGTACATGATACCAGAGTGTATATTTATGGTGGAGAAAGTGAAAGTGATACGATGGTTCCCAATATTAAGCAATTTAAAAAAGCAGTAGAAAAGCAAGGTTCTGCTGCCAACCTAGAATTTGATATATCGATTGACCCACATGGACAACACAATGAAGCCAGATGGGGAAAGGAATTCCCTAAGGCTATAGAGTCCTTGTTTTTTAATAAGTCAGGTGAAGAAAGTAAAACCTAAAATGAAGTTGTTTGAGATGGCATGATTAATCACTAGATCTAAATCTGGAATAGTTGGTATAAAACTAAATTATTTTAGAAAGAAGTCTAAATAAGGCGAGAACCCCTTAAGATAATGACTGCACCCAAAAATCAACCGTATTTCGCTGTTACTGACCCTATGCAGTTGTACCTCTTCACCCCAAAAGCAAAATGATTAATGCAGATTAAACTATCCTATTCCCTAGATACAAAGCCAGATCACTTAGTTATTCCGGTTTCCGCTAATGATCAATACGAAGATACCCTTCAACAATTGGCATCCCAAACTGGATTGGATCAAGACAAACTGAAGGAAGACTTCAAAGCAGACTTAGGGGAAGTGCAAATGGTCTATACCAAGGAAAGCAGATTGTATTTATTGGGATTGGGAAAAACGCCTCGTTTTGCTGATGTACTTAAATCCTTCCGAAGCTTTTCCAATAAATACAAAAGCAAAATAGGGCAAGACCTCGCCATTAGCTGGCTATACGGCAACGCGCCAACAAATTTAGCACGTCATATTGAGGCGGCAACGAATGGCTTAGTATTAGGCACCTACCAAATTGGCCGTTTCAAATCGACCAAAGGCGATGCTCACCCATTAGCGGATAAAGCCGCGAGTCTTCATTTCTTGTTAGGCGAAACAATGGAAGCCGACTGTGAAATGGCGGCACAACGGGGTATAGCAATGGCCCATACCCAAATGAGCACCTTTGACCTTGTAAATGCCCCAAGTAATAAAAAATTGCCCATCGAATTGGCTGAATGGGCCATCGATTCTGGGCAACAACATGGTTATACAGTAACAGCCTTTGATCAAAAAGAAATTAAAGCCAATGGCCTGGAAGCACTGCTAGCAGTGAATCGAGGAAGTGAATTTCCTGCCTCTTTTATCATCATGGAGTACAAACCTAATACGCCAGGTGACTACAAAAAAATTGGATTGGTAGGTAAGGGCGTAACTTTTGACACGGGTGGTTTATCCATAAAGCCCTCCATCAATATGCACTTTATGAAAAGTGATATGGGAGGTGCCGCAGCCGTATTTGGGACGCTAGAAATGGCGGCCAAACTGCAACTGCCGGTACACCTTATTGGTATTGTACCCGCCACCGATAATAGTGTGGATGCTAAAGCCATTAAGCCAAGTGATGTCATCGACTCCTATAGTGGCAAAACAATAGAAATTATTGATACAGATGCGGAGGGCCGACTTATTTTGGCCGATGGTATCAACTATATGGTCAAAAACTATGGCCCTGAAATTTTAATTGACCTAGCGACATTGACAGGTAGTGCAGTACGCACCTTTGGATACCATGCAGCTGCGCTGTTTTCTAATAATGATGATTTGGCTGCACGTATCCAGCAAGTAGGTAATGACAATGGAGAACGAGCCTGGCGGTTACCGATTTGGGATATTTACAAAGATGATATCAAATCCGATATAGCCGATGTCCGCAATTATAGTGGCCGCCCCACTGCCGGCGCCATTGCTGCTGCTAAATTTTTAGAATTCTTCACAGAAAACCACCCCAAATGGGCACACCTAGATATTGCAGGGGTAGCCTTCGGCGATTCAGAATTCTCCATACAGCGAAGTGCCACCGGCTTTGGAATTCGTTTATTGATCGAGTTGATTGAAAACTATACCCAAGAGGCTTAAGGCATTAGCAACGGTCTCATGTAGCCTGTTTCCACATTTCGAAGCCTTGTTTTATAGCTCAAAGATCCGGAAAAATCGGAAATGGGAAGTCGGAAATAGGAACGCAGGCCATGAAAATGCCTATTCCGAATTCGCACTTCCGCCTTCACATAAGAAACCACTGAGAAATGATGGTACTGAAAGGTATTTCATTTTAAATCAACCCTCTAGCCTTTAACTCTAGGTACTTATTGATCGAATTGATCGAGAGATCCTCCGGACGGGTCAGAATAGCCTGGATACCATATTGCTTTAGCTGCTGTACCATCTGTGTTTTTTCCGATAAGAACTTTTGAGCTACCGTTTGGTGATAGATATCTTCCAAGGTATCAACCTGCTGTTCTGCATAGTCTCTAATCTCTGTATTTTCAAAAAATACAACGACTAGTAGATGGAAGGTGTTAATTCTACGTAGTATAGGCAACACTCGTTCCATGGCGTAGGAGCTTTCAAAGTTGGTGAACAACAAGAGTAAGCTGCGGCCAGTAATCAATTTGCGAGCAGCATAATACAACAATTCAAAATTGGCTTCTTTAGGCCGCTCCTTCTCTTTGTATAATGCGTATAAAATCTTATTCAACTGAGAAGGTTTGCTATCCGCCTTCAAGGTCGTCCCCATCTTGTCCGAGAAGGTAATCAAGCCTGCCCGATCATGTTTTTGTAAGGCAATATTGGAGAGCACCAAGCTGGTATTGATCGCATAATCCATCAAACTCAGCCCTTCAAAAGGCATCCGCATCGATCTACTTTTATCAATCAAACAGTAAATCTGCTGCGCCCGCTCATCCTGGTATTGATTCACCATCAATCCCGCCCTTCTGCTACTCGCCTTCCAATTGATACTGCGGTAATCATCCCCTCGCACATAATTTTTGATCTGCTCAAACTCGTAACTATGGCCGATTCGCCTCATCTTCTTGATTCCTTTCTTGTGGCTAGTTTTATCGAAAGCGCTTAACTCAAATTGCTTCATTTGCAAAATAGAGGGATAAACGGGAATGCGCATTTTGTGTTCTTGTCGATACCGCCTTTCTAACAAGCCTAGTCTAGACGCGATAAAAACATTGATAGCCCCAAAATCATATTCTCCACGCTCATATGGTGTAAGCTCATAACGCATTTGTAATTCCTCCCCAGCGTCCAATTCAAGCCGCCGCTCAAAATCTCGAATTTGAAATCGGACAGGTAATTCATCTATAATATTGAGCCATAACTTCTGATTGCTGTAGTTCTTTAAATCGATATACACCGGATTGGGATCACCCATCGAAAGCACTTTCGGCAATTGCCGCATCACGTCTACCTTCATCTGCTGATTAAAAAGTACAACACCATCTAGCAGAATAGCAGCCATTATCAGTACGAAGGCAATCAAGGCAACAGGAAATAAAAAAGGAATAGCAAAGCTAAGTGCAAAGAAAGCAGATAAGCCACCTAACACCCAGAAAAAGCGATCTGTTAGATAAATATTCTTCATGCGGAAATCCGGCGCGAATTTAATTCCCTAACAATGTAAGGATAAAAGATGGAATGCACCTCAATTTTTGGCACCATAGGCCCGTAAGACTTGCTCTACAGCTGGTCCAACCTTTTTCAACAACCAGGCACCGTGTAAGTCTTCAGGATGATCAGGGTGTGTCAATAGCGCACCAGCCTCTAGTAAGGCTTTAGCAATAGCCGCATAATCTTCGGCATGGCTTTCCGCAGAACTTGAATACACCGAGCCATGAACCACCCAACCCAAGGGAGACATGTTGTGTAAATCACCTCGAATCTCTAGCGGTGCCTTTCGTTCAATTAGTAGATGAGTGATAGCCAACTGGCCAAACCAGGCTGACATATGCAAGGCAGTTCCTTCATCTAGTCCACGACTAGTAATATCTGTCCCTGCATCCAATAAGAGGCTTACGGCTTCAGGCAAAGGACGGCCAGCTAAATCGGGTAAAATACGAGCTTCTTCGGCATTCATTTCGCGAGCAATATTAGGAGATTTGGCGAGCATCGCTTTGGCTTCGGCCAATTTATTTTCCCTTAACAAAACAGCCCATTGATCTGCTGTATTCAGGCCGGTATCTGCACCTAGCGCAGCCAAGTGGTCAGCTATTTCGGTAAACCCTCGACGAATAGCATGGGCATAAGCTGTTTTCCCCCCTTTGGTTTTCGCATCAATAGGCACGCCATGTGCCAATAAGACATCAATACAATCTAGTCTTCTTCTGCGTACAGCCACGTGAAGGGCATTTTCATCATACTTCCAATACCCTTCATTAGGATTACTCCCTTTGTCTAAAAGAGTTTTCAGTTTTTCTGGGGTATAGGCCCAGTCAATCATATAATGCAGTTCGGGATGATTGGCCATCTTATTATTTTTGGGTGTATACAAGAGGCAGCCTGATAAGCTAGCACTTATCAAATATAACTAAATAAATTAAATTAAATCACTTTTTTGATTATTTATTTTTCCAATCGGAAGACTGGATAACGCAAATGCTCTTTTTCATAATGGGGGGTACGTTTATAGATGAAATCGAGTTGAGCCCGTCCATTTTTGGCAAAATCAGGATTCGTTGCTTTTCGTTGGTCAAATTCGGCCTTCAAGGCTGGTTGCTCCACCAGCCATTCCTCGGCTTTCTCTTCAAAAACATAAGAAGAAAAATGCTCTTTCTGTTGTAAGATAGGATCAAAGTAGTTCCAACTGAAGAAAGAGTCCGGACCTTCTGGCTCCAAGGTTTCCATAATAAATCGATTGGTCCACTGCCTAACAGGAATGAGCCAATCTCCTTTTCTAAAAGCTACACTTTTTTCTTCTTTCCGTACCTTCGTTTGATAATGCATATAATGACCTTCATAGGGCCTAGTCCTCGTTTTATAATCATCCAGGTAATAGACCCCGACGACTAGAGTGGTATCTTTTGAGAGGGCTTGTAACTTTACACCATTTGCCTTTAGACGATCGATGACGGTATGCCAAGCTTGCGGAATGACATAGGCCTTGGGACGATCTACCGACTTCGACGGTTTAAAGGTATTATAATGGCGAATTTGCTTCGTAAAAGGCTTGTCCCTATCATATTTCAATCGTTTTTGCCCACTAATACGACTTTCGGGGTAACTCGCCTCATAGCCTTTGAAGTCAATGATGCTATATTCGGAAGTATCTACCTGCCACTGTAAAGGGAATTTCGCCTGTTGAGCCGCTAGTGCTTTGCTCTCTTTCTTTCGTTGAATAATATCTCCAGCATCTTTCTCCAATAATTGGATAATCCCTTGCATGAATGTCGACGTCGCTTCTACTCGTTGCTTGAATGGTTTCAACATATGTGTTTCCGGCATAAAGCCAATCGTATGGAACAAAGCAGCATAACCGGTAGAGTACCGAGGAGATTCCAAGAAGTCCATTATCCCCTTGTCATCGGGTGTCCGACCTAAACTGTTGACATAAGGTGTCATCTCGTAAGGGCTTTTTTGCATAAAGTCAAAAAGAAAAGGCATCATCCTGTCGTCCAGATACTCCCCCAAGGGGCCGCCCAGTTTATCCTTTTGTGTTGGAATAATGGTGAGTACATATTGATAGTCGGCCCCATTGCTGGTGTGGGTATCAATAAAAACCTCGGGATCGACCGTATGAAATATTTCTGCAAAACTTTTTGCATTGCGAGTATCTGCTTTGATGAAATCGCGATTGAGGTCATAATGTCGAGCATTCCCCCGAAAACCATAAGATACGGGGCCATTTTGATTGGCTCGAGTATGGCTATTCCGATTCAACACACCTCCGATATTATAGAAAGGAATAATTGCCACAACTACCTGATCTAAAAAGGCCTTATAAGTCTCTGACTTACTGAGGAGCGCTCTAGCCAACATCATAGAAGCTTCCACTCCATCTGGTTCGCCTGGATGAATCGCATTATTAATCAACAATAGTAATTTCCCCTTTGCATGTAGATTATCAAAATCGAAATCCCCGTCCGCCGAAATCGTGAATAGATGTAAAGGCTTACCACTATCTGTTAAACCATACGTTTGCAATTGTGCATTTTGATAATAGGTAGCAGCAAGGGATTCATAAAAAGCAATTCCTTCCTCATAGGTCGCTGTTTCTAGTCCTTTAGACTGTTCAAATATAGTTTCTAAAGACTGACCCATGGCTGTACCTAGGCATAGAAAGTAACTCAACAATAGCAGACTTAATCGCATGTAATTTTTATTTTTGTTGCACTAAAAATAGCTTTTCTTCATGAATATCGAAATCCGTCAAGCCACAATTGAAGACGCAGCTGCAATGGCAAAGAATAGTTTATCATGAAGAAGGAAATAACTTAACAATGTTCTCATCTTATCCTATTCACATTGGCCCTCTTGCTCCGGGTGCCCCCATTCCATTCGACTTACTTCAACTTGCCGATCCTTCTAGAGCGGTAATTGAAACCTACCTATCAAATGGGAGTGTCTATGTCGCCAAGCAAGCGGCTATAATGGTTGGCGTTTACGTACTGGTTCCCCTTTCAAATACTTCAATAGAAATCAAAAACATAGCAGTTGACCCGACTTACCAAAATCAGGGCATTGGCAAACAGCTCTTAGCCAATGCGACCCTGCAAGCCCAACAACAAGGGTATTCCGAAATACTGATTGGCACCGGTAATTCCAGTATTCGGCAATTAGGGCTCTACCAACGACAAGGCTTCGCCATGAAAAAAGTGAAGTGGAATTTCTTCACAGAGCAGTATCAGACTCCCATCATAGAAAACGGCATTCTTTGCCAACACCTAATTCTTTTGGCGAAGAACATAGCGCCCGAGTAAGGATTTTATAGTTTATGCTACTGAAAACAGAAAACTTTAACCCTTCCTTAAAATTTACATCTTCAAAGTTTTCCTACTTTTAATCAAACGAGCATATTCGCCTTAAGACTAAGAACAATCCTTTTTTGCTATGAAAAAACTTTTATTGATACTAAGCCTTTGCTTATCCTATTCCTACCTTTTGGTAAGTCAACAAGCCACCTTATACGGGAGTATCGGTGATGTTTCCCTAAAGGAAATTAAACTAGAGATCAACACTACAGTTGCCGCCGATCCACCCAAAGAAAGCATTATTCCTATTGGCCCCAATGGCACTTTTTCTGAAACCTTAATCCTTCCCCCAAGCCAACAGTTTAAATTGATTATTGGAAGTCTCATATTACCCATTTATTTAGAACCTAATGATAGCCTGAATATAACACTCGACACACAAGAGGCACAATTAAAGGTAAAGTTTTCAGGGAAAGGTTCTGCCAACAATACCTTTCTTTTTCAGTTTACACTCTTCGAACAAAAGTTGGGTTACGAGAAATTAGAGTCGGCCTTACAGGCAAAAAAAGCGCAAGATTATTGGGATATCGCCCATGCCATGAACGAAGTCAAACAGAAATACTTTGATCAGTATGTGACAAGGAGCAGAAAGGAACTGAGTCCGAATTTCTTCATTTTTATTCAAAATCAAATTCAATATCAATTAGTCGACCAGTTGATTTCGTTCTATACCTATTATCAATCAATGATCGACCTCGAGTTAGTGAGCATACCCACTACTTATAAGGAATACCTAGACCAGATCCTTCTCAATGATGAAACGGCGATCCAATCTCCTTACTATCAACTCGCCTCGATCAATTTGATTAATTATAAGAATAAAGTTGCATACGGAGATTTCATTGAAGACAAACTCAAGAAATTGGCCGACAAATACAAGCTGGCAGCTGATGCACTAAACGGTCTTTCTCAATATTATACCCAATATGTTATACTTGGACAATTATTGAAATCAGATTACGTCTATGGTGCTTTTGAATATGAAGACTTCCTAAAAGGTAGCGCTCCGCAGTACCTCAAAGATCCTATTATTCGACTATTCCAGATTAAATCGATGAAGTTTGATGGTCTTCCCATGCCTAATCTTCAACTATTAGATCAAAATGGAAGCATAACACACATTGAGGATATGAAAGGCAAGATAACCTACTTGTGCTTATGGAAAAACGATACTAGTACAAATGCTGAGTTAAGCAACTATTTCCTTTTTTTTAGAAAAAAAATCACCGAAGATTCTACCGTAAGTATCAATACTATTTTCACCGCTAAAAATGATAAGATCTGGCAGCAAGTATTAGCCAAACAAAAGAAAAAGCTACCTTATCTGAATCATTATAGATTAGACTACTCCGATGAGTTGACCCGAAGTTTTGTACTGCGTACCGACGATTACGGCCCTTTGTTTATCTTAATGGATCGAAGCGGTAAAGTCCTAAATGGCAATGCCAGTCCTTCCTATGAGTATAACCCTAATACCCAAATTAGGAAACTACTCAATAAAGAGGCCAAGGGGAGGTGAGAACCGTTTCAAAAAATTACTGTTAAGCATGCGACGCGATCAGTAGCATCGCAAGAAGCTTTTATGTTTTACACCAGTAATGTAAAGCATACAATCAAAATCCTTTACCTGAAAGTTATTTAGAAATGTTGATTGCAAAAATCGAAGAAATGGCTTCCTTGTCAGCATTCTTCTAAAAACCTTCTCAAAAAACAAGTCATGAAAAAAAACTTATTACTTGTCCTATTCTTCTGTGGCACCTTAATCAACCTCAGCCAAGCGACAACCAATACTGGAAACTTAACAGATGGATTCATCATTGGAAACCCTGCCATAAAAAGTATGAATGCATTGGTCTTTGGACCTGAGGGCATACTGTTCGTAGGCGATGCACAAGCTGCCAGCGTGATTGCTATTCAAACCGACGATATTAAGTCTGCAGACCTAAAGACAGACATAACAATGAATAAAGTTGACGAAAAAATAGCAGCGCTACTCGGTGCTAAAGTTGACGACATTAGTATTGTCGATATGGCTGTCAACCCGATTTCTCAATACATTTACCTGGCCATTCGACATAGTAACGGATCCGCCATGCTCCTCAAGACGGACGGAGAAAAAATAGAACATGTTTCTCTGGATAAAGTGAGTTATTCAAAAGCCGAACTATCCAACCCTGTAGCAGCAGATGCTAAGGATCGTAGAGGGCGTTCTATGCGTGTATGGGCGATTTCAGATATTGCCTATCACGATGGTAAAGTCATGGTCAGTGGCTTGTCTAATGAGGAATTCAGTTCTACCTTTCGCAGTATCGAATTCCCCTTCAAGGACAAGCAAATGCATGCTTCCTTGGAGATCTACCATGCTGCTCATGGAAGATATGAAACCTATGCACCGATCAAAACATTCATGCCTTTTGATTTAAATGGTAGCCCTCATATCGTAGCTAGCTACACTTGTACCCCACTTGTGCTTTTCCCCATGGATGAAATCAAAACAGGAGAGCATACCAAAGGACGCACAGTAGCGGAACTAGGTAATCGCAATACACCACTGGATATTCTACACATGCAGCTAGGAGATGAATCCTACATTTTAATGAACAATACATCAAGACCTGTCATGAAAATTGCAGTGAATGATATAGCGGCTTATAAAGATTATTTAACCGAGCCTGTTAAAGGTAATTCGGCGACGGCAGGTGTCGATTATACATCTTTGCCCTACGTCAATGTGCTACAGATGGATAAATTTGGGGATCAAGTCCTGATGCTACAACGTAAAGCAGATGGAGATTTGGCATTATTTACAACTAAGAAGAATCGATTATAGTAGACGAACCCTTAGGCTTCAGGTGTTGGATTGAAAATATTTTGATCAAATGCCTGAAGCCTCTCCAATAGGATATCACTGCTCACACCAAGCTTATACCATGTATCCAGCTTATCTAAAATCAGCATTCCTTCTCTTGTCATCTAGTCTCCTTTGGGGACCATCTGTCCTCACTGGACAAACACAAACCGGTATTTTCTTTAAAATGTCTGACAATGATAAGCCTACCTGGATCGTAGAGGTGAAACTTGATCATGGTCAAACAATTGTAGCGGATAGGTTAAACATTTATTTGGCCACCGAATGGCAGACCAAACATAGGAATGGGCAAACGATAGCTGGACAAAAGTCAAAACGAGATGATGACCTTCTCGTATTTCAACCTATTCTACCGTTCAGTGAGGGGCTGACTTATGTGGCTACTTATCCCGGTCTCAACACTGTTACTTTCACTATTCCTAAGCAAGCATACACTCCTACCACTATAGTCGGTATTTACCCTAATTGTGATACTATACCCGAGAATATATTGAAAATGTATCTCCATTTTTCAGCTAAGATGAGTGTTGGTAAGAGTTACGCCAATCTATGTATCACCAATGAAGCAGGGGATACTATACCTCAGCCTTTTCTGCACCTTGATCCTGAATTGTGGAATGAAACGGGTAGGCGACTTACTTTATGGTATGACCCAGGAAGGGTGAAACGAGACTTAATACCCAATCAACTAATGGGCGCGCCCCTGAAGAAGGGCCATACTTATACCTTACATATTAATCCGAAATGGATCGACGCCGCAGGTCATCCATTAGACCGCCCCTTTCAACAATCATTCTATGTTGATGAGGCTGATCGATCTCAACCACGTCCTTCCGAATGGGAAATAAACCCTCCGCTTGTTCAATCGATGCAACCCCTGGTCCTGCGATGGGAAGCCCCCCTAGATGAAGCATTACTGCATCGATCCTTGTCCGTCTGGAACCCAAAGGGTCAAGTTATAAGCGGCAATATCGAACTCGGCCCATCTCAAATGAGTTGGTCTTTTTTTCCTCATTCGAGTTGGGAAAAAGGTACTTACAAAATTCGCATCAATAGTAAATTAGAAGATTTAGCAGGCAACAACCTAAATAGACCTTTTGATAGAGACTTGGACAATGCTCCCGGTGAAATGCCTGACACCCCATTTTATTGGTTAAGCTTTGAGGTAAAATGACAAACCACCTGCCAGCAAACCCTGACCCTATTTCTCTAGCCCCCCTTTGAACAAGACGGTACTTAAACCACCACTTCAGGGGTTTCTTCCAGCTGCAAAAACGCCGCTAAAGCCTCAATACACTCCTCTTTGGCAAAAGCCCAGTGGCTATAGGGTAAGGCAAAACTTTTTAAACCGATCCGATCCAACATTTTCCAGCGAGACATAGGTAGTGCATTTTCATAATAACCGGGATGGCCAATCAGATCTATACAATAGGTTTGCCCATCGTTGACGATCACCAAATCGATTTCGATACCTGCAATACCATAGTTTTTATAAATGGATTGTATACCCCAAGCTTGCAACTGATCAACAATGGCATGCATAAAATCATCTTCAGGTGCATGGGCGTTGTTATGCGCTCGATTTTGGGCTTGCTCATTGACAAAATGTAAATAGCGGCCCAGCAAGTGTTTTGCAGGTAATTGTTTAGGATCAAAAGAAATAAAAAGATGCTGAGCAGAACGAGCTCTGGTAATCCCCACATTAAATACATCCTCCCTATTCAAATAACGGTACACTCCAGCTGGCGTTTCAGCATCAATCACAAAAGACAATAACATGACATCTCGCTCCTCCCCTTGAAAATCAAAGGGTGTTCCAATAAGCACTTTATGTCGCATCAATTGAGATTCACTCAAGGATTCTTGTAGCTGCTTGCGAATAAAATCCACCTGGTCCCTTAACGGAGATAGGATACCTATCGACTGGCACAGGGCGGCCGAAAGTGGCGCCTCTTCTTCGGCTATCGACAAAACTTTACGCAACAGAAGATCAGCCTCTGCCACATTATGTCCTTGCCGCTCTCGCTTACCTCCCGCAAAATGAATAAACACACATTCTTCTGCTAAAGTGTCTGGCGTGGCCGTCATAATCTTCAACTGCTTGCTATAGAATTGTTGATTGCTAAACGAAATGATACCGGGTAAGCTTCTAAAATGCTCATCCAATAAGAAAACCTGATCTTGCTGCAAAACCGCATCTGACACCAAATCAAGCAAACTCTTGTCGCGGTATGCTAATTTATCAACTGCAACATGGTCTATTCCCAATTGGGTTGCCATCTGCGATTGCTGTGCACGAGATAGGAAAGAAATGTGCCGCAATTGCTTGGGGTCTCCCACGATTACAGCCCGCTTCGCTCGCTGCAATAAGGGAAGAGAACTAGCGATATCACATTGACTCGCTTCATCGATAATAACCAAGTCAAATAATCCTTTTTTCAAAGGAAGTACGCGATTCACGTCTGCCGTATTGACCACCCATATCGGTAGCGCATTTAGCACCCTATCAAAGTTTACTTTACCAAATAGGTTTTCTTTTTCTTGCCCTGTCTTAGATTTTAGCGCTTTGAGAAAAGTGTATAGGTCTTGTCTATGCCTATTGAGTGCTCGATACAGTCGGAAACGAAACCCTAGCTGCAATAGCTCTTTACTTTCCCGGTGTAAATGCTGCCAGTTTTCTTCGAGTTCAAACCATAGATCCCACATCGGAAGTATCCCTGCCAAACGGCGTTTAAGAATATATAGGCGCCATCGTTGCCACCAACTATCTAAGCCTGTCAATATCTTTTGTCCATGACGCCTTTCGTACTCTTCCCGTAAATTGAGCATGTTTTCCAATTTCGCAATTCGGCGGGTTCTTTGAACCAAGGCTGCTTCTTTTCGATTTAGACTCCAGTCAACCACCTTTTCCACACCTAAACCATGTAACCAATCTTGCATGCGTCGACGCAAATGCTTTCGATAATCTTTCTTCCCTGCCCTCACCACAACGCCCTCTAACCCCATATCTTGCTCTATCTTATCCGCCACAACATTAACAGCCTGCAAATTCTTAGCTGCAATTAAGACCGACTCTCCTTTGCTCAAACGGTCCGCGGCAATCGCCGCAATCGTGAAAGACTTACCCGTACCAGGCGGGCCAATCACCAGGTTAATATCATGTCGAGATACTTGCTGTAAGATATGCTGTTGGTTGGCACTAAGTGTTACCGGCAGGCGAATCGGATGTGGGACGAATGGGGTAGAAGTCGCAGGAGGAGCAGGCGCAAAACAACTGACTATAGGTGGTGAAAGTGAGCGGCTACTGGCCATATCCTGTAACTCATTTAAAATACCCAATGATCCACTAGCCTTATCCATTATCCCAATCCCCAATGCAGGTAGGACCCGATAAGCTTGTCGCTGTTTTTTGACAGCTGATCTTAGTTGCTCCTCATCCAATAATTCCGGATAGGCGGCTATATCTTGTAAAGGAAGTGCTGGAAAATATTTTTGCAAAGTCGCTGTAATGAGGTGTAATTCATCAAAATCTATAGGCCCAACTGGCAAGTCCTGAATCAATGATTCATATAACCCCTGATCGATGTCTCGGTCTTGTTTTAAAACATCTACAAATGCTGGATTAATCACAGGCTGGTTCGCTTCTATCGATAGATAATACACTTCCTGCTCCATAAAAACAGTACATGGGTGCAAATAAAGGGGTGCCGAGACCTCTCTATTTTTTCCCAGCAATTTTGTTCGCCCTACTAAGAAAAAGGAACCGCAATACAAGGTTTTTTCTTTACTGTGCAACTGGAGATAAGTCGCTGCATTTTTACCCCAATCCGAAGGCACAGGCACCTGTACATGTTTTCCTTCTAATAATTCGGCGCTTGCTAAAAATAAGGTTTGACTCACTTTGTTGCTAAAGAAGTTAAGCAAGTGAACAGCTCGATAATCAGCTTGGTAGCAAGATCTGTAATATTGAATGATTTTAGGAAGAGCGTTTCGCATAGCTAGTGTTTTTAGGGCTTCTCTCTTTATATGCAGTTTTTTTAATGCTGCTGCTTCATTTTTCGAGCGGTTGGGGTGGAATTTCGACGAAGGGCACTTTACAAGAACAACTTATTACTGTACTACTTCAAAGTCTATTGATACGATTTCCTGATAAGGTAAGAAATTCTTTCACAGCATTCGCAGTCATGCACGAATGAATAGGAAGCACCAAAAGCATGTCCCCTACTTCATACCGTTCGAAGGTTTCTGGCTGTACGGTCAGTGTACCATGCTCCTGCGAAAGCGCAGAGACGTAGTTTTGCCCATTAGGTAATTGCCATCCGCTTGGTCCCGCCTCTACCAGATGACCATAATAAGTAGTTTCTCCATCCAGTAATATCGATTGGTCTTTGGCAAAATGTACACCTCCTCCATACACAATTAGTTGTTGACGATCAGGATGCTTGGCTACCACAGGACAAGCTAGTGCAACCGCTATTTCATCGAAGCGGCAGGAGCCAATCCGCCATTGCGCCAAATCGTAGAAAACAAAGTTGCCCGGCCGTATTTCATCCACCCCTTCAAATTGATCTTCCCAGCTACAGGTCGGTGTGTCTCCTACCGACAGCAGTAATCCTGGAAAGTGATCTTGGTATTGAGTGCGCAATGAACGAATGGTCGCCAGGCTTTCTGTATGAACCCGATGAATGGCCGCTTTCCCTCGCACCTTATAACTATGCCCCGCATGCCCCAAAAAGCCGAGAAAATTCAGCTGTGCAGCTCCCGCTATAGCCGATAAGACCGCATCTATTTGGGTCAGGTCCATTGGATCAAGCCCTGTACGATGATAACCAATGTCTATCTTGATGAAAATATTAACCCGATGGTTCAAGCTCCTCGCTAAGTGTTTAACACTATCCGTATTTTCGATCAAAAGATTGAGTTGAATTTCACTGGCTAAACGATTGATGAGATCCATTTCGCGAACGTTCACCGGAAAAGCCACTGTAATATCCTGCCATCCGTCAGCCGCAAAATATTCGGCCATTTGCAAGGAAGAGACCGTGATCTTATCAACACCTTCTTCCTTGTACCATTGTCCGATCTCTTGGGATTGATGGGTTTTAAAATGGGGGCGAAAGGCAACACCTGCTTTTTGGGCAGTACTACACATTTTTCGAATATTTCGCCGACACTTTTGTTCGTCTAGCAAAAGAGTAGGTACGCTAAGTGTATCAATAATGGAGGCGAATGTCATGATGAAGTTATTTTGAGATGGAATTTGAAATTATAGGTAGCGACTTTGAATGTTAATGCACCGCAAATAAACCATCTATCTATTTTAAAGCAACTTCTCTGTAAAAAAAAGAGAAAATACCCCCATTACCCATCTCCCCGCTCAATTCTTCCATTAGCCCATACGGTTTACCTCATCTACTCCACGGGAACTTTTGCGAAGTCAATAGAGTTATGAGCATAAAACCTAAAAAACCATGAACACTAAACACATCAGTAAATTCCTCAGCCTTGTCCTTCGACACAAGCCGGCCGCACTTAATATCGAACTAGACCCGCAAGGCTGGGCACCACTCGATGAAGTAATCGAGAAAATGCAGCGTAAAGGCATGAGAGTAGATGAAAAAATCATTCAAGAAGTTGTTGCCAGTAATGACAAGCAACGTTTCCGGCTCGATCTAAGCAAGCGGCGAATTCGAGCCAATCAAGGACATTCCATCGACATTGACCTTGCCCTCTCACCTATCGAACCGCCAAGCCTCCTTTACCACGGAACCGCCACTCGATTTCTTGATTCGATTCGGGAGAAAGGCCTTATCAAAGGAAGTCGGCAACATGTTCACCTGTCTTTTGACAAAACAACAGCCCATAAAGTCGGAAGCCGACATGGAAAGCCCATCATTTTAGAGATTGAAGCTAAACGCATGTTTGATGCCGGATTTACCTTCTATCGATCTGAAAATGGCGTTTGGCTTACCGATCGTGTTCCTGTTGAATACTTTTCAGCCTAGGTGGGGCTTCTCCTTCCTCTACTTTATTCCAACCAGCGTTTCATTCTTAGGTAAGTTTTCCTATTAGTAAAATCACCGGTACAGGATAGGGCCTCAGCTCTTGCCTGAATTCTTTCTACTCTTTTTCCAGGATTGGGGTGGGTACTCAGAAAAGCAGGAAGACGCTTTGCGTCAGCGGCTTCTAACTTTTCAAAAAAATCAGCTATCCCAGTGGCTTTATAGGTGGTTGCACACAAAATACTTATCGCCTTTTCATCAGCTTCTTTTTCAAAATTCCTACTAAATTTCAAGGAGACCAATGAAGCCCCAATATCACCGATTAAGTCTGGGCTGCCCCCATTCGTTACCAACAAAACGGTGGAGAGGCTTTTCCGTTGACTCAATTGTCGACTGGCATGTCTCAAATCAGCATGTGCGATTTCATGAGCCAAAACACCCGCCAGTTGGTCTTCCGATTCTAAGTATTTGATAAGACCAGTGTATACATAAATATAGCCTCCTGGTGTTACAAAGGCATTGAGAGTTGACCTATCGTCAATTAGAAATACTTCCCAAGCAAACTCTTCTTTGAAAGCGATCTGATTGGTCTCTAACAAGTTGGATATGATCGTTCTGACATAATTGTATATTTTTTCATTGCCCGTTTCGGGAAGTAGTGGATAGGCTTCTGCTTCGCGCTCAATTTGGCGTTTCATTCGATCCCCTAGCCGTTGATCATAGCTGGGTTTGTAAAAGTTATAATTGGCACAAGAAGTTTGGCCTAGGCAGATCAATAGCAGTAAGAGGTAGAAGTGTGTAGATGGTGTTTTCATATAGCTTAAGCTTTCTGACTCAAAGATACAGTGCTTTGGAACAGACAAGCAACCACTTAACAATCTCTTGACTTACAAGACCCAACAAACTAGCCATAAGCTAAAATCTTTAACACCTGTCTATCTTCTCCCCTCTGCCTTCTGTCGTCTAATAAGCCACTAATTTGAAAACACCCCCTATATATTAGTTGGGTAATTATGCAGCAATACCCAAAATTAGATAGGTTCTCTTACCTTTGGAGGCCAATGAAGAAACAGTCTGTATGAAGAAGTGGATTTTAAAAGCAATTATACAAAAAGGAATTTCCGTTTTACCTTACAAGCACCAGATCAACTATCTTTTTCAGAAGTTCATCACCAAAGGTGTGCAACTATCTCCACAGTATTTTGAGGATCGCCTTATCCACCTCAAAGAACATTTATCCTTTTATCAAAAATACAAGGGAGACCTGAGTGCATGCCGTGCATTGGAATTGGGAACGGGTTGGTATCCAGTCATTCCAATTGGCCTTTTTCTAGCGGGTGCAAAAGATATTAAATCTATCGACATCAGCCCTCTTACTCATAAAGACAAGGTTTTGTCGACCATGAAATTATTCTTAGCGTGGGAAAAAACAGGTCAGCTCAAACCCTATCTTAAGCCGCTACCCGAGCGCTTAACAAGCCTTGAACGTTTGGTTGACTCTCCCCAGGAGCTAGACCTAACTGCTCTATTGCATGAAGTTCACATCACTTATCTGGTGGGAGATGCCCGATCATTGCCTTTGGCGGATGCCTCGGTCAACTTCATCACCTCTAATAATACATTTGAGCATATCTACCCAGCTATATTAAAAGATATCCTCATCGACTTCAAAAGGGTATTACAGCCTAAGGGACTCATGAGCCACTTCATTGATATGTCGGATCACTTCGCCCACTTAGATGATAGTATTAGTATTTACCATTTCCTTCGTTTTTCTGAAAAGCAATGGCAGTGGATTGATAATGACGTGCAACCCCAAAATAGATGGCGAATGTACCAATACCGAGAGCTGTATACCACTCTGGGGATTCCCATTACAGAAGAGAAGAATAGGCCTGGAGATAGGATCGCTTTGCATCAACAACCTATAGCTGATGCTTATAGCAAAATAGCAGACGAAGAGCTAGCCATTAGTCATGGCTACGTAGTTTCAGTAAAAAAGGGGCTTTAGCCTAGAACGTTGACCGAGGATACAAAGAATAAGGGTCAAAGAAATATTCTTTGACCCTTATAGTATCAGTAAGTATCTTGCAGAGATATAAAATCTCCGAATTAGTTACCTTTCAATTTACCCAAGTCTGGGTTAGGCAGAAGAACAGTTCTTCTGTTCTCAGCTCTTCCTTCAGCAGTACCATTGTCAGCAGTAGGCATAGAATCACCACGGCCAGCAATGCTCAACTGTCCAGCATCAACACCTTTTCTGATCAATCGAGTAACAACAGCTTTCGCACGTCGGTAACTCAAGTCCCAGTTGTCTGATCCAGCATCAGCCTTAAACTTTTGGCTATCAGCATGACCTTCTATCATGATTTTGGCAGCAGGCGTAGACTTCAATACTTCAGCCAAAGCATCTACTGCATCACGCTCGGCCTTAGATAAGCGAGAAGAACCAGAATTGTAACGAAGAGGCGAGCCAGTAACTACGTACAAACGACCATCACGATCTTCAAGGCTCATGCCACTACCAGAGTAGGCATTGAATACACCATCAATTTGCTCCTTAAGCGCACCTAGCTCTTTTTCTGTCATCTGCAACTTTTCTTCTACCTGAGCAACTTGGCTTTTGGTAGCGTCCAGGTCAGATTTGATAGAGCTGATTTCACCATTTAAACGGGTTTTCTCAGATTCCATTTCAGCAGCTAGTGCATCTTTCTCTTCAGTCAAGGTTTTTACATTTGCCTGAGTTTCAGCCAAAGCTTGATCGGTTGCAGCTTTAGCAGCCTCCAACTCGTCATACTTCTTTTTAGAAACACAGGATTGAAATGCCCCAACTGTAAGACATAGAACCAGTAATTTTACTACTAGACGCATGTTCATTTAATTTAAGATGATAAAAAGTTTATTCAAAAATAATGGGGTAGAAAAGGGCACAATTCCTTTCTACACTGCAAAACAATAGATATTTTTTGAATTAAACAAAGATAAGATACAAAATTTACATCTTAAAAGCTTAAGACTAAATATGCTAACTATCAGTATTTACGCTTATTTAAGACTTCCACACATCTCCAAATGCCCGATTAAAAAAGAGGTAAATCAAGGACAGTTTTTATATTTTACCCATTATATGGCATTAGAACGGGGAAAAAGGAACAACACTAAGCCCCTTCCATTGTTGGAAAAGGAGAAAAAAGCTATTTTTGCACATTGAGTTATATAAAATGAATGGTTCTCTTTCAATTTTTGTGCTTTAAAAGTAAGCAAGCGTGCAAAGCACATTTTCCTGAAAGCGCTTTAGCTTTCGATCATAGCGTACTTTTTGGATCAGCGAGATAAGGATCATAGAAATTGTCAGAGGAAGGAAATAATTTCTTTCGTAAGTGTGCTAGCCTTGCTTTATTGTTTTTTAAAAGAACATTTTAGATGAACTACGATATTATTGAGGAGGGGAGGTTTAAGTATGTTGAATCTCGCGGAAGTGAAGAGCACCTTATTTTGTTGCATGGTTTGTTTGGCGCCTTGAGTAACTTCGAGGGCATCATCAATCATTTTGCAGGAAAGTACAATGTCATTGTTCCTATCTTACCCATCTTCGATTTGCCTATTCGTAAAGTTTCTGTGGGTGGCCTTGTGGATTATGTTGCAGACTTTGTTAATTTCAAAGGACTTGGCAAGATACATCTGCTCGGAAATTCGCTAGGTGGGCACATCGCTTTATTGTATTCCCTCGTTCACCCGCAAAAGGTAGCATCCATTACCTTAACGGGTAGCTCTGGCCTGTTTGAAAGTGCCATGGGTACCAGTTTCCCCAAGCGAGGCGATTATGATTTTATCAGAAAAAAAACCGAAAGCACCTTCTATGATCCCAAAGTAGCTAGCAAAGCATTGGTCGATGAAGTGTTTGATATCATTAATGATCGCAATAAAGCGATCCGAGTTATCGCTACCGCCAAATCAGCGGTACGTCATAACTTAGGAGATAAACTTCATCAAATCACTTTGCCAACATTACTTATATGGGGCAAACAGGATCAAATTACACCTCCCTTTGTAGGTGAAAAATTCAGCGAACTGTTGGAGAATTCTCGCCTCATTTTTGTTGATGAATGTGGCCATGCACCAATGATGGAACACCCCGACACCTTTAACCGTCACTTGGAATCCTTTTTAGATGAAGTTACTGCCAAGGAAGTCAATTGACAAATTGATCCGTAAACTTAGCAGGATATGGCCACTCGTCGTACCGCTGAGGTAGTACCTTACCATAAGGGCTCTGTACCTAATTATCTATCATATATTTTGCTACATGGTCCTCAGCTATAATTAATAAACTTTTGTCTATTCATTAAATAAAAGCCTTCGATGAAGCATTGGATTACGATTTGTTGTTTAGCGCTTATAATAGTTGCCTGCAACACCCCCAAAGAAATAGTGAAAGCTACCTCTACGCCAGAAGAAGTAGAGCAAAGAATACTCGACACCATGGTAGTGTCCGCTCCACGGTATGATGAAAGCGAAGAAACAGCGCCAGAAGAAGCGGAAACAGAAGAGATCAGTTATGAATTACCCAACTATAATCCGAGTTACCGCCGCGTAAATGACCTGATCCATACCAAACTGGATTTGAAGTTTGATTGGGAAAACGAATCGGTCATCGGTCAGGCCTTCCTTACGCTAGCTCCGCTTTTTTATCCTACAGACTCTGTTGTATTAGATGCCAAAGACTTTGAGATTAGTGCTATCAAACTGGAAGGCACGGATAAGGCATTAGATTTTGCGTACAATGATCGGCAAATTACCATTCAGCTCGATAAGTTGTATAAAAAAGGGGAAACCTATACGCTATCTATCACTTATATAGCACACCCTGCCGCAACGGGTGGTAGCGCCGCCATCCAATCTGACCAAGGTTTATTCTTCATTGACCCTCGCAATGAAGACCCCGAAAAACCTTCGCAGATCTGGACGCAAGGAGAAACCGAGTGGAACTCTCGCTGGTTTCCAACGATTGACAAACCGAATGAGAGATGTACCCAAGAAATTACATTGACAGTAGAAGATCGCTTCAAAACACTTTCTAATGGGCTATTGATATCGTCTACCAAGAATGCTGATGGCACTCGCACAGACTATTGGAAAATGGATCAACCGCATGCTCCATACCTCTTTATGTTGACTGTCGGTGAATTTGCCGTGGTAGAAGAAAAATGGGAAGATATTCCAGTGAGCTACTATGTAGAACCTGAATTCGAAAGCTCTGCTAAAGATATTTTCGGACACACGCCAGAAATGTTAAGCTTTTTCTCTGAAAAATTGGGCTTGAAATATCCTTGGCCGAAATACGCACAAGTCGTAGTGAGAGACTATGTCTCGGGAGCAATGGAAAATACCTCAGCCGTCATTTTCGGGGAATTTGTCCAGAAAGAAAGCCGCGAATTAATCGATAATCACAATGACAAGATTGTCGCACATGAAATGTTTCACCATTGGTTTGGTGATTATGTCACCTGTGAAAGTTGGGCCAACTTAACCATGAATGAAGGCTTTGCTAATTACAGCGAGTACCTATGGATGGAACACAAATACGGTAGAGATGCAGCCGACTTCCATATGCTAGAAGAGTGGGGTGGTTATTTCAATTCTGCTCAAAATGATGTGCATCCTTTGGTCCACTTCGAACATCTCGACAAAGAGGATATGTTCGATGCGCACAGTTACAATAAAGGCGGTGCCGTGCTGCACATGCTCCGAAAGTATGTAGGCGACGAGGCTTTCTTTGCTAGCCTCAACAAATACCTCACCGACAATGCCTATCAAGCCGTAGAAGTACACAACTTACGATTGGCATTTGAAGCAGTGACCGGCCAAGATCTCAACTGGTTCTTTAACCAATGGTATTTAAGCCAAGGGCATCCAGAACTTACCTTAAACTACGATTATGATGAAGAGGAAAAAATGGCCATCCTCCATATAGAACAGACCCAAGACCCGGAAAAAAATCCCGCTATCTTCCAAATCCCAACGACAGTAGATGTCTACATGGCCTCTGGAGAGAAGAAAAGTTACCCCATTTGGGTCAATGAGCGCAGCCAAGAATTCCGATTCCCAGCTGCTGAAAAACCGAGTTTGATCAATTTTGACCCAGAGCGAGCCATCTTAGCCATACAGCAAAGCAATAAAAGCAACGAAGAATTGATGTTTCAGTTCAAACATGCATCTTCTTTTGTTGACCGCTTGGAAGCCCTACAAAAATTAGAAGAGGATAAAGAAAACCCGCTGGTTCAGCAACTGCAATCGGAGGCACTAAAAGACCCTTTCTGGGTGATTCAGATGATCGCTTTACAGCAATTGACGCCGGATGAGACCAATACTACTACTTTCCGAACGATTGCAGAGAAAGGAAGCCATTCGGAGTTGAGAGCCGGAGCCATCTATAAATTATTAGAGGCAGAAGATGAAGCATTAGGAGAAATTGCCGAGCGTGTCATCGCAAAAGAACAAGCTTATCCGACGATTGCTGCCGCTTTGGCCGCTTTAGCTGAAAGCAATGAAGAAAAGGCCCTTGAATATGCCAAAAAGATGCAAAGTGAAACGAATGGCGCAATCGTAGAGGCCGTCAGTTCCGTTTACTCAAATACGGAAGATGCACAATACCTTTCCTATTTCCAGAATAATACAGCAAAAGTAGATGGTTATCTAGCCATGAGTTTTTATGATAATTACCAGAGACTTGCCGCAAGTGTGAGTGCAGCGCAAGCCATAAAAACAGCGGAGGATATCAAAAAGACGGCTTTGAATCAAGAGGAGTCTCTATACCGTCGTTTTGGTGTGACACGAGCGCTAGATAGCATGCGGTCTGCTCTGACGGAAAAGGGCGAAGACGTAAGTGCAAAAGCACTAACGGTGATCATCAATGAAATTAAGTCGAAGGAGACCAATGGGCAATTAAAACAATATTATTCTCAGTTTTAGTGCGCTCATTTAGCTCACAATAGAAATAAGCCGCCTATTTGATCAATGAGTCGAATAGGCGGCTTACTATTTTGGTGCCTTGGCTCTAATTCATCCATATAGGCATTTGATCACCGTTTGGATAATAGACATTCTGAAATGGTTTTATAGGAGAAAAAAGATGAATTTTGTGGCTGACCAAGGCCCGCCCGGACCCTAATAGCCATAGCTCTTAAGGGGAGCCTGTCCGGCGGCCAGACGGGGACGGAACGC
>Ga0070728_10002181_pt1 | contig 25244 bp, 11 predicted proteins | sample tdDd471_FD_66723 | JGI IMG/M metagenome (GOLD analysis project Ga0070728, IMG submission 66723) | Marine sediment microbial communities from the Atlantic coast under amendment with organic carbon and nitrate - tdDd47.1 | ecosystem: Environmental > Aquatic > Marine > Coastal > Sediment | place...
GTAGTGCACGCGGGCCGAGCTCGGCATGTGCTCGCGCATGTAGTTGACGCCGACGTTCATCAGCTCGACCGCGTCGAGCGCGCTGCGGCCGAGATGCGGCGACGCGGCGGCATGGCTGGTGCGGCCGGTGAAGTGGAAGTCCATCTCGTTGCAGGCCAGCGAGATCGGCGTGTTGACGCCGGCGAACGGCCCGGGGTGCCAGGAGATCGCGACGTCGACGTCGTCGAAGCAGCCGGCCCGCACCATGAAGCCCTTGGCCGAGCCGCCCTCCTCGGCCGGGCAGCCGTAGTAGCGGACCCGCCCGGCCAGCCCGTTGGCCGCCAGGTAGTCCTTCACGGCAGTGGCCGCCAGCAGCGCCCCGGCGCCCAGCAGGTTGTGCCCGCAGGCGTGGCCGTTGCCGCCGGCCTCGACCTCGCGCCGCTCGGCCACGCCGGCCTGCTGGCTCAGCCCCGGGAGCGCGTCGTACTCGCCGAGGATGGCGATCACCGGGCCGCCCTCGCCGGCCTCGCCCATCACCGCCGTCGGCAGGCCGGCCAGCCCGGTCTCGAACCGGAAGCCCTCGCGCTCCAGCATGGCGACATGCTCGGCCGCCGACCGGTCCTCCGCGTAGTTCAGCTCGGGAATTTCCCAGACCCGGTCGCTGAGGTCGAAGAACGCGTTGCGCTTCGCTTCAACGAGGGACCAGACCTCGTCGGTGTTCCTGATCATGCCGGGGTGCCTTCCTGGGACGGTTGCCGAGACCGGTGCATGTGACGCCGGGCCGGAACGCGACGCAAGCGGCCAGGGTCGCTCAGGTGCCGGCGGCGGGCCTGGCGGAGACCGCCGACGGAGCGTCGAGCGAGCCGTGCAGCAGGCGCCGGGCCTCGGCGTCGCTCGGCGCCTCGACCAGTGGCTTGCGGACCCGTTTGGTGGCGAGCGAATAGGTCGCCGGCACCACGAACAGCGACAGCAGGGTCCCGACGATCAGCCCGCCGATCAGCACGACGCCGATCTGGAAGCGGCCGTTCGAGCCGGAACCGACGTTGTAGATCAGCGGCATGGCGCCGACGATCATCGACACCGTGGTCATCAGGATCGGCCGCAGCCGGGTCACCGACGCCTCGACGACCGCGTCGTGGATGCTGCGGCCCTCGTCGCGGAGCTGGTTGGCGAACTCGGTGACCAGGATGCCCTGCTTGGCGACCAGCCCGACCAGGGTGATCAGGCCGATGCCGCTGTACAGGTTCAGGCTGCCGCCGGCCTCGGCCAGGCCGAGCAGGCTTCCGAGCACCGAGAACGGCACCACCAGCAGGATGATGAACGGGTCCCGGAAGCTCTCGAACTGGGCGGCCAGGAAGCCGTAGATGAACAGGAACGACAGCACGAACACCAGGCCGGCGCTGGCGTTGGCGTCCTTCAGCTGGCGCGAAGGCCCGGTCCAGTCGATGGTGTAGCCGGGCGGCAGAACCTTGGCGACCGCCGGCTCGAGATCCTTCAGCACGGTGCCGAGCGACGCCCCGTCCGCCAGCGAGGCCGAAAGGGTCGCCGAGCGCTGGCCGTCGAAATGAGCAAGCTGGTCGGCACCGACCGTGTGCTCGATGGTCACCAGCCGGCGCAGCGGGATCTGCCGGCCGCTGGTGTCGGCGACCTGGACCAGGCCGATCCCCTCCTCCTGGGTGACGACCCGGTCGTCCAGCTCGACGATCACGTTGTAGTTCCGGGTGCCGTAGGTGAAGGTCGAGACCCGGTAGTCGCCGAGTGCGGCGGCGACCGTGTTGGCCAGCGCGGTGACGTCGACGCCCAAATCGCCGGCCAGGTCGCGGTCGATGTCGACCGTCAGGCGGGGCGAGCTCAGGCGGAGATTGCTGATCGGGTTGGTCACGCCCGCGACCTCGCGGGCTGCCGCCAGCACGTCGTCCATCACGCCGGCCAGGGCCGGATAGTCGCCGGTCGACTTGATCACCATCTGCACCGGCAACTGGCCGCCGCCGGACAGCACGCCGGGATCGACCACGTTGATCTGGATGCCCGGAACCGCCCGCAGCGCCGGCTTGATGGAATCCCCGATCGCGGCGGCCGAACGCGACCGCTCGTCCAGCGACTTGAGGAGCAGGATCGCGAAGCCCGAGCGCGAATCCGGGCTGCCCAGCAGGATCAGCGTGCCGCGCTTCTCGGGCACGGTGTCGAACACCGCGGCGATCGCCTCGCCGTTCTTCTCCAGGGTCGAGTAGGCCGAACCCGGCGCCCCCGAGAACGCCGCCATCACGTAGCCCTGGTCCTCGGTCGGGGCCAGCTGCGACGGCAGGGTACGGGCCGCCGCCACCGCGATCGCGCCGACCGCCACGAACACCACGTAGACCACCCAGCGCTGCGCCAGCGCACCCTCGAGCAGGTGCCGGTAGCCGGCTTCCAGGACCTTCATCGGGCTGCGCCGGGTCCGGCCCGCCGGCCTCGGCTTCTCGGGCGCCAGCAGGCGCGAGCACATCATCGGCGACAGCGTGCGCGAGATGAACCCGGACAGGATCACCGCGGCCGCCAGGGTGAACGCGAACTCCTGGAACAGCGCCCCCATCAGGCCCGGCAGGAAGCCGATCGGCAGGTAGACCGAAGCCAGGGTCAGGGTGGTGGCGACCACCGCGAAGCCGATCTCGCGGCTGCCGACGAACGAGGCGGTTATCGGGTCGAGCCCGCGGCCGATGTGGCGCTGGACGTTCTCGACGTCGACGATGGCGTCGTCGACCACCAGCCCGACCGACAGAACGATCGCCAGCAGCGAGAAGATGTTCAGGCTGTAGCCCATCAGCAGCATGAACGCGAGGGTGCCGATCAGCGACAGCGGGATGGTGACCACGGTCACCGCCGACGCCCGCCAAGACCCGAGGAACAGCACCACCACCGCGATCACCAGGGCGACCGCGTCGCGCAGGGTCGCGAACACCTCGTCGACCGACTGCCGGATCGAGACCGTGCTGTCGAAGAACGGCTCCAGCGTCACGTCGCCCGGCAGCGACGCCCGGACCGCCGGAAGCGCGTCGAGCACCGCCTTGGAGACGGCGAGCGCGTTGGCTCCCGACTGCCGCAGGACGCCGATCGCCAGACCGGGCTTGCCGTCGATCAGCACGCCGGTCCGGATCTCGTCGGCCCGGATCATGACCTCGGCCACGTCCTGCACCCGGACCAGGTAACCGTCGTCGGACTTGAGCACGATCCGGCGGTAGGACTCGGCCGAACTGAGCGCGGTGTCGGCCACCACGTCGACCCGCAACCCGGCTTCCTCGACCGAGCCGGCCGGTACCGTCGCGCTCTGCCGCAGCACCGCGGTACGGACCTGCTCCGGCGTCAGCCCGAAGGCGTCCAGCTTGAACGGGTCCAGCATGATGTGCATGGCGTACTTGCGCTCGCCCAGCAGGCTGACCGAGGCGACGCCGGCCAGGGTCGACAGCGGCGTGCGGATGATCGTGTCGACCAGCTCGGTCAGCTCCATCGCCGACCGCCCGGTGCTGGACAGCGACAGGTACAGGATCGGCGCAGCGTCGACGCTGAGCTGGGTGACCACCGGCGCCTGCGCATCGGTCGGAAGCTGGCCGCGGATGGCCTCGACCTGGGCGCGCACCTCGGCGACCGCGGCGGCCGAGTCGACGTCGCCCTTGAAGGTCACGGTGACGGTGCTCAGGCCGGACGCGCTGATCGAGCTGAAGTAGTCGACCGCGTCGATCGACGAGATCGCGTCCTCGATGCGCGACGTGACCTCGGCCTCGACGAGCTCGGAGGCCGCGCCCGGAAGCGACGTCGTCACGGTCGCGAGCGGGACCTCGAACTGCGGCAGCTCCCGGACCGAGAGCTGGAGCAGACCATACAGGCCGAGCACCGCCAGCAGGGCGTTCACGACGATCGCGAAGACCGGCCGGCGGATGAAGAAATCGGAGAGCAGCATCAGCCGGTCCCCGGGCTCCCGCCGGCGACCACCTTCACCGGCGAGCCGTCACGGACCTCGAACCGGCCGTCGGTGACCACCGTGTCGCCGACCGCCAGGCCGGACAGGATCTCGGCCATGCCGTCGTTCATCGCGCCGACCTTGACTGCGACGCGCTCCGCCTTGCCGTCCTTGATCCGGTACACGAACCGGCCGGTCAGCTCGTAGACCAGCGCCTCCTCGGGAACCATCAGGGCGCCCGGGCGCTCGGCCAGGGTGAGCACCAGGCGGGCGAACATCCCCGGTCGGAGCACGCCGTCGCCGTTCGGCATCTCGCCGCGCAGCTCGATGCTGCGGGAGACCTCCTCGATCTCCGGATCGATGAACGACACCACCCCCTCGGCCGGCTTGGCGACCCCGTCGAGGGTCGCCGTGAACACCGCACCCGGCCGGACCCGGCCGACCAGATTTCCCGGGATATGGAAGTCGACGTACAGGACCTCGGTCGAGCGCAGGGTCATGACGATGTCGCCGGGCTGGACGTAGGCGCCGACGTCGTAGTTCGAGCGCCCGATGCGGCCGGCGAACGGGGCCTTGAAGGTCCGGTGATCGACCGCGGCCTGGGTACGGGCGACCGTCGACTTGGCGGCGATGACGCCGGCCCTGGCCTCGTCGAGCTGCGACTGGGCGGTGAAGCCGCGTCCCGACAGGGCCTTCGCCCGGTCGTACTTCTCGTTCTCGAGCTGCTGTTGGGCCTTGGCGTCCTCGAGCGCGGCGGTCTGCGTCGTCGCATCGAGCATCAGCAGCACGTCGCCCTCGGCGACCGCCGCGCCTTCCAGCACCGGGATCGCGACGATATGCCCCGCCTCCGGCGGCGTCACGTCGACCTTGTACTGCGCGTAGAGGGTTCCGACGGCGGTCAGCCGATCGACCGCGGTTCCCGTCTCGACCGTGACGGTCTTGACGGCGATTGCAGCGGAGGCGGCGGCGGTATCAGCCCCCTTGGCGCCGGCGATCTTTTCGTACCAGTAGACCCCGCCTGCCGCCACCGCGACAGCCCCGAGCGCCACTGCAACACCGATCAGCTTACTGCGCATGGCCTCCAAACCGGGTAGCCGGATCGCCGCAACGCGGTAGGGAGACCTTACAGACGACAATGGCCGGCGAACAGCGGCTTACCCTCCGCGGCGCCGACATCCCGGTTGCCCCGCCGCGTCCCCGCCCCTCGACGGTCAGCGGATCGTCAACGGCACTGCCGGATCAATCGTCGTCATCGTCGTCGTCGAGCATGCCCCGGAAGCTCCATTCCTCCCGGACCACCACGACCACGGTCTGCGCGTCGGGGCGCAGAACTCCCTGCTCCTGCAGGCTCGCAACGGCGTCCTCGACCTTTTCCATCAACCGGCCGCCGCCCTTGCGGAGCTTCTTGACGCGCTTGCGGCGATGCTCGCCGAGGTCGAGAACGCAGACGATCCCGGACTCGGCTTCCTGGTCCTGGACTTCTTTCTTTGCTTCCGCGGTAGCTGCACTCATCGGCCCGATCCTTTCCGTGGTTGCGTCCGGCCCGCGATTGCGACGACCCGGCCGGATTGGCGATCGTCACAGGTTCACTTCGACTTCTTGATGGCCTTGCGGAGGTTGCTGCCGATCTGCCGGATCCATCCGTTGCGCTTCTTGCGGTTCGAACGGTCGTGGAGCGTCAGATACATCGACAGGGCCCGAGCCTCCCGGCGAGCGAGCTTGCGGATCCGCCGCTCGATCGGCCGCAGCCACTTCGACTGCTTCTTGCGCGGCCCCAGTTCCTCCTGCAACACGCCCCGCCAGGCCCGGCCGGACGGCTGAACCGCCACGAACTTCATGCCGAAGTCCTCCAGAACGTCGCGATCGTCGGAGACGTACACTTGCCGGAGACGACGCCGGCCCCCGCCGTCGCGCCGAATCACCACTACCCGATCGATATCGCCGCTGAGATGCAGACTCATGGCGTCGTGCCTCCTCTTGCCGCGTCCACGTCGTCTTGGACCGAGTCAACCTTACCTCGAACCCGGCCGGGAAGCCACGCCGGTAACGATCAACGATTCACCGAGCCTGACCGGACACAGCAAAACCAATTCGCGAAAATGCATCCGACGGGCGCGAACTCTCGGCAATTCGGCTTCCCGGGCGTCATGGAACCACGAAGCTGGTCCTGCCGTCGACGGCAATTCCGGCAGCAGCGCTTGCAACCGTCGTTCGTCAAAGTCCAGTATGGCGCCGGGTGGTCGTCGGTTGGCAGCATCCGCCGGGCGGCGTTCATACTGCCTGGCCACTGACGATGAGCGATCGCCATGACGCGCCGACCGCGCCCCGGTCAGAACGGGCGCACGACCTTCGATCAATGGCAACACGGTTATCCCGTCCATGCTCGATGAGGCCTTGCTGCCGACGCTCCTCGAGCGTGCGAAGGAACGCAGACCGGTAGAGATCCGTCCCCCGAAACCGGAGCCCTGGTGGCCGTTCGGGCGCGTGCTGGTGCTGTTCGGCACCTACCTGCTGTCCCGGGCGTGGAACCGCCTGACCCGCCGCACGGACATCGACCGGGAGGCGCGCCGCCTGCGCGAGGTGTTCGAGGAACTCGGCGGCCTCTGGATCAAGATCGGCCAGCTCGTCTCGCTGCGGACCGACGTGTTCTCGGAGGCGACCTGTCGGGAACTCTCCAAGCTGCAGCACGAGGCCATCGGATTTCCGCTGGCCGTCGTCGAGCGGACGCTGCGCCTGGAGTACGGCTCGGAGCTCGACTCGATTTTTCAGTATTTCTCCGAGGAGCCGATCGCGGCAGCGTCGATCAGCCAGGTGCATCTGGCGTTGCTCCGCGATCCGAACGTCGTGGTCGCGGTCAAGGTACGGCGCCCGAACGCCGAGCACTCCTTCCTCCGCGATCTCGGGCACATCAAGCAACTCGTGGGGTTCATCGACCTTCTGGGGATCGGGCGCCATCTCTACCTGCGCGACGCGCTCTGGGAGCTCGAGCAGATGGTCCGGGAGGAGCTCGACTTCCGGTTCGAGGCCGCCAACACCCGCCGGATGCGCAAGAGCCTGAAGCGCCACGACATCTATGTGCCGCGGGTATTCCGGAAGTTCTCGAACCGCCTCGTGCTGGTGACGGAGTTCGTCGACGGCCTGCTGATGTCCGACTTCATCCGGGTCGGCCAGAACGATCCGGCACGGATCGAGAGCTGGTGCCGGGTGAACAACTTCAGCCCCAAGAAGGCCGGCAGGCGGTTGTTCCGGTCGGCGGTCCGCCAGATCCTCGAGGACAACCTGTTCCACGCCGACATTCATCCCGGAAACATCATCCTGCTGCGCGACAGCCGGTTCGCGCTGATCGACTTCGGCACCATCGGCTTCTGCGAACGCGACCTGCTGGCCAACTACAAGGCCAGCCTGCAGGCCGTGGCCCAGAAGGATTTCGGCAAGGCCGCCGAGGTCATGCTGCGGCTGGCGATCGAGCCGCCCTCGCTGAGCGACGTCAAGAACCTGCGGCGCGACCTGGTGCGAACCTATCGCGAGTGGGAGAACCGCACGCACCTTTCCGGGATCGGCTACCACGAGCGGTCGCTCGGGTCGGCCGGGACCGACGCCGGCCGGATCATGACCCGCTACCGGGTGACGCTGAGCTGGGCGTTCATGCGGATCAACCGCACCTGGTCGACGATGGACGCGGCCCTGAGCTACCTGATTCCCGACGCCAACTACATCGACCTGTTCGCGGACTATTTCGAGGACTCGCGGCGCCGCCACCTGGCGCCGCGCCGGGTGCTGTCACGGGCGGTATCGTCGATCGGCAGCATCATGGGGCAGGTCGAGGAGTACAACTCGGCCCTCGATCATCTGGTCCGGCGCCAGCAGCTGTACAGCAACATCATCGGCAGCACGTCGGAACGGATCCTGCGGGCGATCGCGACCTTCCTGCGCTTCGTGCGGTTCCTGGTCGGTTTCGCCTTCGTCGCCAGCGCCGTCTCGTTCGTCATCATCCACCACAATCATCTGCTGCCGGCGCATGACGAAAGTGTCATCGACCACTTCGCACACCAGTTCGACGACGTGGCGTATGAATGGTGGTGGATCATTCTGGGCGTGCTGTTCGCGGCGAATACCGCGTTCAAGGTGATGGTGCGCCGGCTGGAGAACCGACAGTGACTCGACAATCGTCGGTAGCATTTCAGTGCCGACGGCCGGTATGGTGACCGAGGGGTCCGAAACCAGGAGCGTCAGCGCATGACCGCCGGACCGACCGCCAGCCGCCTGCGCGAGACGTGGGGCTACATTCGCTGGTTCTACTGGCCGTTCGGCTCGATGTCGGCCAGGGACATCTACGAGCTGGTGTCCACCAACGCCTTCAGCAACGACGGCCTGTACCTGAACCTCGGCTACTGGAAAGACGCCTCGACCATCGACGAGGCCTGCGAGGGCATGGCGCGGCTGCTGGCCGAGACCGCCGGCTTCGGCCCCGACGACACCGTGCTCGACGTCGGGTTCGGGTTCGGCGACCAGGACATGTTCTGGGCCGGGACCTACGGGGTGCGCATCGTCGGCCTCAACATCACCCCGTCGCAGGTCGAGACGGCCCGCCGGCGGGTGCAGGAGCGCGATCTCGCCGACCGCATCGAGCTGCTGGAGGCATCGGCCACCGACATGCCGCTGGAGCCGGCGTCGGTCGACAAGGTGGTCGGCCTGGAATGCGCCTTCCACTTCGACACCCGCGAGCAGTTCTTCCACGAGGCGTTCCGGGCGCTGCGGCCCGGCGGACGGATGGCGCTGGCCGACGTGGTGCCGAACGCCCCGTTGCCGGGCGCGTTCGCGCGCCGCATCCAGCGGATGAACTGGAACACCTTCTCGAAGAAGTACTCGGTGCCGGAAGCCAACGCCGACAGCCACGATGCCTACCGGCTTAAACTGGAAGGGGCGGGCTTCCGGAACGTGCGGATCGAGTCGATCCGCCACCATGTCTACCCGGGCCTGCACGCCTACATGAAGCGCGACCCGCGGATGCTCGCACGGTTCCACCCGCTGGCCCGGTTCCCGTACAAGATGACGCTGTTCTTTTCGCCGGAGCACGTCTACTCGGCCTACGACTACATTCTGGTCTCGGCCGAGAAGCCGGGCTGACGGAGCAGCGGACGTGGATACCGGCACGATCAGCGGCTTCGACCTGATGGACCCGGCGGTCCATGCCGACCCCTATCCGACCTATCGCTGGCTGCGCGACAACGCGCCGGTGTACCGGGTGCCCGGCGCGCCGCTGTGGGTGGTGTCGCGCTACGCCGACGTCGAGCGCATCCTGCACGACCACCAGACCTTCTCCTCCGACCTCGGCATGAAGGTGCCGCTGATGTCGATGGTGATGAAGGACCCGCCCGACCACACCCGGCTGCGGCAGACCGTCAACCGGGCCTTCACGCCGCGCAACATCCAGCACCTGGCGCCGCGCATCGAGGCGATCGCCGAGGACCTGGCCTCCGGCCTGGCCGGACCGTGCGAGTTCGTGCAGGCGTTCGCCAACCCGCTGCCGGTGACGGTGATCTGCGAGATGCTGGGGGTGCCGCTGAAGCAGCGCGCCCGCATGAACCGCTATGCCCGCGACGCCCTGCTGGCCAGCTTCGCGGCGACCGGCATGGGCAGCGCCGAGCTGCGGGCCGAGGCCGAGGCCGGCCTGGCGGCGCTGATGGCGATCCTGGACGAGGCGATCGCCCTGCACCGCGCGACCCCGAAGGACAACATCATCTCGGCCCTGGTGGCCGAGGAGGCGCGCGGCGGGGTCGACCGGGTCGAGCTGCGCCACCTGTGCGCGCTGCTGCTGATCGCCGGCCACGAGACCACGGCCAACCTGCTGGCCAACGGCGCCCACATCCTGGCCCGCGACCCCGCCATGTTCGCCCGGCTGAAGGCCGACCCGGCGCTGATCCCGGCGTTCGTCGAGGAGCTGGCGCGTATGAAGCCGCCGCTGCAGCGGTTGATGCGCCGGACCACGCGCGCGGTCGAAATCGCCGGAACCACCATCCCGGCCGACGTCTCGGTCATGCTGCTGCCGGGTTCGGCGAACCGCGACGGCGAGGCGTGGGACGCGCCCGACCGGCTCGACCTGAGCCGCGACAACCGCCGGCACCTGGGCTTCGGGACCGGCATCCACGTGTGTCCCGGCGCATCGCTGACCCGCCTGGAGGCCCGTATCGCCTTCGAGGTGCTGCTGAAGCGGACCGCCGCGATCGAGCCCGACCCGAGCCGGCCGCCGAGCCCGATCGTCGGCTACGGCGCCGGCAGCCTCGGGTGGAATCAGCTACCCTTGCTGGTGAAACCGGCATGACAGGTCCGCCATGACAGGTCCAAGGCGATGAACGACCAGTCCGTCCCGATGACGCCCCTCCAGAAGGCCGCGGTCGCGCTGAAGGCCCAGCGCGCCCGAATCGCCGAGCTGGAGCAGGCGGCCTCGGCGCCGATCGCGGTGGTCGGCATGGGCTGCCGCTACGCCGCCGGCGGCGACAGCCCGGACGCGCTGTGGCAGGCGTTGGCGGAAGGCCGCGACGGCAGCCGCGAGGTCCCCAAGGAACGCTGGGACGTCGACGCGGTGTACGACCCGACGCCGGGCGTGCCGGGCAAGATGTACGTCCGCAAGAGCTGCTTCATCGACGGCGTCGACGGCTTCGACCCGCTGTTCTTCCGGATCTCGCCGCGCGAGGCGGTCGGCATCGACCCGCAGCAGCGGCTGCTGCTGGAGGTCGCCTGGGAGGCGCTGGAGGACGCGGCGATCCCGCCGCCATCGCTGGTCGGCAGCCGCACCGGCGTGTTCCTCGGCATCAGCACCAACGACTACTCGGCCCTGCTCAGCCGCACCGCCCACGGCTCCGGCAGCAACGCCACCGCCGGCGCCGGCAACGCCGCCAGCGTCGCCTCCGGCCGGCTGTCCTACAGCTTCGGCTTCCAGGGCCCGTGCATGGCGATCGACACCGCCTGCTCGTCGTCGCTGGTCGCCACCCATCTGGCGGTCAAGGCGCTGCGCAACCGCGAGTGCAACCTGGCGCTGGTCGCCGGCGTCAACCTGATGCTGGCGCCGGACATCACCATCAACTTCTGCCAGGGCCGGATGCTGTCGCCGGACGGCGCCTGCAAGACATTCGACGCCGACGCCGACGGCTATGTCCGCGGCGAGGGCTGCGGCGTGGTGGTGCTGAAACGGCTGGCCGACGCGCTGGCCGACGGCGACCGCGTCCTGTCGGTGATCCGCGGCACGGCGGTCAACCAGGACGGCCGCAGCGCCGGGCTGACCGCGCCGAACGGGCTGGCGCAGGAGGCGGTGATCCGCCAGGCCCTGGCCGATGCCCGGCTGGAGCCGCGGGCGGTCGACGCCATCGAGGCGCACGGCACCGGTACCGCGCTCGGCGACCCGATCGAGATGCACGCCCTGAAGGCGGTGTACGGCGACCGCGACAGGCCGCTCTACGTCGGCTCGATCAAGACCAACATCGGCCACACCGAGGCCGCCGCCGGGGTCGCCGGGATCATCAAGGCGGTGCTGATGCTGCGCGGCCAGGCGGTGCCGCCGAGCCTGCACTTCACCCGGCTGAACCCGCACATCGAGCTCGGCGGCGCCGATTTCCGGGTGCCGACCGGGCGGGTCGAGACCAGGCTGGATCGGGTCGGCGTCAGCTCGTTCGGCTTCAGCGGCACCAACGTCCATGTGATCCTGGAGGCGCCGCCCCGGACCGAGCTCGAGCCCGAGGCCGAGCCGAAGCCGGCGACTTCCGCAGCGCCGCGCCTGCTGATCTCGGCCCGCACCCCGGAGGCGCTGCGCGCGCTGAAGGACCGCTACCGCCGGTTCCTGGCCGAGACCCCGGACGATTTCGCCGATATCTGCCACACTGCCGCGGTCGGCCGCGCCCGGCTGCCCTGGTGGATCTGCGTGGAGCGGCCCGACGACCTGGACGGCGCCGAGGCGAGCAACGAGGCGCTGCCGGAGCTGCCGGCCATGCCCGGCCGCAAGGTGAAGCTGCCGAGCTACGCGTTCGAGAACGCCCGGTACTGGGTCGACACGACGCCCGGACCGGAGCGGGAACCGGAGCTGCCGGCCGGCAGCCATCCGCTGCTCGGCCGCCGGCTGTCGCTGCCGCTGTCGAGCGAGACCCGGTGGGAGGCGATTGTCGGCACCGGCCGGCCCAGGCTCGGCTTCCTGGCCGACCACGTGGTCGACGGCACGCCGACGGTGCCGGCGGCGGCGTTCGCCGAGATGGCGTTGGCCGCTGGCCCTGGCCACGACCTGGTCGATCTGCGGATCTCGGCGCCGCTGCTCCTGGCCGACGGGGCGAGCCGGCATCTGCAGACCATCGTCGACGGCGACGGCGCGTTCCGCATCGTCGGCTTCGACCCGGCAGCCGACGGGGCCGACGCGACCGTCCACGCCACCGGCCGGCTGGAACCGGCGACCGCCTCCACCCCGCCGCCGGCCCTGGCCGCCATCTCGTCGATCGAGCCCGAGGCGGTCTACGCCGCGATGGAGCGGCTGGGCGTGCGGCACGGCCCGGCGTTCCGGCTGCTGCGGTCGGTGCGGCACGGCAGCGGCGTCGCCGAGGGCGAGATCGCGGCCCCGGCCCCCGGGCAATTCGCGATCCACCCGGCGGCCCTGGATGCCGCCCTGACCCTGGTGGCCGCCGCCCTTCCGGAAGCCGGCGACGACCTGATGGTGCCGACCCGGATCGGCCGGATCGGCCTGCTGCGCTCGCCCGCCGGAACCCTGACCGCGACCGCGACCGCCCGGCGCGACGGCGACCGGGTGACCGCCCAGGTGACGATCCGCGACGCCGACGGACCCTGCCTGCAGGTTTCCGACCTGGTGTTCGAGCGCGCCGCGGCGACCGGCCCCGCCTCGGGGTTGTACGAGCTGGCCTGGCGCCCGACCGCACCGGAAGCCGACGGCCCGCCCGACTTCTTCCCCCGGCTCGCCGACCTCACCGCAGATCTGGCGGCCGAGGGCGAGCGGCTGGCCGAGGCCAACGACATGGCCGCCTACGCCGAGGCCGGCGAGGCGCTGGAGCGGGTGGCGACGCTGTACGTGCTCGACGCCCTGCGCCGCCGCGGCCTGCGGCTGGAGCCGGGCCGGCAGTTCGGGTTCGGCGCGCTGGCCGAGAGCCTGGGCGTCGCCGAGCGCCACCACCGGCTGTTCCGCCGCCTGCTGGAGATACTGAGCCAGGACGGCATCCTGGCCCGCAACGAGCGGCGCTGGAGCGTGCTGGCGGCACCCGAGGCGGAAGACGCCGAGGCGGCCGCCGAGGCGGTCGAGCGCCGGTTCCCGCAGATGGCCGGCGAGATCCGGGTGCTGCGGCGCTGCGGCGGTGCGCTCGCCGAGGTGCTGGCCGGCGAGGTCGACCCGCTGACCCTGCTGTTCCCGGCCGACGACGCCGGGGCCGGCGCGTTCTATGCCGAGTCCGGCTACGCCCGGACGGTCAACGGCCTGCTGCGGGCCGCCACCGCCGCCCTGTCCGCTGCCACGCCGGCCGGCCGGCCGTTGCGCGTGCTGGAAGTGGGTGCCGGCACCGGCGGCGCCACCGGCGCGGTGCTGGAGGGCCTCGGCGGCTCCGCCCGTTCCTACGTCTTCACCGATCTGTCGGCCGGCTTCCTGTCGGCGGCGCGGGAGCGCTTCGGGGCCGACGCCGTCGAGACCCGGATCCTCGACATCGAGGTCGACCCGGCGGCCCAGGGCTTCGCCGCCGGCAGCGCCGACATCGTGCTGGCCGCCAACGTGCTGCACGCCACCCGCGACATCGGCCGGAGCCTGGCGCACGCCCGCTCCCTGCTGGCGCCGGGCGGGGTACTGATGCTGGTCGAGAGCTCGAGCCCCCGGCGCTGGGTCGACATCGTGTTCGGGCTGACCGAGGGCTGGTGGCGGTTCGAGGACACCGGGCGCCGGCCCGACCACCCGCTGCTGTCGCCCGACGGCTGGCGCGCCGCCCTGGCGGAGGCCGGGTTCGAGCCGGGGCTGGTCGAGGGCAGCGACGTGATCCTGGCCCGCCGCCCGCTGGAGACCCTGGCGCCGGAGACCGGAAGCTGGGCGCTGACCGGCGACCCCGGCCTGTGCGGCGACCTGTCGGAAGCGCTGGCGGCGGCCGGGCAGAGCATCGCCTACCCCTCGCTGGCCGATCACCGGGTCCACGTGGTGCCGGCCACCGGCACCGACGAGGCGGCGCAGTCGGCACTGCTGCTGGACCTGGTGGCGCTGGCCAGGGAAGCCGCCGAGAGCGCGGTGCCGCAGCGCCTGACCCTGGTCGCCACCGGGGCGCCCGGCCATGCCGGCCTGTCCGGCTTCGTGCGCACGCTGGCGATGGAGGAGCCCGAGCTGGCGCCGCGCCTGCTGCTCGACCCGCCGGACGCCGAGGCCCTGGCGGCCGAGCTGCTGGCCGACCGGACCGAAGACGAGGTGCGCTGGATCGACGGCGAGCGCCGGGTGCTGCGGATCGCGCCGGCGCCGGCCCCGCGTGGCGAGCCGCCGGCTATCGGCGGGGCCTGGCTGATCACCGGCGGGTTCGGCGGCCTCGGGCAGGCGGTCGCGCGCTGGCTGGCGACCCGCGGCGCCACGAGGATCGCCCTGCTCGGCCGCAACCCGCCGGAGCTGGTGCCCGACCTCGGGGTCCCCGTCGAGATCCACCAGGGCGACGCCGCCGACGCCGACCTGATCGCGACCGTCCTGGCCGGCATGGGCGAGGTCGAGGGCGTAGTCCACGCCGCCGGGGCACTCGCCAACGCGCCGGTGATCGCCCAGGGCGAGGGCACGGTCGCACGGGTGCTGCACGCCAAGATCGGCGGTGCCGTCGCCCTCGACCGGGCGACCCGCGAGCTTGCCGAACAGCGGCGGCCGGTGAAGCATTTCATCCTGTTCGCCTCGGCGGCCGGGGTGCTCGGCTCGGCCCGACAGTCCAACCACGCATTCGCCAGCAGCTTCCTCGACGGGCTGGCCCGCGACCGCCGCGCCGACGGGCTGCCGGCGCTCAGCCTGGACTGGGGGGTGTGGCGCGAGATCGGCGCCGCCGCCCGCATGGGCTTCGACGAGCAGGCCGACCAGCTCGGCCTCGGCAGCATCGATCCGGTCGACGGGCTGGCGGCGTTCGAGAAGTCTCTGGCCGCCAGGCAACCGCAACTCCTGGTGCTGCCGTCGGTCGACTGGCCGGCATTCCTGGACAATTTCGAGGGCACGCCGCCGTCGCTGTACGCCGAGGTGGCGGCTCCGGAACCGGCCCCGCCGACTCCGGCCCCGATACCGGAAGCGACCGTTCCGGCGGCGACGATCGCCTCCGACGCGGTCGACCGGGTCGCCGGCATCGTCTCCGACATCCTCGGCCTGGCCGGCCAGCACGTCGACCGCCGCGTGCCGCTGCACGAGCTCGGCCTCGACTCGCTGGTGGCGGTCGAGATCAAGAACCGGGTCGAGAAGGAGCTCGGCATCCCGGTCTCGGTCCGCGACCTGATCGAGGGCGCCTCGATCGAGGCGATCGCCGGCAATGCGTCGACCGGCCCGGCCGACGACGGACATGTCCGGTTCAAGGAGACCCGCGACCAGGTCGAGGCGATCGTCGCCCAGGTGCTCGGCCTGACCGGCACCGTCGACGTGCGCGCGCCGCTGTACGAGATGGGCCTCGACTCCCTGGTCGCGGTCGAGATCAAGAACTGGGTCGAGAAGGAGCTGGGCGCGCCGCTGTCGGTCCGCGACCTGATCGAGGGCGCCTCGATCGAAAGCATCGCCGAGAGTCTGACCGGGGGAGCGACGGCCACCGAGCCGGCCGGTCCCGATCACGCGATCGCCCCAGACCGCGTCATCGTCGCCGACCCGGCCAACCGCTACGAGCCGTTCCCGCTGACCGAGATGCAGCAGGCCTACTGGCTCGGCCGGCGCAGCGACGTCGAGCTCGGCAATGTCGGCTGCTACCTGTACACCGAGTTCGACACCTCGGTGGTCGGCGTCGAGCGCGCCGAGCAGGCCTTCAACACCCTGATCCGCCGCCACGACATGCTGCGCGCGGTGATCGGCCCGGACGGGCTGCAGCGGGTGCTGCCGGAGGTCCCGTACTACCGCTTCGAGGTGCTCGACCTGCGCGGCCGGTCGGCCGAGGCGGAGCTGGAGCGGCTGCGCCGCGAGCTCCCGCAGCGCTTGGTCGACCCGGACACCTGGCCGCTGTTCGACGTGCGGGTGACGGTGCTGGACGACCGGGTCCGGCTGCACACCGGCTTCGACCTGATCGCACTGGACGCCGCCAGCATCTTCGCGCTGCGCCGCGAGTGGGGACGGCTGTACGACGACCCCGACGCCGAGCTGCCGCCGGTCGGCCTCGGCTTCCGCGACTACGTGCTGGAGGAGCGCGCCTACCGCGAGACCGAGGCCTGGAAGGCCAGCGAGGCGTACTGGCGCGAGCGCGCCGCCACCCTGCCCGGCGGCCCGGAGCTGCCGCTGGCGCGCGACCCCGCGAGCACGGAACGCCCGGTGTTCGAGCGTCACCGCGTGGTGGTGCCACAGGACACCGCCGAGGCGCTGAAGCGCCAGGCCCAGGCCCGCAACCTGACGCTCTCGACCCTGCTGGCCGCCGCCTATGCGGACACCCTGGCGGCGTGGAGCCGGTCGGCGCATTTCAGCCTGACCGTCACCTCGTTCAACCGGCCGCAGCACCACCCGGACATCGGGGCGCTGCTGGGGGACTTCACCTCGACCATCCTGCTGGAGGTCGACGCCACCGCACCGCGCTTCCAGGACCGCGCCGCCGCCCTGGCCCGCCGCCTGTCGGAGGACCTTGAGCACTCGGCGGTCGGCGGCGTGCACGTGCTGCGCGAGATGAACCGGCAGCCGGGGAAGGGCATCCGCTACGTCCCGGTGGTGTTCACCAGCGCGCTCGGCTTCCGGCGGCCCGGCTCGCTCGACGCCGAGGACACCGACGCCACCGGCTGGGACCGGCTCGGCACCACGGTCTACAACGTCTCGTCCACCCCGCAGGTCTGGATCGACCACCAGATCTCCGAGGAGGACGGCAACCTGCTGTGCAACTGGGACACCGTGGTCGGCCTGTTCCCGGACGGCATGGTCGAGGCGATGGTCGAGGCCTATGGCCGGCTGCTGCACGAGCTGGCCGAGGGCAGCGGCTGGGAGCACCGGGTGTGCGACGCCCTGCCGGCCGCCCCACGCGCGGCGTTCCGGCCGGTCGACGATGCCGGCCTGCTGCACCAGGGCTTCGAGGAGCAGGCGGCGCGCGAACCCGACCGGGTCGCGGTGATCGCGCCCGACACGACCCTGACCTATGGGCAGCTCGACCGCGCCGCCACCCATCTCGCCTTCGCGATCTCCGAGCAGCTGTGCGGGGCCGAGGCGGCGCGCGACCGGCTGGTGGCGGTGTGCTTCCCGAAGGGCTGGCGGCAGATCGTCGCCTGCCTGGCGATCCTGAAGGCCGGTGCGGCCTACCTGCCGATCGACCCGTCGCTGCCGGCCGAGCGCCGCCGTTTCCTGATCGAGCAGGGCGAGGCGCTGGTGCTCGACGACCCGGACGAGCTGGACGACGCACTGGCCGCGGCCAGGCGTGGCGAGCCGCTGCCGGGGCTGGCGCCGATCGAGGGATCGGACCGCCTCGCCTACGTGATCTACACCTCCGGCTCCACCGGCCAGCCGAAGGGGGTAATGATCGACCATCGGGCGGCACTGGCGACCGTACGCGAGGTCAACCGGCGCTGGGCGGTCGGCCCCGACGACCGGGCGCTCGGCCTGTCGGCGCTGAACTTCGACCTGTCGGTCTACGACATCTTCGGGCCGCTCGCCGTCGGCGGTGCCCTGGTGCTGCCGGCACCGGAAGCCAACCGCGATCCGGCGGAATGGGCGCGGCTGCTGGTCGAGCACCGGGTGACCCTGTGGAACACCGTGCCGGCGCTGATGGCCATGCAGGTCGAGCACGGCCTTCCGCCGGACCATGCGCTGCGCATCGTGCTGATGAGCGGCGACTGGGTGCCGCTCGACCTGGTCCTGCGGCTGCGCGACCAGGCGCCCGGGGCCGAGCTGGTGGCGCTGGGCGGTGCCACCGAGGCGGCGATCTGGTCGAACGCCCATGAGATCGGCGAGCTCGACCCGACCTGGCCGAGCGTGCCCTACGGCCTGCCGCTGGACGGCCACATGCTGCACGTGGTCAACGACCGCGGCGAGCCGTGCCCGGACTGGACCGTCGGCGAGATCGAGATCGCCGGCCAGGGCTTGGCCCGCGGCTACTGGCGCGATCCGGAACGCACCGACGAACGGTTCCGCCTCGACCCGGTCAGCGGCGAGCGCCGTTACCGGACCGGCGACCTCGGCCGGTTCCGGCCCTATGCCGGCACCGAGGAGGGGGAGCCGACGCCGATCGAGTTCCTCGGCCGCGAGGACTTCCAGGTCAAGATCCAGGGCCACCGCATCGAGCTCGGCGAGATCGAGGCGACCCTGGCGACGCACCCCGAGGTCGCCCAGGCGGTCGCGGTGACCGCGTCGGAGGGCGGGCGGGCGAAATCGCTGCATGCCTTCGTGGTGCCGGAAGCGACCGCCGCGGACGACATCTCGGCCGACTTCGCGGCGGTCGCAGCAGCCGCCCAGGCGGCGGCCGACGCGGCAGCGGTCGCGATCTCGGCCGAGGACTACGCGGCCCTGTCGGACCGTCTGTCGGACAACGCCGCGGCCTCGGCCGCCGCCGCACTGCGCCGGCTTGCCGGCTCGCCGGAGATCCCGGACGCCGACGTGCTGATCGCCGAGCACGGCGTCGCCGGCCGCTACCGCGACTGGCTGAGTCGCATGCTGCCGGAGGTCGCACGGGTCGGCTGGGACGCCGAGCCGCAGCCGTTCGGGACCGTCGACAGCGTCAACCGGCTCGGCTTCGGGCCGGAGGCGCTGGGGCTGCTGGACATGGTGACCGGCAGCCTGGCCGACATCCTGACCGAGCGGCGGCACTCCTCCTCGATCTACCTCTCGGCCGCGACCCCGGCGGTCTACGACACCCTGTTCGCCGGGCCGAACGCGGTGATCGCCGCCACGGTTAGGAAGCTGGCGGAAGACCGGCCGATTGCCGTGCTGGAGGTCGGCGGCGGCCTCGCCACCACCCTGGAGGCGATCGCCCCGACCCTGCCCGAGGGCCGGGTGCGCTACCGCTTCACCGACGTGAGCCGGCATCTGGTGAACCGGGCGCGCGAGCGGTTCGAGGATGAGGATTGGGTCGACTTCGACGTCCTCGACTTCGACCGCGAGCCGGACGGGGCGCCGGAAACCGTCGACGTCGTGATCGCCAGCAGCGCCCTGCACGCCGCCGCCGATGTCCGCCGCACCCTGGCGATCCTGCGCCGGCACCTGAAGCCGGGCGGCCTGCTGATCCTGTCGGAGCAGACCCGGTTCTTCCCGTGGTTCGACCTCAACATGGGCCTGCAGGCCGGGTTCGACACCCGCACCGACCGCGACCTGCGTCCCGACCACCCGCTGCTGTCGCGCGACGCCTGGAGCGACCTGCTGACGGAGGCCGGCTTCGTGCCGGTCGCCACGCCGGGCGCCGCGGACAGCCTGACCGGCCGCATGGGCCTCGACGTGATCCTGGCGACGGTGCCCGGCGCACCGATGGTGGCTGACGGGCTCCAGGATCGGCTGCGCGCCCATCTCGCCGACCGGCTGCCGGCCCACATGATCCCGCAGACCATCACCGCGCTCGGCCGGCTGCCGCTGTCGGCCAACGGCAAGGTCGACCGCGGCGCCCTGCAGCGCATGGTCGCAACACAGGCCCGGCCGGCGGCCGCGGCCGGCCCCGCCGACGCCCTGGAAGCCGAGGTCGCCGCCGTTGTCGGCGAGCTGCTGCAGCAGGACGACTGCCCGCCCGACCGCTCGCTGTTCGAGCTCGGCGCCACCTCGCTGACCATGGTGGCCCTGCAGCGACGGCTGAGCGAGCGCCTGGGCCGTACCGTGCCGCTGCAGGCGATGTTCGAGGAACCGACGGTGCGCAGCCTGGCGCGGGCGATCGCCGACGGGCTGGGCGGCACCCACGCCCTGGTGACCCTGCAGCCGCGCCCGGACGACACCCGCCCACGGCTGTTCATGATGCCGGGTATCATGTCGCTGCCGTTCTACCTGCAGGGCATGGCCGCGGCCTTGGCCGACGATGTCGCGCTGGTGTCGGCGCAGTTGCCCGGCCTGCTGGGCGACGAGCGGCCGATCGACAGCATCGAGGACCAGGCCGAGTTCGCGCTGCAGGCGATCCGACGGATGCAGCCGCACGGGCCCTACCTGATCGGCGGCCACTCGTTCGGCGGTTGCGTGGCGATCGAGGTCGCCCGCCGCCTGCGCGACGCCGGCGAGGCCGTGCCGCTGCTGTTGCTCGGCGACACCGTACGCACCCGTACCGATCTGGCCGCCTTCCAGACCGACGCGGTCGCGCACGAGGCATTGGCGCGCGCGCTGTACGCGCTCTACGGCGACGCGCTGCCGGGGTCGTACCAGGACCTCGCCCGGTTCGGCGCGACCGAACGGCTGCACCGCATCGTCGACGCGGTGACCAGGGCCGGCCTGCTGGGACCGCTGGCGCTGCCGATCGACCGCATGGTGGCGATGTTCAAGGCCAACTGGCGCGCCCTCGGCAGTTACCGCCCAGGCCCGATCCCCGGCGACCTGACGCTGATCCGGACCGAGGGCGGCTTCCCGCCGGAGTTCCTGGACCACGAGCCGACCGACTCGCTGGCCGACCCGGGCCTCGGCTGGACCGAGCTGGTGCAGGGCAGGCTGGATATCCGGACCATGCCCGGCGACCACCTGTCGATCCTCGACGGCGACAACCTGCCGGTGATGGCGGAACTGGTGGCCGAGCTGGTGAGCGGCGCCGTCGCGGCTCAGCCGTAGAGCACGCGCCGCAGCTCGTGCGCCGCCCGGAACCCGAGATGCTCCGCGGCGCCTGAGAGATCGTAGAGCGGGGCGTGCGGATTGTCGCGGTACAGCGCCGGGTCGCGCAGATCGGTCTCGCGTCCGGTCCTGTCGCGCAGGCGGTCGACCGTAGGCTCCGGCGCCAGCGTGGTCGGACCGCACAGGAAGTAGGGGCCGAAGCCGGGTTCCTCGACCTCCAGCGCGCAGCGGTAGGCGCGGGCGACGTCGCGTGGGTCGACGTAGTGCCACAGCGGACCGCCACCGGCCGGCTGCCGACCGCCCGCCGCCGGGCCCTTGTAGCCTTTCGGATCGGCGGCCCGCGCCTTCACCTCGCCCTCGAACTCCGGGTACAGCACGTAGACCGGCCGCACCACCACGACCTCGAGCTTGCCGCGGTCGGCGAAACTGCGCGCCATGTCCTCGCACAGCTTCTTGCTGAGCGCGTAGGGATCGGTCGGCCGCCGCGGATGCTCGCCGTCGACCGGCAGGTAGTCCGGCGGGATCATCGCGCCCTCGAACACCGTGAAGCCGACGACCGAGTCGCTGGAGGTCACGATCACCCGCTTCACCCCGGCCTTCTCGGCCGCCTCCAGCACGTTCCAGGTGCCGACCACGTTGGTCTGGACGATCTCGCGGCCGCTGCCGCTCCACACGTTCGGCCGGGCGGCGATGTGGACGATGGCGTCCTGGCCCTCGCAGGCGCGGGCGACCGCATCGGCGTCCTCGATGCTGCCCTCGACGTGCGGAATGCCCTCGGCCGGCAGCAGGTCGAGCCCGGACACCCGGCACTGGCCCTTCAGCTCGGCCACCGTGTAGCCGCCGAGCAGCCCGCCGGCGCCGGTCACCAGGACGTTCTCGAAACGCATGCGTGTTCTCCCTGCTTAGGCCCGTTGCCTCGTGGGTCCCGGCTCTCCGCGGCTTCGCCGCTGCGGCCGGGATGAGGGATTGAGAATGACCACCTGCACCCTCATCCCGGCCGGAGCGAAGCGTAGAGCCGGGACCCACCTACCGACGGACGTCGCCCCGAATTGTTCCTATGGTTTCGCGATACGAAACCACTTGTCAATTTCAGAAACTCATGTTTCGAATAATGGACACTGGGAAACCGAACGCCGGGGAGGCGTGCCGTGACCGAACCGGACCGCGATCCCTACCTCATCGCCTCGCTCCGCAAGGGGCTGGAGGTGATCGACTGCTTCGCCCAGCGCGAGAGCTGGAGCCTGACCGAGCTGGCCGCCCATCTCGGCCTGAACAAGGCGACCGCCTTCCGCATCCTGCACACCCTGCAGGAGTCCGGGTACCTGGCGAAGGACGAGGACACCGGCCGGTTCCAGCTCGGCATGCGGTTCTACTCGCTCGGCAAGACCGCGGTGCGGCACGAGCAGCTCAAGTGGCAGGCCCTGCCGCCGCTGATGCACCTGGCCGAGAGCACCGGCGAGACCGTCTATGTCGGCATCCTGTACGAGGGCGACGCGGTCTGCGTGCAGATCGTCGACGGCACCGAGCTGGTGCGCATGCATTCGTTCGTCGGCAAGCGCAGCCCGGCCCACGCCAGCGCGCTCGGAAAGGTCCTGCTGGCCTACATGCCGGACGCCGAGATCGAGGACTACGTCGCGACCTACGGCCTGAAGAGCTTCACCGCCAACACCATCACCGACCCGGCGCGCCTGCGCGAGGAGCTGCGGCAGATCCGCGACCAGGGCTATGCGCTGGACGCCGAGGAGATGGCCATCGGACTGCGCTGCATCGGCGCGCCGATCACCGACCACAGCGGCCGGCCGTTCGCCACGGTCAGCCTGTCCGCCCCCTCCGACCGCATGACCCCGGAACGGATCGCCACGCTGGTGCCGCAGATCAAGGCCGCGGCACTCGACATCTCGCGGCTGCTCGGCAGCCCCGGCCTGCACCGGCGCGCAGCCGGCGCGGCCGTCTGACCTTCATCGGAGGAGCCCCCATGGATCAGGCCACGAAGGCGCTGCAGAACGGCGCCGACATCATCGTCGACCAGCTCTGCAAGGAAGGCATCCCCTACCTGTTCGGGGTGTGCGGCCACGGCAACGTCGGCTTCCTGGACGGCGCCTACAAGGCCGGCAACCGGATCAAGACGATCTCGGTGCACCACGAGCAGTCGGCCGGCTACATGGCCGACGCCTACTGGAAGATCCGCCATGAGCCGGCGGCCACCTTCACCTCCTGCGGCCCGGGCTCGGCCAACCTGGTGGTGGCGCTGGCCGCGGCGATGATGGACTCCTCGGCGTTCCTGGCGATCACCGGCAACGTCCCGACCGACCAGTTCAACAGGAACCCGTTCCAGGAGACCGGCCAGTTCTACCAGGGCGACTTCCCGTCGGTGGTGCGGCCCTACGTCAAGCGCAGCTACCAGCCGACCCGGGTCGACATGGTGCCGCTGGCGGTCCGCCAGGCCTGCCAGCTGATGCGCAGCGGCCGGCCGGGTCCGGTCAACCTCGACGTGCCGCTGAACGTGTTCGTCGAGGAGGCCGAGGTCGAGGTGCCGCAGCCGATCCATCACATGAAGCAGCGCTCGCCCGGCGCACCCGAGGCGCTGGCCGCCGCCGTCGACATGCTGCTGGCGGCCGAGCGGCCGGTGATCGTCGTCGGCCAGGGCCTGATGCTGAGCGAGGCGACCGAGGCGCTGACCAGGTTCGCCGAGGCCACCAACATCCCGGTGGTGACCAGCCCGAACGGCAAGGGCTCGATCGACGACCGCCATGCGCTGGCGTTCGGCACCATCGGCCGCAACGGTACCTTCGCCGGCAACGAGGCCAGCCGCGGCGCCGACGTGATCCTGGCGATCGGCTTCAGCTTCGACGACCGTGCCACCAGCGCCTGGCTGGACGGCTACACCCTGGCGATCCCGCCGTCGCGGCTGATCCAGATCGACATCGACACCTTCGAGATCGGCAAGAACTATCCGGCCGAGCTCGGCATCGTCGGCGACGCCCGCGCCAGCCTCGAGGTCATGGTCGAGCTGGCCAAGGCCCGGCTGACCGGCGCAAACCAGCGCACCGCCGGCTGGCTGAAGAAGTTGCAGGGCGACCGCGAGATCTGGAACAGGTACCAGGGCCAGTTCATCGCCTCCGACCAGGTGCCGCTGCGCCCGGAACGGCTGATGCACGCGCTGTCGAAGTCGCTGCCGGAGAACGCCATCGTCGCCTCCGACGTCGGCGTGCACCACAACTGGGTGATCCAGATGCTGGAGACCCGGCGGCCGCGCCAGCTGATCCACAGCTGGGGGTTCGCCGCCATGGGCTTCGCCACCTCCGGCATCCTCGGCGCCAAGCTGGCGGCCCCGGACCGGCCGTGCGTGGCGGTGGTCGGCGACGGGTCGTTCCTGATGACCCCGCACGCCCTGCTGACCGCCGTCGAGTACGACATCCCGGTGGTCTGGGTGGTCTGGAACAACAACGGCTACTGCTCGATCCGCGACCTGCAGGTCGGGCTGTTCGGCGGCCGCGAGCTGGCGACCGGCTTCATCCACGACGCCAGCCAGCAGCTGTTCAGCGCCGACTTCGCGATGATGGCCAGGTCGATGGGCGTGGAATCCGCCCGGATCGACCAGGCCAGCCAGCTCGAGGACGCGCTCGACCACGCCATCAAGGCCAACAAGCCCTACCTGCTGGAGGTCCCGGTCGACCGCGAGGTCCGGCCGATCGGCACCGGCAGCTGGGAGCTGCCGCCGCTGCCGCACCCGGAGCCGAACTTCCGCAAGGCCCTGGAGGCCGCGGGGCTGAAGCCGTGACCGGCCCGGAGCAAGCTGGCGCGATGCCGGGCGGCTGGCCGGTCGGCATCCACACCTACTCCTACATCTGGAAGCTCTCGGCCCGCGACACGCTCGCGCATCTCGCGGACCGGGGCTACCGGCTGGTGGAGCTGCTGGTGAACCGGCCGCATCTGTGGCCGGAGGAGCTGGGCACGGCCGAGCGCCGCGCGGTGGCGAAGCTGCTGGCCGAGCGCGACCTGCGGGTCGAGGTCCTGAACCCGCCGAGCCTGGACCTCAACCTGGTCAGCCCGTCGCCGGAGATGCGGGCGATGACCCGAGCCCACTATCGGAAGGTCATCGAGCTGGCAGCCGACTGGGGCGTGCCCTGGGTGCTGGTGGTGCCCGGCAAGACCCACCCGCTGCTGCCGGCCCCTTCCGACCTGGTGTGGGGCTGGTTCGAGGAGGCCCTCGCGGAGCTCGACCGGCTGGCTGAGGACAAGGGTCTCGGCATCGTGCTCGAGAACATCCCGATGGCGTTCATCCCGACCGCCGACGGCCTGATGAAGGCGATCGACCGGCTCGGCAACGACCGGCTCGGGGTCTGCTACGACGCCGCCAACGCCACCTTCATCGGCGAGGCGCCGGGCGAAGGGCTGAAGCGGGTGGCCCCGCGGGTCAAGGTCGTGCACCTGTCCGACACCCGTCTCGACAAGTGGGACCAC
>Ga0070728_10002182_pt1 | contig 25229 bp, 29 predicted proteins | sample tdDd471_FD_66723 | JGI IMG/M metagenome (GOLD analysis project Ga0070728, IMG submission 66723) | Marine sediment microbial communities from the Atlantic coast under amendment with organic carbon and nitrate - tdDd47.1 | ecosystem: Environmental > Aquatic > Marine > Coastal > Sediment | place...
CCGACCCGGCTCGGCACTGGACATTCCGCGCCCGGCCAAGGCAGAAAGGGCGCCGGGCAGCAGGATGAGGCGATGGACATGAAAAGCCTGGGCGACAAGATACTGAACGGCGACCGCCGCGCGCTGGCCCGCGCGATCACGCTGGTCGAAAGCGCGCGCGCCGATCACCGGGCACAGGCGACGCAATTGCTCGACCACCTGCGCGGGGCCGGGCGGCAGGCGGTGCGCATCGGCCTGTCGGGCACACCGGGGGTGGGCAAATCCACCTTCATCGAGGCCTTCGGCATGATGCTGATCGAACAGGGGCTGCGGGTGGCGGTTCTGGCGGTCGATCCCTCCTCGACCCGCTCGGGCGGCTCGATCCTGGGCGACAAGACCCGGATGGAGCGGCTGAGCCGCGAGAAAGCCGCCTTCATCCGCCCCTCGCCCAGCCAGACCCACCTGGGCGGCGTCGCGCGCCGCTCGCGCGAGGCGGTGGCGCTGTGTGAGGCGGCCGGCTTCGACGTGGTGCTGATCGAGACAGTGGGCGTCGGCCAGTCCGAAACCGTGGTGGCCGAGATGTCGGACCTCTTCGTGCTGTTGCTGGCGCCGGCCGGCGGCGACGAATTGCAAGGCGTCAAGCGCGGCATCATGGAGATCGCCGACCTGATTCTGGTCAACAAGGCCGACGGCGACCTGAAGCCGACGGCGATGCGCACCTGTTCGGACTATTCCGGCGCGCTGCGGCTGTTGCGCAAGCGCCCGCAGGATCCCAAGGGGTTCCCCAAGGCCCTGATGGTCTCGGCCTATACCGGCGACGGGCTGGACGAGGCCTGGGCGGAAATGCAGGCACTGGTAGGCTGGCGGCGCGAGACCGGCCACTGGGACCGCCGCCGCGCCGAACAGGCGCTCTACTGGTTCCGGCAGGAGGTGCGCCAGGCGCTGCTGGCGCGGCTGGACACGCCGCAGGCGCGCGCCGCGATGGCGGCGCTGTCGGACCGGGTGGCCAGCGGTGCGCTCTCACCCGCCGGCGCCGCGTCGGAGATGCTGGAAAAGCACCTGGGCGGTTGAGCGGTGCGGGGCGCGCGAAAGCGCGGCAAAACCCATGTGCCGGGGCTTGACGACTCTCCTCGCCCCGCGTAATAGCCACCGAACGAGATTCCGGGCGCTGCCAAAGCGGCGCCCCTGTTATTTGCAGGGCCAGGCGGGGTATTCCGCTTCCGGCTGCTGCGCCCGAGAAAAGACGAGGATGTACCCATGTCGCGCCGTTGCGAACTGACCGGAAAAGGCCCGATGACTGGCAACAATGTCAGCCACGCCAAGAACAGGACCCGCCGCCGGTTCCTGCCGAACCTGAACGATGTCACGCTTCAGTCCGAAACCCTGGGCCGCGGCGTCAAGCTGCGGATCTCGGCCTCGGCGCTGCGCAGTGTCGATCACCGTGGCGGGCTGGACGCCTTCCTCGCCAAGGCCAAGGACGAGGAGCTTTCGGCCGCCGCGCTGAAGGTCAAGAAAGAGATCGCCAAGGCGGCTGCCGCCTCCTGATCCCGGCGATCCGCACGGATTTCCGCAACCCCGCGTCCATCGGACGCGGGGTTTTGCGTTTTGCTTGCGCATCGGCCACCGCCGCGCCTATATCGCCTGAAGATGATGCAAAACCCGCGCAGATACCTGGCCCTCTTGCTGGTCGCCGTCATGGTGCTCACCAGTCAGAGCATGGCCGTCGCCCGTGGCGCCACCGGCCCGGCCGGCCAGATCGTGCTGTGCACCGGCACCGGCCCGATCGCCGTCCATGTCGACGAGGACGGCCAGCCCACCGGCCCGCCGCATATCTGCCCCGATTGTGCGCTGCATCTGCTCGATGCCTTATCCGCGCCCGACGTCGCGCCCGTGCCGCTGGCGGTCACCCTGCGCCGGACGCGGATCGGCGCCGCCACCCCGCCCGCCGAAAGCCGCAGCCGCGTCGCCTCGGCGCGCGATCCTCCTGCCGCCGTCTGATCCCCGGACTTCCCCAGATTTCAGATAGTTAACGCAAGAGGAGAGACGCCATGTCCTTCAAAACCACCCTGTTCGCCGCCGCCGCCGCCCTGAGCCTCGCCATGCCCGCCTTTGCCGGCGACATCATGGTCAAGGACGCCTACGCGCGCACCTCGACCGCCATGTCCAAATCCGGCGCCGCCTTCATGATGCTGGTGAACCAAGGCACCGAGGACGACCGCCTCGTCTCGGCCAGTTCCGACGTCGCCAAGCGGGTCGAGCTGCACACCCACAAAGAGGACGCCAACGGCGTCATGCAGATGCTCGAGGTCGAAGAGGGCTTTCCCGTGCCCGCCGGCGGCATGCACGCGCTGGCCCGTGGCGGCGATCACGTCATGTTCATGGGCCTGAACCGCTCGCTGGCGCAGGGCGATATCGTCACCGTCACCCTGACCTTCGAAAAGGCCGGCGCCATGACCGTCGAGATCCCCGTCGATCTGGAGCGCAAGCCGATGGGCGGCATGCAGATGCAGCACGGGCAGATGAAAAAGAACTGAGCCTTTCGCACAACGCATCGGCTTCAAGGCCGCGCCCCCCGGCGCGGCCTTTCTCATGCCCCACGCCCCCTGTCACCCCGGCCCCCGACCCGGGGCCTCCGGCGGTGTCGGAACGGTCCCGGAGCAGGTCCGCGATGGCAACGCGCTCAATCCGCCAGCAGCCCCGCTACCCATTCCGGAACCGTCTGCGTCGCCGGGCCGAACCGGGTCTCGTCGAATTGCGATACCGTAGCAGAGGGCTCCAGATTCAGCTCCACCGTGCGCGCCCCGGCCGCCGCCGCCTCCTGCACGAACCCCGCCGCCGGATAGACCTGCCCCGAGGTGCCGGTCGCGGCAAAGAGGTCGGCGCCGGAAAGATGCGCGAAAATCTCGTCCATGTCATAGGGCATCTCGCCGAACCAGACGATATCGGGCCGGGCACTTGGGGCGCGGCAGGCCGGGCAGGGCTCTCCCACCTCCATCTCCTCGGGCGCGGGCCAGCGATGACCGCAGGCGGCGCAAAGCGCCTGATCGAGCCGCCCGTGCATGTGCAGCACCCCCTGCGCACCGCCCGCCTCGTGCAGGGCGTCCACGTTCTGCGTCACGATCACCACCTCGCCCGGCCAGCCCGCCTGCAACCGCGCCAGCGCCGCATGCGCCGGGTTGGGCCGGGCCGCGGCCGCCTTGGCGCGGCGCGCGTTGTAAAACGCCTGCACCAGCGCGGGATCGCGCGCGAACCCCTCGGGCGTCGCCACGTCCTCGATCCGGTGTTGCGCCCAGAGCCCGCCGGCATCGCGAAAGGTGCCCAGCCCGCTTTCCGCCGAAATCCCGGCTCCGGTCAGAATGACGATCTTTTCCATGCTCTGCGTCCCGGGTTTCCCCTGTTGCCCTGATCCCCTACACCTTGGCCAAAGGAGGCCCGTATGACCACCCGAATCCTGTTCGTCTGCCTTGGCAACATCTGCCGCTCCCCCGCCGCCGAGGGCATTGCCCGCGCCCTGATGCCGGGGCTGGAGATCGACAGCGCCGGCACCTCGGACTGGCATGTGGGGGAACCGCCCTACGGCGCCATGCAGGCCGCCGCCCGGTCCCGCGGCATCGACCTGGGCAGCTTGCGCGCGCGGCAGGTCCAGCCCGGCGATTTTCGCCGATTCGATCTGATAGTGGCGATGGATTCCGACAATCTGAGCAAGATCGAGGCACTGCGCCCGGCGGGCAGCGAAACCCCGGCGCGGCTCTTTACCGATTATGCCCCTGAAACCGGGGCCGATCATGTGCCCGACCCCTATTACACCCGCGATTTCGACGCGGCGCTCGACCTGATCGAGGCGGCGGCGGCAGGGCTGAAACGGTCGGTCTTGCCCGGCACCTAGGCGCCGAATTTAAGCGGAATCGAAACTGTCAGGTCGAGATGCGAAATCTCGCCGGCCCGCTCTTGCACCCTGCGGGCGCGGTGCCGATGGATGGGGTCAGATCCCTTTCACCGCAAGTTTGCCATGCCGCACATCCGCCCCGTCCCCCAGCATTCGCGCAGGCCCTCAGCCGTCGAGCACCCGCAACTGCCCCGCCAGCCAGGGCAGCCGCGCGGTGGCCGGGCCGATGATCTGGCTGTCCACCAGCCGCCGGATGGTCTGGGCGACGTCGCGCGGCACCCGGTCGGCCCAATCGGCGGCGGCGAACAGCGATATGGTGCGCGAGAACGCCGCGAAGGGCAGCGGAAAGGCGTCGAGGTCGTCGTGGAACCGGCCCGCCCGGATGTAGCCCAGCGGCGTCGTCACCGTCCAGCCGATGCGCCGGGCCACCATCGCCATCAGGGCCAGGTGGCTGCCGATTTCGAACCGCTCCTCGAAATGCAGCTTGTGGCGCGCAAGCTGGGCCTCGATCTGGCGGCTGATCAGCTGCTCGCGGGCATAGCGCAACAGCGGAAGGCCACTCAGATCGGTCAGGATTTCCTGCCGGTTCGCCACCATTCCGCGCGGGGCGACAAGAATGAAGGGATCGCGCACCAGCGGGTATTCCACGATCCCCTCGCGCAGTTCCCCGGTGCTGGCCGCCACCGCGATATGCAGCCGCCGCGCCTCCATCGCCTCGGTGATCTCAAGGCTGGGCGCGGTGATCATCTTGAACCGGCAGCGGGTCAGGCTTTCGGCCAGGATGGTCACCAGCCGCGGCGTCAGGTCGTTGTCGAAATCGTCGATCAGCCCGAACGACAGCGTCGTCAGCTCGCTCAGGTCCATCACCGTCAGTTCGCTCTGCGCCAGCCGCAGTTCCGACAGCACCGCCTCGGTCCGGGTCAGGAAACTGCGGCCCGCAGGCGTCAGCACCATCGGCCGCCGCCCGTGATCGACCAGCTCTGTTCCCAGCGATTTTTCCAGGTTGCGCAGCTGCTGGCTGACTGCCGGCAGGCTCAGCCCGGTGATCTCGGCGGCCTGCGCCACCGACCCGGTGGTCGCCAGCGCCTCGAACACCTCCAGCCCGCGCAGGGTCAGACCTTTCATGAGCATGGAACGCTCCCCGTCAGTTTTGCCTTTTGTGAATATACCCTTCCCCTGGGTCAAGCCCTACAATCCGCGAGGTGCCCGAAATGACCGTTGAGGTTCTGAAATCCGCCCGCCCCATCCCCGCCCAGCAGGGCGGCGATCTGTCCGATACCGTGCGCATCATGCTGGCCCGGCTGGCGACCGGCGGCGAAGAGGCCGCGCGCGACTATGCCCGCCGGCTCGATGGCTGGGACGGGCCGGTTGCGGTGCCGCCCGCCACCATCCGCACCGCCGCCGCCCAGGTGCCCGCCGATCTGAAACAGGCGATCGGCTACGCGCATGAGAACATCCGCCGCTTTGCCGAGGCGCAGCGCGCCTCGGCGCTGGATTTCCAGATGGAACTGCGCCCCGGCCTCACAGTCGGCCAGCGCCAGATCCCGGTCAACGCCGCCGGCTGTTACGTGCCCGGCGGGCGCTATGCCCATATCGCCTCGGCCCTGATGTCGATCGCCACCGCCCGCGCCGCCGGCGTGCCCCATATCACCGCCTGCTCGCCGCCGCGCGGGGGCGCCGGGATCCCGCCCGCGCTGCTCTATGCCATGGCGCTGGCCGGGGCCGACCGCATCCTTGTTCTGGGCGGGGTGCAGGGTGTCGCGGCGATGGCGCAGGGCCTGTTCGGCACGCCGCCGGCCGACATTCTCGTCGGCCCCGGCAACGCCTTTGTCGCCGAGGCCAAGCGCCAGCTGTTCGGTCCGGTCGGCATCGACATGGTCGCCGGTCCCACCGATCTCATGCTGCTGGCCGACGCCTCCGCCGACCCGCTGACCGTCGCCTGGGACCTCGCCGCGCAGGCCGAGCATGGCGCGACCTCTCCGGTCTGGTTCGCCACCGATCATCGCCCCCTGGCCGAGGCGGTGCTGCGCCTGGTGCCGCGCTGCCTGGCCGAGCTGCCCGAACCCAACGCCAGCGCCGGGCGCACCGCCTGGGACGAGCTGGGCGAGGTGAAGCTCTGCGACACCCGCGAGGAGCTGGCGGCGCTGGCCGATACCTATGCGCCCGAGCACCTGCACGTGCAGGCCCGAGACCCCGACTGGTGGCGGGGACGCCTCACCGCCTATGGCTCGCTGTTCCTCGGGGCCGAGACCACCGTGGCCTTCGGTGACAAGGCCGCCGGACCCAACCACGTGCTACCGACCGGCCGCGCCGCGCGCTATACCGGCGGCCTCAGCGTGCACAAGTTCCTCAAAACCGTCACCTGGCAGCGGGTCGGCGATCCGGCGCTGCCGGACCTGGCCCGCGCCACCGCCACCATCAGCCGCGCCGAGGGGATGGAGGGCCACGCCCGCAGCGCCGACATCCGGCTTGCCAATTCCCGCCCGCCGGTCAAACTTGCCGCAAACCACGAAGGATAAGACATGAACCTTGCCAAGTTTCCCCGCACCCGGCTTGCCCATCTGCCGACCCCGCTGGAACCGCTGCCGCGCCTGAGCGCGGCGCTCGGCGGGCCGGAAATCTGGATCAAGCGCGACGATTGCACCGGCCTGTCCACCGGCGGCAACAAGACCCGCAAGCTGGAATTCCTGATGGCCGAGGCACAGGCGCAGGGCGCCGACATCGTGCTGACGCAGGGCGCGACCCAGTCCAACCACGCCCGCCAGACGGCGGCGGCGGCGGCGAAACTGGGCCTCGACTGCCATATCCTGCTGGAGGACCGCACCGGTTATAACCACGAGAACTACAAGTACAACGGCAACGTTCTGCTCGACGTGCTGCACGGCGCCTCCATCGAGCATCGCGGCCCCGGCCTCGACATGAACGCCGAGATGGAGGCGGTGGCGGACACCTTCCGCGCCGAGGGGCGCAATGCCTATACCATCCCCGGTGGCGGCTCCAACCCCACCGGCGCGCTGGGCTATGTCAACTGCGCGCTGGAAATGCTGGGCCAGTTCGTCGATCTGGGCCTGAACGTGGACCACATCGTCCATGCCACCGGCAGCGCCGGCACCCAGGCCGGGCTGATCGCAGGCCTCAGCGCGATGAACGCCAACATCCCGCTGCTCGGCATCGGCGTGCGCGCGCCGAAGGACAAGCAGGAGGAAAACGTCTATAACCTCGCCGTCCGCACCGCCGAGAAACTCGGCTGCCCCGGTGTGGTCGCCCGCGCCGACGTGGTCGCCAATTGCGATTATGTGGGCGAGGGCTATGGCCTGCCCGCCGAAAGCACGCTGGAGGCGATCGACCTCTTTGCCCGGACCGAGGCGATCCTGCTCGACCCGGTCTACTCCGCCAAGGGTGCCGCCGGGCTGATCGACCTGATCCGCAAGGGGCATTTCAAGAAGGGCGAAAAGGTGGTCTTCCTGCACACCGGCGGCGCCATCGGGCTGACCGGCTACACCCACGTCTTCGACGTGGCCGGGCGGGCGTGAGGCAGTCGCGCCGATGATCCCCATCGGCATCCTCGGCGGCATGGGGCCGGAGGCCACGATCCTCCTGATGCAAAAGGTCCTCGCCGCGGTCCCGGCCCGCGATGATGCCGATCATGTGCCGCTGATCGTACATCAGAACCCGCAGGTGCCCAGCCGGATCAAGGCGCTGATCGAGGGGCAGGGGGCCGATCCGGCCCCGGTTCTGCAACGCATGGCGCGCGATCTGCAGGCCGCCGGCGCCCGCGCGCTGGCGATGCCCTGCAACACCGCGCATCACTACGCCCCCGCGATCCGCGCCGCCTGCGGGCTGCCCTTTCTCGACATGGTGGAGCTGACCGCCGCCCGTCTCGCCGATGAGGGTGCGCAGCGCGTCGGCCTGCTGGCCTCGCCGGCGGTGCGTCTCACCGGCGTGTTCGATGCTGCCTTCGCCGCCCGTGGCCTCACCGCCCACTACCCGGCGGACGACGCGCCGATCCTCACGCTGATCCGCGCGGTGAAATCCGGCGACACGACAGGCGCCCCGGCCCTGACCGAGGCCGCCCGCGCGCTGCTGGACGCGGGCTGCGACCGGGCACTGATCGCCTGCACCGAGTTGTCGTTGCTCACCCCTGGCCTGCCCGATGGCCTGCCCTGGACCGACAGCCTGGATTGCCTGGTGAACGAAGTGGTGCGGGTGGCCCGGGCGGGGTAGGGGGCGCTCCGCCGCACCGCGTGCTTTCCTGGTCTCCCCCGCGCAGGCGGGGGACTCAAGGCGCCTTTACCGGCACACCTTCGCGGCGCGCTCGCCAAAGGCCTTGTAGCGTTTCCAGAGCTCCGCGTCGCTGCGGCTGTCCGATTGGCGCACTTCCTGCGCCTGGTGCGGGTCGCCGAACCAGCGCGCCACCTTGCGCCGCTCCATCGCGTTCAGGCTGCGGTCGGCCACCTTCTGGATGCAACGGCACAGCGACGGCGCGGCCTTTCGGTTCGATTGCATGCAGGCGCGTTCGATCACGCCCGCAGCGCCCGGCGCCGGTACGGCCCATGTCAGCGTTGCGGCTGTGGCCGTGATGGTGAGCAGATGTTTCATTGCCGTCCCCGTTCCAAAACAAACCCGGGCGCCACCCGGCCCGGGTTGCGCCCTACTATGTCTCACTCTCTGCCGGGGGGCAATCTTCCGCGCCGAAGGCCCGCCACCGGCGCGCACCCTCGCCGAAAAGGGGCAGGGCCAAGACCCTGCCCCATCTCGGGAGGTATGTCGCTGCACCGGAACACCGGGTCAGTCACTGCTCTTGCCTCGTCCCGCGTCTGTTGCGCGGTTGTTTCGATAATGGAAACACTACCCATTGATTGTGGCAAAAATGAGGAAGGCGCACCGCCCTCCCCACCCCCGCGCGTGGCCGCTTGACGGGGTTGGTTTTCCCATACATATCGCTCTGCATGACCGATCTCGCCCATATCCGCAATTTCTCCATCGTCGCCCATATCGACCACGGGAAATCCACGCTCGCCGACCGCCTGATCCAGGAGACCGGAACGGTGCAGGACCGCGACATGAAGGAACAGATGCTCGACGCCATGGATATCGAGCGCGAACGCGGCATCACCATCAAGGCCAATACCGTGCGCCTTGAATACACCGCCGACGACGGCGAGACCTATGTGCTCAACCTGATCGACACCCCCGGTCACGTCGACTTCGCCTATGAGGTCTCCCGCTCCATGCGCGCGGTCGAGGGCTCTCTGCTGGTGGTCGACTCCACCCAGGGGGTCGAGGCGCAGACGCTCGCCAATGTCTACCAGGCGATCGACGCGGACCACGAGATCGTGCCGGTGTTCAACAAGATCGACCTGCCGGCCTCCGACGTCAGCCGCGTCGCCGAACAGGTCGAGGACGTCATCGGCATCGACGCCTCGGGCGCCATCGCGGTTTCGGCCAAGACCGGCCAGGGCATCCACGAGGTGCTGGAATCCATCGTCCACCACCTGCCGGCGCCCAAGGGCAGCCGCGACGCGCCCCTGAAGGCGATGCTGGTGGATTCCTGGTACGACGCCTATCTCGGCGTGATCGTGCTGGTGCGGATCATGGACGGGGTGCTGAAAAAGGGCGAACGCATCAAGATGATGCAGAACGGCTCGATCCACCATGTCGACCGCATCGGCGTGTTCCGTCCGCAGATGCAGGCGGTCGATGAGCTGGGCCCGGGCGAAATCGGCTTTCTCACCGCCTCGATCAAGCAGGTGCGCGACACCCGCGTCGGCGACACCATCACCCATGAGAAACGCGGCTGCGACAAGCCGCTGCCGGGCTTCAAACCCTCGGTCCCGGTGGTGTTCTGCGGCCTCTTCCCGGTGGATTCGGCCGAGTTCGAGGACCTGCGCGACGCGATCGAGAAACTGGCGCTGAACGACGCCTCCTTCTCCTATGAAATGGAAACCTCCGCCGCGCTCGGCTTCGGCTTTCGCTGCGGCTTTCTCGGGCTGCTGCACCTCGAGGTGATCCGCGACCGGATCGAACGCGAATACGATATCGACCTGATCACCACCGCCCCCTCGGTGGTCTATCACGTCTACATGCGCGACGGGACGATGCGCGAGCTGCACAACCCCGCCGACATGCCCGACCTGACCCATGTGGAGCATATCGAGGAGCCGCGGATCAAGGCCACCATCCTGGTCCCCGACGAGTTTCTCGGCGACGTGCTCAAGCTCTGCCAGGACCGCCGCGGCATCCAGGAGGAGCTGACCTATGCCGGCACCCGCGCCATGGTGGTCTATGACCTGCCGCTGAACGAGGTTGTGTTCGACTTCTACGACCGGCTGAAATCGGTGACCAAGGGCTATGCCAGTTTCGATTACCACCTGACCGGCTACCGGCAGGACAACCTGGTCAAGATGTCGATCCTGGTCAATGACGAGCCGGTGGACGCGCTGTCGATGATGGTGCACCGCGACCGCGCCGAAACCCGCGGCCGGGCGATGGTGGAAAAGCTCAAGGACCTGATCCCGCGCCACATGTTCAAGATCCCGATCCAGGCCGCCATCGGCGGCAAGGTAATCGCGCGCGAGACGCTGAGCGCGATGCGCAAGGACGTGACCGCCAAATGCTACGGCGGCGACGCCACCCGCAAGCGCAAGTTGCTGGACAAGCAGAAGGCGGGCAAGAAGAAGATGCGCCAGTTCGGCAAGGTCGACATCCCGCAAGAGGCGTTCATTTCGGCCCTGAAAATGGACAGCTGAAGGCTGGCCATTTTCAGGGCCAGTGGGCGACAGCGGTTGGCAAAGCCAACGAGCGGACCCACACCCTCGCCGGTCGGGTGCCAAAAGCGGCTAAGAGCGCGCCGCAACGTGGTACGTAGTTTTCTACTTTGGCCAGTTTGGCGTCTCACGGGGTAACTCCCTGAATTTACTTAGATTCACAGTATGCTTGTCGGCGTTGCCTCACGGGGTAATACTGGGGCAACAGTTTGAGGAACCTATGAACCAACTCTTTGTAACATCTCCGCAGCCAACTCTTAAGAGAGTGGCTGATAATGACGGGCCGGATTTCTATCCGACGCCAGCGTGGGCAACTTTCGCGCTGATCGATAATGAACGGTTTAGCGGCGACATTTGGGAATGTGCTTGCGGCGACGGCGCAATGACTCGAGTTCTTGAGAAAACAGGTCAAAGAGTCGAAAGCTCGGATTTGTACGACCGTGGCTTCGGTGAAACAGGGGTCGATTTTCGAGATACGGACCGGCGCGCGAAAAATATTATAACAAATCCACCTTTTAACGCCGCAGAGGACTTCGTTCATACGGCGCTTGGTTCCGCAGAAAAAAAATTCGCACTTTTACTTAGGTTGGCTTTTTTGGAAGGCGCAAAACGTCAGGATACCGTTTTCCGGAAGTCACCGCCAAGTAAAGTTTGGGTTTTTAGCGAAAGAATTACTTTTTATCCTAAGGGAGTAGAGCGCAAAGGCAGTGGCACGACTGCCTATGCGTGGTTTGTTTGGGATGTCGATCATCTTGGCGCAACAGAGTTGAACTGGCTACCTGTAGGCTACAAGAAAATGGACATTACTTGAGGTGGGCGGCATGCCTTCGGCCGGTCTTGGTCAACGTCCATGATTCCGAGACGCTATCGTAGTCCGCAATTCCGCAGGCGACGAGGCCGGTACTTTGGTTGCGATGGCTGACCAAATTCCGAACCTTTTGAGAAAAGTAAGTGTCACTTCGGTTGGTCGCAATTTCTGCATCTTTTCCAGTTGGTTGGAGCCGTTTCGTGAGCCGAGTGATTAGTTCCGAGGTAGTAAGCGTCTGTCCGCGAGCACGGAGTAGCTCTTTGCACGCTTCGTTACGGATCTGGGCTTCAGTGTAGGTCATTTTCATGTCTCGGTTGATGTGTTTGGCCTGTATTATCGGTTGGGATGTTTGGTCATTGCAAGAGTTTTGATCGGAACGAATTCGCATGTAATTCCAGCCTCCACCGAATCCCCCTGTCACCCCCGCGCAAGCGGGGGGCTCTTCCCGCCACTCCGCCGCACCCCACCCCCTTCCCATCCCCGCGCTCACCCCCTATAGCGCTCCAGACACAACCTATCCGGAGCCCTATCCATGCCCTGCGCCCTCTGTTCCGCCGACGCGCCCCTCACCGCCTATGCCGTCACCGGCGGCCCGGCGGATGCCACGGCCGATCTCTGCGAGACCTGCATGTCCCAGATCGAGGGCGAGCCGGAGCCGAACCACTGGCGCTGTCTCTCGTCGTCGATGTGGTCCGAGGATACCGCGACCCAGGTGCTGGCCGCGCGAATGCTCAAGCGCCTGTCGGATCACGACTGGGCGCGCGATCTCTCCGATCAGCTCTGGCTCGATGACGACGCCCGCGCCTGGGCCGAGAACGTGCCGCAGGAAACCGGGCACAAGGACAGCAACGGCGTCCCGCTGGCGCAGGGCGATACCGTGGTGCTGATCAAGGATCTGCCGGTCAAGGGCGGCGGCTTTACCGCCAAGCGCGGCACGGCGGTGCGCGGCATCTCGCTGGTGCAGGACAACCCGGCCCATATCGAGGGTCGCGTCGAGGGCCAGCGCATCGTCATCCTGACCGAGTTCGTCAAGAAACGCTGAACCCACAGGGCAGGGCGGGGGCCGCAGAACGGCCCCCGGACCGGGAGGGTCAGAGTTTCTTCTGAACGTCCTCGGCCACGTCCTCGATCACGTCGCCCGCCTTTTTCAGGTCGCGCCCGGCGCCCTTGGTGGTCTCGCAGGCGGCCAGTGCCAGCAGGGCAAGGCCGAACACAAACACTCGCGTCATCGCATTTCTCCATCTGCTCGCTCGATACGCGATATAGGCCCGCCCCGCGCCCGGCGGCAAAGCCCATGCGCGGCCCGCCGCCCGTCGCGTGCGCTGTCACCCCGCGCCCCTGTCACCCCCGGCGAAAGCGGGGGCCTCCCGAGACGGAGGGAACGCAGGGAGATCCCCGCCTGTGCGGGGATGACAGCAGGGGGATGACAGCGCGTGGATCACCCCGTCGCACCGCCCGCATTCACATATTCATAACAGACTATCCGTGCGCGTCATTTTGTCCTATCCTCCCTGTCACCGACTAGGGAGGAAACAAATGAAAAACCTGATCGCCGCCGCCGCATTCGCGACCGGCATGACGTTCGCCGCCGGCGCCGCCTGGGCCGAGGGGCAAACCCACCATATCGTCTTTCACGTCGACGAGAACGACCCGCATGTGATGAACATGACGCTCAACAACGTTGCCAACGTCACCAGCTACTACGCGGCACAGGGCGATACGGTCGTGGCCGAGGTGGTCGCCTATGGCCCCGGGCTCAACATGTTCGTCGTCGGCAAAAGCCCGGTCGCCGACCGCATCTCGGCGATGAGCCTGGAGATGGAGGGGCTCACCTTCGCCGCCTGTGGCAACACCCACCGCAAGATGAGCGAGAAGGCCGGCCATGATGTCGCCCTGCTTGACGAGGCCGGGATCGTGCCCTCCGGCGTGGTCCGCATCGTCGAGTTGCAGCAGCAGGGCTACGCCTACGTCCGGCCCTGAGCCGTCCCGCATGACCCGGGGCGCGACATCTGCGCGCGCGCCCCGATTCTCGCGCGATTTTCGACGGACCCCGCGCGCGGGGGCGTGTAACCTGGCGTTGTAAATCCCAAACTGCCAGAGGTTCCCATGCCCAGCCATTATTCCCGCGCCCAGATCGCCCTGCACTGGGGCATCTTCCTGCTGATCGCCCTGCAATACCTGTTCCACGAATGGATCACCGAGGCCTGGGACAGCCTGCGCGAGACCGGCGATTTCTCTTTTTCGCCGCTGATCGCGGGCCATGTGTTCGGCGGTCTGCTGATCCTGGCGCTGGTGGTCTGGCGCATCGTGCTGCGGCTGACCCGGGGCGCGCCGCCGCTGCCCGAGGAGGAACCCGCGCCGCTGAAACGCGCTGCTGCCGCCACCCATATCGGCCTTTACGCGCTGATGGTACTGATGCCGGTCTCCGGCGCTTTGGCGTGGTTCGGCGGCATCGGCCCGGCGGCCGGGGCGCACGGGGTGATGCGGATCCTGCTGCTGGCGCTGGTGGCGTTGCACATCGCCGGCGCGCTCTATCAGCAATTCGTGCTCAAGACCGACATCATGTCCCGGATGAAGCGCGCCGGGTGAGGGCGGGAGCCTGGTTAACCAATCTGTAACCCGGCTTACCGGCCCGTTTTCCCTTACTGTACGAAACGGGCCGAAAACTCCCCAATCCGGCCCTTCGGGGGAAGGCGGGGGCGGGGCAAAACGTACAAAACGCCCGCCGGACTCCCCGATAGGGGCTGACCTGGATCAAGGCAGCGCACGACCGCGCGGCCTAATCCGGCGGGCATGAGTCCCCTTGTCCTGATCCTGCATCTCTTCATCGGCGCCACCCTCGCCGGGGTCGGCATCGTCGTTGTGCTGGTTTCCGGCTGGGGCGGGGCAGGGGCGCTGACCGCTTCGGTGGTGGCCGGTTTCGTGCTGGCCTTCCCCGTCGCCCGCGCCGTGGCTCGGGCAATGGGGGGTGAATAAGTTCTTGATATAATAAGTAAAACAGACCCGGAGGCGCAGATCTACTCAGCCGGGTTGAAGCCCTCGATCAACTGGCGTAGCCCAAAGGCGGCACCGGCGAAGATCGCCAGCGAGGTGACCGGAGCGCTGATCGCCAGCAGCGAAAACGCCGACATGCCCTGGCCCACCGTGCAGCCCATCGCGATCACCGCGCCCGCGCCCATCACCCCCGCACCGATGATCTGACGCCGCAACTCACGCGGATCCTCACAAGCCTCCCAACGGAAATGCCCCTTGATCAGCGAGCCGATGAAGGCGCCCAGCCAGATGCCGCCGACCGAGCCCACCGCGAAGGAGACCGGGCGCAGGCTGCCGCTCATGGCCCAAAGAATGGATTCGCCCACGGGGGCGGAAAAACTGTGCGAGACCACCGGTAGCGCGCCGAAGCCGTGAGTGGCCACATATTGCGTGCCACCCCAGCCCGAGACGATGGCCACCCCCACCATGGCCGACCAGAACAGCGCCCGGGTGTCGCGGCGCAGCGCCGGGGCCCAGAGCGCGGCGATGACGATCGCGAGCCCCACGACGATGCCGATGACATGCAGCGGCAGCCCGGTCAGCGCGGCGGCGTGGTGGGCCAGCCCGGGCGGCGTTTCGGTGGTGACATCGACCTGCCGGAAAAAGAAGTTGCGCAGCGGCGCCAGCGGGCCGGCCAGCACCACATAGGTGGAGACCCCCATCACCAGCACGATCACGAAGGAACGCAGATCACCGCCGCCCAGCCGGGCGATGGCGCCATAGCCGCAGTTGCCGGCCAGGGCCATGCCATAGCCGAACATCAGCCCGCCGACGATCGAGGCCATCGGCATCCAGCGGATCGAGAGATAGAAGCTGCGGCTTTCGTCCAGAAGCCCGGCGCCGATCAGCGCAAAGCTGCCGGTGACCGCGACGCCGACCGCCAGCGCCCACATCCGCAGCCGGGTGTCGCTGCCGCCGTATAGCGCGTCTTCGATCGCGCCCAGCGTACAAAACCGGCCCAGCCGTGCGGCCAGGCCCATCAGGATACCCCCGAAGACCCCGACCAGGGCAACCGCCTGGCTTTCGGTCAGCCATTCCGGCATGTGGTTCCTCCCCATGGCGCTGTCAGCGCCGGGTGCAGCTTGTTGGAAAACGGCGCCTCCCGCAAGGGGGGCAGGATCAGCCGGCGTCGCAGAACAGGTCGTAGACCACTTCCAGGAGGCGGCGCGGCTTGTCGTCGGCCAGCCGGTAAAAGATCGCCTTGCCCTCGCGCCGGGGGACAACCAGCCCTTCAAGGCGCAGCCGCGACAGCTGTTGCGAAACCGCCGCCTGGCGTGCCGACAAAAGCTCTTCCAGCTCGGTCACCGATTTCTCGCCGGTGACCAGATGGCACAGGATCATCATCCGCCCCTCGTGGCTTATCGCCTTGAGGAAGTTGGATGCGTCGGTGGCGTTCTCGACGATCTTGTCCAGCTCTTCTTCCGACATGTCGGTGGAGAATTGCGGAAGCGCCATGGTTTCTGTCCTCGTGTCTGTCGCGGTCAAGGCCTTTACAGCCTGTTCGCCGTGTTGTCAGCCGTGCCGCCGGGGCACGGATCATTTTTTCGTTATCCGTTGCCCTCCGTCCCCGCCGGGGCGAAATCGGTATGATCGGTCAGCATCTGATTCAGGATCGGCCAGAAGAAATCTTCGCCGGGGTAGCCCTCCATGCGGGTAATCTCCCGGCCCGCTTCGACCAGAAGGAAGGTCGGCGTAAAGGTGACGCGGCGCGAAACCTCGAGATCTTCGGGCATCTTGCGCAGGTCCACCCGGCGCAGCGGCGCGAATCGGCCCTCGTCTGTCTTGGGATAGGCCGGGGCGATTTCCTCGTTCCAGCGGGCGCACCAGGCGCAGCCGACCTGTTCGACCATGACCAGTTCGACCGCGAGCGCGGGCCCGGCCATCAACAAGGCCGCGAGAACTCCGCCAAAAACCTTCGCACGAAACATAGCGCCCCCATTGACCCCGCATCGTTGAACAAGATAATTTGAATATGTGAATTTTACAAGCCGAAGCCCGGCACGCATCGGGCGCGGCCCTGGGAGGGGGCATAATGCTGGAAATTTCCCTGTTCGGCGCGCTGGCGGCCGGATTGCTGAGCTTTTTCACGCCCTGCATCCTGCCAATGGTGCCCTTTTATCTTTCCTACATGGGCGGGCTCAGCATGGCCGAGTTGCGCGGCGACGGCCAGATCGCGCCGGGCGCGCAAAAGCGGCTGATCGCCTCGGCGGTGTTCTTTGCCCTGGGGGTGACCACGATCTTCATGCTGCTGGGCATGGGGGCGACCGCGCTGGGCTCCATGTTCGGTCAGTACCTCGATACGCTGTCCTATGTCGCTGCGGCGATCCTTCTGGTGTTCGGGCTGCATTTCCTTGGCGTGATCCGGGTGCCGCTGCTCTATCGCGAGGCGCGGATGGAAAGCAGCGCCGAGGCCAGCACGATTCTTGGCGCCTACCTGATGGGGCTGGCCTTCGGATTCGGCTGGACCCCCTGCGTCGGCCCGGCGCTGGCCTCGATCCTGATGATCGCCAGCGGCATGGGCGACATCTGGCGCGGCGCACTTTTGCTGTTCGTCTACGGGGCGGGGATGACAGCCCCCTTCATCGTGGCGGCGTTTTTTGCGCGGCCCTTCCTGGCCTGGGTTCAGCGGCACCGCGCCGCCTTTGGCTGGGTCGAAAAAGGCATGGGGGCAATGCTGATCGTCTTTGCTATCCTGATCGCCACGGGGGGTGTGAATCTGATCGCTGACGCGATGATTCGATGGTTCCCTGGCTTTGCCAGCGTCGGCTGATGCCCCGGGTACTGATCTCAACGAGTGGAGGAGGACTGAGAATGAGACACTTTCTTGCGGCGCTGGCCGCGGTTCTGCTGGCGCTTCCCGTCGCGGCGGCCGAACTGGGCGACGATGGCCTGCACAAGGCGGACTGGTTGCGCGACACCTTCAAGGACCTGCGCGAGGATTTCGCCGAGGCCGAAGCCGAGGGCAAGCGCCTGCTGGTGATCGTCGAGCAACGCGGCTGCATCTATTGCCGCGACATGCACGAGAACACCTTTCCCGATCCGCGTATCCAGAAACTGCTGCGCGAGACCTATTTCCCGGTTCAGCTGAACCTGCATGGCGACACCGAGATCGTCGACACCGACGGCGAGGTATTGTCGGAAAAGGCCGCAGCGCGGAAATGGAACGTGCTGTTCACCCCGACGATGATCTTCTTTCCCCCGGAACTGGACAAGAGCAAGCCGGCGACGGCGCAGGCGGTTTCGATCATGCCGGGTGCCTTCGGGCCGGGGACGACCTTCGACATGCTGACCTGGGTCGCCGAGGAGCGCTACCTTGACCAGTCGGAGGAGGATTTCCAGCGCTACCACGCGCGCATGATTCGGGAACGCGCGGACGGGAATACGGAATGATCCGGTGCGCCGGTGGTGCACGGGGCGAAATTTTGTAAGGTTTCCGGGGGTGGCGGGGATATTTTCAAATAATTCATAATCGTGAATTTGTTGTTGCGACCCCGCCTCCGGTAGCCTACGGTATGCAGACAGAAAAACGACAGATGACCGCGCCTGTCTGCGCGGCAGCGACGGGAGGAACCATGAAACTTACTTATCTGACAGTGGCCGCGACCTTGGTTGCCGGCTCGGCCTTCGCGGCCGAGGTCGGCCCGAAAGAGGTCAAGTATAACGACGACACCGCGATCGAGATGTCCCTGACCGGCGTGGCTGGCGACCCGGAAAAGGGTGCCGTGATCATGGCCACCAAGTCGAGGGGCAACTGCGTCGCCTGCCATGAGATCTCCGCGCTGAGCGCGGCCTTCCAGGGGAATGTCGGGCCGATGCTCGACGGGGCCGGGGATCGCTGGAGCGTGGGAGAGCTGCGCGGTCTGGTGGTGAATGCCAAGATGATGTTCGAGGGCTCGGTGATGCCGGCCTTTTACCAGGTCGATGGTTTCACGCGCCCGGGCAACGCCTATACCGGCAAGGCCGCTGCCGAGCCGCTGCCACCGCTTCTGTCGGCACAGGAAATCGAGGATGTCGTCGCGTTCCTGGCGACCCTGAAAGAAGAATGACAGCCCGCCCGGGCCGCCCCGGGCGCTGCGAAACGTAAAGGAGAGAGCAAATGGAGTTCACACGTCGCGATACCCTGGCCATGGGCCTGGGCGCTGCGGTTCTGAGCATGGTTCCGTTCCGCGCATCTGCCGCTGTGGATGCCGCGGTCGAAGCCTTCACCGGCGGTGCGGCGATGGCCGATACCGGAATCGACCTGACCGCGCCGGAGATTGCCGAGAACGGCAACACGGTTCCGATCGAGGTCAGCGCGCCGGGTGCCACCGCGATCATGGTCCTGGCGGCCGGCAACCCGACCCCGGGTGTGGCCACCTTCAACTTCGGTCCGCTGGCCGGCAGCCAGAGCGCCTCGACCCGCATCCGCCTGGCCGGAACGCAGGACGTGGTCGCCATCGCCAAGATGGCCGACGGCAGCTTTGCCCGCGCGTCCTCGACCGTCAAAGTCACCATCGGGGGCTGCGGCGGCTGATCGCCGCGCAGTCATCCATCCCGAGACAAGGAGAACCTGAATATGGCATCTGGTGTTAAGCCCCGCGTCAAAGCCCCGAAAAGCGCCGACGCCGGCGAAGTGGTCACGATCAAGACCCTGATCAGCCACAAGATGGAAAGCGGTCAGCGCAAGGACAGCGACGGCAACGTCATTCCGCGGTCGATCATCAACCGCTTCACCTGTGACTTCAACGGGCAGAACGTGATCGACGTTGAACTGTTTCCCGCGATCTCGACCAACCCGTATTTCGAATTCGAGGCCACCATCCCCGAAGCCGGTGACATGAAGTTCACCTGGTACGACGACGACGGATCGGTCTACGAAGAGACCAAAACGGTCGCGGTCGGCTAACTATAACAAGAACCGCCCCCTGTCCCCGCTGATGCCGGGGGCGGGGTGATCCATAGGGAGGATGTTTCATGAAATTCAAGGCACTGACAGTTGCGGCCCTGACGGTTGCAATGCCCGTGATGGCGCTGGCCGGTCCGGACGACGACAAGCTTGTGATCAATGGCGAGATCGAGATCGTCACCAAGGCGGCGGCTCCGGCGCATATGGAGGAAACCGGCATCGACACGGTGATGTCGGGCTGGCATTTCCGCGCCGACGAGACCCAGGCGCTGGAAATGGACGATTTCGACAACCCCGGCATGATCTTCGTCGATCAGGCGATCGACGCCTGGAACATGGCCGAGGGCAGCGAGGGTAAATCCTGCGCAAGCTGCCACGACGATCCGTCCAGCATGGCGGGCGTTCGCGCGGTTTATCCCAAGTGGAACGAGGCCGCTGGCGAAGTGCGCACGCTCGCGATGCAGGTCAATGACTGTCGCGTGAACAAGATGGGCGCAGACAAGTGGAAGTACGCCGGCGGCGACATGGCATCGATGGAGGCGCTGATCAGCGTCCAGTCGCGCGGCATGCCGGTGAACGTGGCGACCGACGGTCCGGTCAAGGCGGTTTGGGAGCAGGGCAAGGAGCTCTACTACACCCGCACCGGCCAGCTCGACCTGTCCTGCGCGTCCTGCCATGAGCAGAACTACGGCAACATGATCCGCGCCGACCACCTCAGCCAGGGCCAGATCAACGGGTTTCCGACGTACCGCCTGAAGAACGCCAAGCTGAACACCGTGCACGCGCGCTTCAAGGGCTGTATTCGTGATACCCGCGCCGAGACCTACAGCCCGGGCTCGGCCGAGTTCGTGGCGCTTGAGCTCTATGTCGCCAGCCGCGGCAACGGCCTCTCGGTCGAAGGACCCTCGGTCCGCAACTGAATCAACCCGGCCCCGCGCAGCGAAATTTCGCCGCGCGGGGTCGTTTTCGCAATAGGTATTCACATATGCGAATGTGTGTACCGCAAGACACGGAAAGCTGTTTTCGATGATCTCACGTCGTGATTTCCTTCAGGTTTCGATGGCGGCCTCGGCACTGGTCGGGGCGTCGGGGTTCGGCAACTGGGCGCGGCTCGCCGCGCAGCAGGCACTGACCCAGGACCAGCTGCTGCAATTCGATACGTATGGCAATATCAGCCTGATCCACATCACCGATATTCACGCGCAGCTGAAGCCGATCTATTTCCGTGAGCCCGAGATCAACCTGGGCGTCGGCACCAACAAGGGGCAGGTGCCGCATGTCACCGGCGCCGATTTCCGCAAGCTTTACGGCATCGCCGACGGGTCGCCCTCGGCCTACGCGCTGACGCATGACGATTTCGCCGCGCTGGCCAGGGGCTATGGCCGCGTCGGCGGTCTGGACCGCATGTCCACCGTGATCAACGCGATCCGCGCCGACCGCCCCGACGCGCTGCTGCTGGATGGCGGCGACACCTGGCACGGCTCGATGACCTGCTACAAGACCGCGGGCCAGGACATGGTCAACGTGATGAACGCGCTCAAGCCCGATGCGATGACCTTTCACTGGGAATTCACGCTTGGCAGCGAGCGGGTGAACGAGATCGTCGAGGGGCTGCCCTTCGCCGCGCTGGGCCAGAACATCTTTGACGCCGAGTGGGACGAGCCAGCCGAACTGTTCAAACCCTACAAGTTCTTCGAACGCGGCGGCGCCAAGGTCGCCGTGATCGGCCAGGCCTTTCCCTACATGCCGATCGCCAACCCGGGCTGGATGTTCCCCGAATACTCCTTTGGCATCCGTGACGAGCACATGCAGGAGATGGTCGACGAGGTGCGCGGCATGGGCGCGGACCTTGTGGTCTGCTTGTCGCACAACGGTTTTGACGTCGACAAGAAGATGGCCGGCGTGGTCAAGGGCATCGACGTGATCCTGTCGGGCCACACCCACGACGCGCTGCCCGAGCCGGTGCAGGTGGGCAAGACCTTCATCATCGCCAGCGGCTCCAACGGCAAGTTCGTCAGCCGCGTCGATCTCGACGTGCGCGACGGCCAGATGATGGGGCTCCGGCACAAGCTGATCCCGGTCTTCTCGGACGTGATCGCGCCGGACCCGGCGGTGACCAGGCTGATCGACGAGCAGCGCGCGCCGTTCAAATCCGAGCTGGAAGAGGTGATCGGCCAGACCGACAGCCTGCTCTATCGCCGCGGTAACTTCAACGGCACCTGGGATGACCTGATCTGCGATGCGCTGATCTCCGAGCGTGAGGCCGACATCGCCATGTCGCCCGGCGTGCGCTGGGGGCCGTCGATCCTGCCCGGGCAGGACATCACCCGCGAGGATATCTTCAACGTCACCTCGATGACCTACGGCCAGGCCTATCGCACCGAGATGACGGGCGAATTCATCAAGGTCGTGCTGGAGGACGTGGGCGACAACCTGTTCAACCCCGATCCCTATTACCAGCAGGGCGGCGACATGGTGCGCGTCGGCGGCCTCGGCTTCCGGATCGACATCTCCAAGCCGCAGGGCGAGCGATTCTCCGAAATGACCCTGCTCAAGACCGGCGAGGCGATCGACCCGGCCAAGAGCTATGTCGTCGCCGGCTGGGCCTCGGTCAACGAGGGTACCGAGGGGCCGCAGATCTGGGACGTGGTGGAAAGCCACATCCGCAAGCAGGGCACCGTGAGCGTCACCCCGAACACCTCGGTCAAGGTGGTGGGGGCCTGATCCCCTCCGTCCGGTCCGATCACGCCATTTGATTTCGAAGGAGGCAAAACGCATGACGTTTGGTTTCAAAGACAAGAAGCCCTCACGCCGCCAGTTCCTGTCCGGGGCTGCGGCGGTGGGTGCCGGGGCGGTGGCCGCGGGCGCGGCCCGGGCGGCCGGCCCCGATCCGCTGATCACCGAGGTGCAGGAATGGGCCTCGATCACCGGCGAGGGGGTGGACGCCACCCCCTATGGCCTGCCGATCAAGTACGAGGCTGATGTTGTTCGCCGCAACGTGCCCTGGCTCACGGCCGATCCGATCAGCTCGATCAACTTTACCCCGATCCACGCGCTTGACGGCACCATCACCCCGCAGGGTTGCGCCTTTGAACGGCATCACTCGGGCGCCATCGAGATGCGCAAGCGCGACTATCGCCTGATGATCAACGGGCTGGTCGATACCCCGCTGGTCTTCACCTATGAGGATCTCGAACGGTTCCCGCGCGAAAACCACGTCTATTTCTGCGAATGCGCCGCCAATACCGGCATGGAATGGGCCGGTGCGCAGCTCAACGGCGCTCAGTTCACCCATGGCATGATCCACAACATGGAATATTCCGGCGTGACCCTGCGCACCCTGCTGGAAGAGGCCGGGCTGGACGCGGCGGGCGATCTCAAGGACAAGTGGGTCTACGTCGAGGGCGCCGATGCCTCGTCCAACGGCCGCTCGATCCCGATGGAAAAGGCGCTGGACGATTGCCTTGTCGCCTTCAAGGCCAATGGCGAGGCGCTGCGCAAGGAGCATGGCTATCCGGTCCGTCTTTGCGTGCCGGGCTGGGAAGGCAACATGTGGGTCAAATGGCTGCGCCGGATCGAAGTGATGGACCAGCCGGTGCAGAGCCGCGAGGAAACCTCCAAGTACACCGATACCCTGGCCGACGGCACCAGCCGCAAGTGGACCTGGGCGATGGACGCCAAGTCGATCGTCACCAGCCCCAGCCCGCAATCGCCGATCAAGCACGGCCACGGGCCGCTGGTCATCACCGGCCTGGCCTGGTCGGGGCGTGGCGCGATCAAACGCGTCGACGTCTCCAGGGATGGCGGCAAGACCTGGGAAACCGCGCGGCTGGCCGCGCCGGGCGAAAAGATGGCGCTGACCCGCTTCTACCTCGACACCGAGTGGAACGGCGAGGAGATGCTGCTGCAATCGCGTGCCATGGACGAAACCGGCTATGTCCAGCCCACCAAGACCGAGCTGCGCGAGGTCCGCGGCGAAAACTCGATCTATCACAACAACTGCATTCAGACCTGGTGGGTCCAATCGAACGGAGAGGCCGAGAATGTCGAAGTATCGTAAGCTGATCGCCACCACCGCGCTGGTGGCAACGCTCACCGCCGGACCCGCGCTGGCCGAAAAGCTGGGCCTCGGTCGTCCGGCCCTGCCCGAGGAGATTGCCGCCTGGAATCTCGATGTCAGCCCCGATGGCACCGGCCTGCCCGAAGGCTCCGGCTCGGTCGAGGAGGGCGAGGCGCTGTTCGTCGATTACTGCGCGGTCTGCCACGGCGATTTCGCCGAAGGTGTGGGCAACTGGCCCAAGCTGGCCGGGGGCGAGGGTACGCTGGCCGACAAGGATCCCCTCAAGACCGTCGGCTCCTATTGGCCGTACCTCAGCACCACCTGGGACTATGTCCATCGCTCGATGCCGTTCGGCAATGCCCAGACCCTGACGCCGGACGAGGTCTATGCCATCGTCGCCTATATCCTTTATTCCAACTACATCGTCGAAGATGATTTCGTCCTGTCCAAGGAGAACTTCCTCGACGTGGAAATGCCCAATGCGGACGGGTTCATCGTGGACGACCGCGAAACCGCCGAGGCGCATTTCTGGCAGGACGAGCCCTGCATGGAGAACTGCAAGGAGACTGTCGAGATCACCATGGAGGCGGCGGTTCTGGACGTGACCCCGGAAGAGACCAAGGCCCGCAAGGTGCAGGAGATGATCGACGCCACCAACCCGGCCAACAAGCCGGCCGAGGCCAAGGTCGAAGAGGCAGCGGTCGCGGCAGAACCTGCCGCCGAAGAACCCGCGGCAACGGCGCCGGCAGCCGAGGAGGCCGCCGCTCTCGACCCGGAACTGGTCAAGGCGGGCGAAAAGGTCTTCAAGAAGTGCAAGGCCTGCCATCAGGTCGGCGAGGGCGCCAAGAACCGCACCGGCCCGGTCCTGACCGGCATCGTCGGCCATGCCGCCGGCGCGGCCGAGGATTTCCGCTATTCCAAGCCGATGGAAAAGGCGGGTGAGGAGGGGCTGATCTGGTCCGAGGATGAGCTGCACGCCTTTCTCGCCAAGCCCAAGGCCTACATGAAAAAGACCAAGATGTCTTTCGCCGGTCTGAAGAAGGACGACGATATCGCGGCGGTGATCGCGTATCTGAAGTCCTTCGAATAAGGCAATCTTGCGCGGGGGCCTCGCAGCGATCGTGATCTGGGGCGCGCTCACCGGCGCCGCCCCGGCCGAGGAAGAGGGCCGGCGGATCGGCGATCCGGTCCGCGGCGCCGAGGTGTTCGGCCAATGCGCCGCCTGCCATGAGGTCGGACCCGGTGCACGTCACCGGGTCGGCCCGCATCTGAACGGCATTTTCGGGCGCAAGGCCGCCCGGTTCGACGATTTCCGTTATTCCGATGGCATCCGCCGCGCCGGGCGCGACGGTCTGACCTGGGATCTTGAGCATCTCGACGCCTATCTCACCAATCCCAAGACCCTGGTTTCGGGCACGCGGATGAACTTTCGCGGGCTGAAGGACCGCCGCGACCGCGACGACGTGCTGGCCTATCTGCGCCAGTTCTCGGACAATCCAAGCGACATCCCCGAGGCCGCGCCCACCGCCCGCAAGGTCGAGGTGGAGCTGCCGCCAGAGGTCTTGGCGATCATGGGCGATCCGGACTATGGTGAATACCTGTCAAGCGAATGCACGACCTGCCACCAGATCGACGGGGACGCGGAGGGAATTCCGGCGATCATCGGCTGGCCAGAGGAGGATTTCGTACTCGCCATGCATGCCTACAGACGCAAGATCAGGCCACATCCGGTGATGCAGATGATGGCCGGGCGGCTCTCGGACGAGGAAATCGCCGCATTGGCTGCCTATTTCGGCGCGCTGGAGTAACCC
>Ga0070728_10002185_pt1 | contig 25198 bp, 23 predicted proteins | sample tdDd471_FD_66723 | JGI IMG/M metagenome (GOLD analysis project Ga0070728, IMG submission 66723) | Marine sediment microbial communities from the Atlantic coast under amendment with organic carbon and nitrate - tdDd47.1 | ecosystem: Environmental > Aquatic > Marine > Coastal > Sediment | place...
AAGGTAAAGGCCACAATCAGCGGCAATGTACGCTTGAAAAATATCATAATACCAACCGCTTAAAACGTTTCAAACAGATGCATAACCCAGGGAATGCCCAGGGTGGAAAGCACGACACCAATAACAATGGTGGCGATCATAAAGGTCTTGCCGATATCCTGAGCTTTGACGCTTCCCAGCAAGCGCGGCTCACGACTGAGGTAGGCGCTGGCTGCATAGAGTTCTTCGCCCATCAGGGTGTAATCACAGGTGGTGATAAAAAAGGGCAACTGGGTATAGCTGTCGGTGCCTGCAATCTGAATGGCCCCGGTACTGGCGCCGGTTTCCGTTAACAGCAGAGCTTCGGCATAGTAGTAGCCAAAAAAGAAATTACTGGCAGGTTTTTCCCTCAGGAACATGCCTTCCACAGCAGAGGCATAGGAAAACTGATCCTGTGACACATAAAAGACGTTGTCTTCCTGATACAGGTCCGGTCTACCGGCACGGAGATAGGATTCCTTTACCGTTTCCTGACTCACCGCAAGCACCACAGGATCACGGTTGGTCACCTTGAAGGTGGTGCCGTATTCCGCCACCCGCTGGGCTATCTTGCCCAGAATATTCACCGCCGCAATGGTGGAGATGCTTGCCATGGAGGCCAGACCGTGGACAAAAAAGATGGGCTTGCCCATTTCCGTTGCCCGGCCAATGGCGTCGTCAATGGCTTCCATACCGGCGATGGGACGAATGTACAACCCCTCGGGATGCCGACGGGCGCGGTTGATATACCACAAAATCAACCCGGACAGCAGAATCATCACCACCAGCACTACCGCCTTGTTACCATCAAACCACTGCCCTGTGGCCGCTGCCGTGGCAATGTTGCTGTATACCTGGACTTCCTGCCCCGGGGGCTGATAGCGCACCCGCACACGGTAGTTGTGACCGCCCGCAAGTTCCACCGCTGCATTGGGGTCCAGAGCCCTGGAAAGACGGTTGATGTCCTTTTGCAGGGTCTTTTGCCGGTCTTCCAGCTTCCCACGCAGCCGTGGTGATTCCTCGTCAGCCATCCTGGTTTCAACATCTTCAAGCTGAAGTTTCCCTATAGCCACGGCATCGGCCCTGGATGCGGTCTGACGGTCTATCCATGCTTGTGGCGGCGGCGCCTGCCGCAGCTCAAAGGCGTAATGGTTTTGGTTATCCTCATCCCAGCCAAAGTATTTGGGGTATTCGCTTTTCAGCCCGAGGCCGTACAGGGTGCCGCCAACTTTTACAAACTCCCGGGTGTCCGAGGCAGATGCTTCGATGATATAGCGTCCTCCGGCTTCCTCAAAGGCGGGCCGGGGCCAGGTTACCAAAATGGCGCGACCATCGTCGTTGGGCGCATCCATGGCGTCCACGCCTTCAAAGGAACCTGCCTGTACCACCGTTATCAAACCCCACAAAAGCATGGCACCTGCCAGTATACATAGCCTGCGCTTCATGGAGATTCCTCACTGTTCTTAGCGGGCGCGTCAGCATTCATGCGGGATTCCAGTGCAGCAAGTATCATGGCGACGCTTCCCCGGTTCTCCAAAAGGCGGGCAAACCGTTTATACTCTTCGGCATTGAACACCATAGTGGCAAAGGGTTGCAGGGTATGAAGAGCCTGACTTGATAAAAAATTCACAGGGCGCAGGCTTTCCAACAGCATGAGGGCAGCCTCTCCCATACGCCGATCCACCACAAATGCCACAAGCTTGTCAACCAGACTGCGATCATCTTCATCAAAGGATTGCCCGTCATTAAGGGCAAAGGCATGGCGCATGACATCTCTTAGGCTCATTGCCCGGCTCCTTCACGCTGTTTATGCATACTTTCTTCACACAATTCAGCGTATTTTGCAGCCTTATCTTTCCCCTTAACGGGGATATACACCTGCCTGAAAGAATCGGTAGCTGACACTGCTGCCCCCGGAAGCAACCACACACCGTGCCTGTTGTGCTTTATACTGCCAATGCGTGACCACCCAATGTGCCGGGTCGCCCAGGGACGTTCTATTGATACGCCTGTATCATTGATGTGATAGCTGGTGGGAACATAATATGAAGCAAGGGAAATAACCAGGACCGCCAGAGCAAACACAGCCCATAGCACACTTCCTCCGGCAATGACGGAAATAATGATGCATATAAGCCCTGCAACGGACAAACCAATGGTCTTTACCAAAGGTTCTTCCCGCATGGGCCATATTGTTATGCAGGTTCCATTCATGCCTTGTACCTCTTGGCCCCTACCATAGCAGAGCAACACGGATATGCAATAGTATCCGTGGTCGCCCCTGATTTTTCAGTGGAACCCCTGCATTGCAGGGGATAGAGACTCAGGTCTCGGAGATAGGATCCGGCTCCGGCAGCATGGGCACGGGTGCAGGAAGCTGCGGCAATGGCGCAGGCAGTGCGGGTCTTGTCAGTTCATTCATGAGTTTTGCTTTGAGAAGTTCATCGGGCATGAGATCAAGCTCGCTTTCCTCTTCATCGGCAAACAAAGTTTTCAGCCGGTTATCCGGAATGCTTTTCAGGCGCTTTCGCGTCCGGGCACTCCCCGCAGTTGTGCTGGATATTGTTGGGCGACTGTTGCCGTTGTTGTTTTCGTAGCTCATGGTGTGTGCTCCTGCTGCTGCTACCACCTTCCCATGTATTTTAATATAGCATAATCATGTTTGCACTTCAATGCGAAGGGAGGCTTCTCACGCTATTCTAACACAATCACATTATTTTGGCTCAATTTGGCACAGCATGTCAGCGAAATATTTTCCGTCAATATAGATATAAAGAAAACGCCCCGACCAAACGGTCGGGGCGTTTTAAGCACTTGGTTCAGCTTCGGACTAGAGGATGAAGTAGGGCCAGATGGTCATCCAGAAGTTACCGAAGGCAAGGTTGTTGATAATGGTGGCTTCCATGATTTCAAGAGTGCGCTTCTCACCGCATTTCTTGATATCCGGATCCGCTGCGTCACAGTTGGCGCGAATAGCAGAGGCGCGTTTCACCATCTGATAGATGGGGGTCAGGCGCACGGTGTCGGCGGTGCGGGCACGATAGTACTTGCGACCATTGACATTCAGGAACTCGGCCTCGGTGGCGGGGTTCAGCGGAGCGTAGGTACCGCAACCGGTGCGATCGGCTTCGGTGCAATGCTCGGGATCATACTGGGAAGCGTTGATCACTTCGGGCATGAAGAGCTGGAAGATCGACTGGTCGGCAGTCACGTTGGACATGGAGTACATGGCCCAGAAGGACGGCTCGAACTTGTCGAAGTATACCCAGCCAGCGTGCATCGGCAGACCACCAACAGTGTTACAGATGGAGAATTCGGGCGGCTGGTAAGCATTACCGGCAGCGCTGTATTCAGGTGCGGCGCCCCACAGGAATGCGGCGTTGACCGGAACATCGATTTTCTGCATTTCGTACTTATTGGTTGCGGGATTCTGGATCGCGCAGTACGGAGTAAAGGTTACGATGTGATCTTCGTTGATGACGTCGGCCAGCATGTGGGTGACGGCATTGCTGAAACCCTGGGACACATAGTGGAATGCGTTCGCCATGTTCTCGCGACCATATTTGGCAACCGGCCAGCCGGTGTTGGTCATCATGTAAATGGCGGCTTCCTTGACCACGGAGAAACCGTGACGCAGGCGCTTGAAGTCCATAATCCGGGGATCGTCCTGGATGTCATAGCGGTTGCGGTGATAGCGACCAACATCGGCACCCACGCGCAGCACATCATAACCATAGGATTCCATGGTATCAGCGTCAGCGATATAGGGGTTCTTGACGAAGTATTCGGTGGTGGGATCTTCCGGATATTCCAGCTTCAGATATGCATCAACGTCGGGACGATAGAGAATATCATAGAGCAGGAAGTTGAAGCCTTCCATACCAGCCATCAGCATATCGCCAACACCGCCAGGTACGAATTCGGTGACTTCACCGGTCTGGTTGCTGATATAGGTTTCCTTACCCAGAGCAGCAGCCTGGTATTCCTGACGTTCCACGGTCACAGCATTGCGGTCGGTGATAACATTCTGCCAGTTTTCGTCCTGGAAGATGTTGTACTGGAAGTCCAGGGCAAAGTGGGCGAAGGGGAACAGACGCCCGTAGAAATTCCCCCAAGAGATGTCACGCTGGAAGCGGGGGTTGCCACGGCGGAAGAAGCGGTAGTAATACCGGTTGTTGAAGCTGTTTTTCATGTAGCGCACGATATCACGGGCAGTATAGCCGTTATCGAAAACGTTACACATCGGATTTTCCCAGCGGAACTCATCCGGGCACACCAGGAAGGGAACATTGTCACCGTTTTCGGTGATTTCCACTTCTTCACCGATGCCAACAGCCTTGACGATATAGGAACCGTCAGCGCGCTGTTCAAAGGCGAGGGTGTTTTCGTCAACGCGCAGTTCGTTGGTGGCTTCATCAATGAAGTGCACGTTCCTGGTGCGCATTGTGGTGTTGTCGGAATCATTGGCACTGTACTTCTCAATGGAATGACCATACATGAATTTCAGAGCTGCATAATCGTACTTACCAAGGCCAGCGGCATGGATGTAATACTGGTCCTGATAATCCATAACGGATGCGTACATGTAACGGTCACGGTCGGTCTTGATGGTACGGGCAAACAGCCATACATCTTCGCCGGTGGCGTCGGGGTTGGCGGCCTTGTACTCATCGACCTGGCGCTGCCACTCGGGTTTTTCGGCCCAGTATCCGGTATCCGGACCCGGCTCCCAGGGAGCATTACCAATGTAGTTGCGTTCATCGGCGGATGCGATGAAGTTATGACGCAGACCCATGGAGTGACCGATTTCGTGCTGGGCAACACCCTTGAAGACCAGGGCGTCGAATTCGCCCATGGCAACGTCGCGCACGGTTTTGTAAGCAGCTTCGTGGCTAATGCCAGTGGCTTCCAAAGCAGCGACTTCCTGCAGTTTTTCTTCCACATACTTGGCTACAACGCCATCGAGGAATTCGGGGAGGAAGTAGCAGTTTCCAAGCAGTTCGGTTTCGCGGTTAAAGATTTCGGTCAGACCTTCGAGGGAACCATACTTAACCGGGGACACAACATCGAGGTTGGTGCCGGACAGCTCGGTGGCATTGGGATACATCCAGTCACGATAACCGGAGGGAACCATCATGTTTTCGAACTGGGTGCCCTTGATGGCGTTCAGGTCCAGACGACCGGACAGGGGACGCCACTTGTTGTGGAGTTCCTTGACAGCGTCTTCGTAGGAAACAGGGTTTTCTTCCAGGTCCTGTTTATAAGCAACCATCTGATCTTCGGTGAACTCAGCATTTTTGGCAGTGGTGCCGTCCATGTTGACCCAGGGAGCCTTGACGGTGCCCATAATCTTGTCAGAGGGCTGGCCATAATCCGGGTTAATAATGTCAAGATAGGTTTTCTCACCGGCATGAATGTCGAGGAGATCCAAAGCATAGTTACGTACGTAGTACACAACCCAACCGGCGATGTGGGAAGAACCACTGAAGATCTGACCGGTTTCGGGGTTGGCGGACCACTGGGACACACCGAGGATACCGTATTCGGTGGGTGCATCTACCCAGTACATGAAGCTTTCTTTGATGTCGCCAAGCTCATGACGATAGCGAATCTGGGGGGTGCCATTGGCATCGCGCTTGCACTGGTTGTCCCAGTCTTTTTCACAGGCAACTTTGTACAGGGGCACATCCTGGCTGGCTTCGCCACCATCCACAAAACGGCCTTCGGGGAAACACATTTCAAAGGTGTAACCTTCGGGAAGCTCGGTGTACGGGTAGTAGTTACAGGGATTGATTTCGATGTACAGAGGATTGCCGTCCAGATCATAGCCGTCACGGTCTTCGCTGTAGGCCATGAACTGCTGGGGCAGCAGACGGAACATGTCACCTTCATCAAAGGCGTGTTCAACGGCGGGATCGGTACCAAGACAGCGCTCAATCATTTCACGCTGGACATCGGGATCCATGTTCGCATAATCGTTGAAATCTTCTGCTGCATCCTGCTCGGGGGCTTCATCTACATAGCTGCCATCGTTTTCCAGGGCAAACTTGGCCTTGGTGAAAGCATCGTTGTAGTCTGCGGCAATGGCGCAGGCAGAGGGCACCAGGTAATGAGGATGCGTGGGGCTCAGGCGCAGATGCAGTTTGTTGTCATCTGCAATGTTATGGTAGTTGGCCCACTTGTGATAGCATTTGTCCCGTACACCGTTGACAGTGCAATAGTCTGCACGGCGGGTGTGGAAGTAAGAGAACTTCCGGAACAGTTTATCCTGGTTGTCGATGGGAATAAAGCCGTTGGTGGCCAATTCATCGCGGTGAACCCGGACAAGGTTATGACGGAAGGTGATGCGGGAGGGTTCCCAGTTGATGAACCAGTAGATGCCATCCCAGACATCGTCCCAACGCCACCAGCCGCGCCAGTCAGCGTGCGGAGTGAAAATTTCCTGAGTTTTGAAATCGATTTCTTCAACTTCAGTCGGATTCTCGCGCCAGGAGCGGGGATCCAGATAATTATCGTCACGATCGTAGAATTCCAATTCCGTGTAACCGGAAACCGGTTCGCGGTGGAAGGGGTTTTCCCATGCGATGGTGATGTTCAGGTAATCGAACTCGAAGTTGGTGACATAGTTGGTGGACGGATCGATGAGGAAGTAACGGGACTCGTGCCAGTCACGGTCGTGGTTGGCCACGATCATCGGAATGTCCTCACCGGTCATGGCGTTGTCCATGTAGGTGATGTCAAAGTGATCGAGAATCGGGAACGCAAGAATCGGGGTGCGGTTAGGATCGCGTACCCAGTCCTCGGTGTTGTCGTCACGGGCGACATCCTCGATGGGAGTCTTGTAGGTGTCGACTTTGTCATGAATGTTATAGGCAATCAGCCATTTTTTCTGAATTTCCCAGCGGATGACCTTGGTTTCATTGGTTTCACCAATAAAGGCATAATCCACGGTGTAGGGAATGTGAACGATGGTGGTCTTGTAGAAAAACTCACCGTCAAACATCTTCTTGTCGAGTGCTTCCTTGGGCGACCGGTCAACGGCGTCACGTTCCGTCGTACAACCGATCAGGCCGAGTACCACAAACGCTGCCATCAGCGCCGACATCAGCCAAATACGTTGTTTCTGCATAAGTCTCCTCCACGAAAATACTGTTACCGACTGTTCAGTACCTGAAAAATTACGAATGGTTTTCATATTATTACTCATCCTTTCCACTAGCTTAGAAGGATGAACTCAACGACACATAGACGTTGGTGAACTGGGGATCCATGGGGTACAGGCGATCATCGCCAAAACCACCGTTGATGCGCTCGGGGCCGCCTGTGCTCATGCCCACCGCGATGGACATGGTCTCCAGTACGGGCACTTTCAGACCGGCAAAGGCATAGCCAATTTCCCAGCCATAAGACATGGAAATTTTCCGGGCTTCATCATAATCAAGGCCTTCTACCCGCTCATACAGGGCATCAAGGTCGTAGGTGTATTTCCAGGAGCGAGTCACGCCAAACCATACACGGGCGCTGACGCCCCATTTACCCCAAGAGAGGGACAGGTTGTTGCTCAGCTTGAACTGCACCCGGGGAATAAGCACCGCACCGGCCATATCGTACAGGCCGAAGTCATCACTGTGGAAGTTCTGCTGGAAGGACACTTTATTGTTGATGCCAAAATCGCCAAGGCGGAATCCAGCACCGATGCCCGGTTTATAGGCAAAGTTCCAGCCGGGAACCCGACCGGCGTATTCGCTGGTAAAGGGAAGAATCAGCGCAAGGGAGGCACTGGAATTGAAGCTGGCCACATCGCTGAACTTGTAACCCCAAATTTTCCGGCTCAGGTTGATGCCCAGGGGATCCATATCCCAGGTATGGAATGCCTTGAGATCTTCTTCATCACGGTAATCATGGGTATAGACGGTACTCTTTCTGCCATACGCCATGGAGCCGCTCACACCCAAATGCACCACAAGCTTCATATCCACAACAGGAATGGTAAACATCGGATCCACACTGAAAGAATTACTCAGGGTGGGGCGCTCTTTGGCAATGTTGTGGGAAAAGGTGTAGCTCAGGTTGATCATCCACCACTTGGGCTTTTCTTCCTTTTCAGCTTCCTTGGCCACGTCTGCGCCAGCGGCGGCGACATCAGCGGGAGGCTCTGCGGCGGCGGGGGCCGGAGCAGCAGCCGGGGCAGCCACGGGCTCTACAGCAGGAGCTGCGGGCTCGGCCGGGGCTTCAACGGCTTCAGCGGCTGGCTGGGAGCCAACAACACCAGTCGGCGGCAGGGGGGATAATCCGCCTCCACCCATGACCGGCTCTTCGACCTTCTTTTCCTCGGCTTTTTTCTCTTCGTCAGAAGCCTTTTTCTCTTCTTTTTTGGCTTCCTTTTTCTCTGCAGCCTCAACCTCTGCGTCAAGCTCGGCTTCGGCGGCGGCAGCGTTATCCTTAACGGCTTCCACCGCGGACTGCGTGCCTTCCTCGTTTGTCTCTGCCCGTAAGGTGCCTGTCACCAGGACTACCATTACGAGCGTCAGGAGCAGGATTCGTTTCATGCTCAAAAACCTTCCTGTAAAGCTGAATTCGCCTGTATACTACACGACCGGCCGCATTGCGGCATAAAATACACCGTGCCATGCTAGCCGATGTTTACTGAAAGTCAACAGAATTTTAAAATTAGGGCAATCAAAACCCGGGAAAACGCGATTACAAATTATAATACTGATTATTAATGTATACGCAGCTCACTCATTACATGTGAAAGAACCAGTTAACCGGAATAAACAAATGCTTCTCGCTCACCCTCTTTATACCCCAAACCCCCATCTGGCGTCAAGTCTTTTTCAAGTAATTTTTTAATTTGCAGAAAACAAATCATTGCGCGCCTTGGTGTCAGCATGATGCATTTGCTAATCTTTTTCAATGACTTACTGCTCGTTATGCGGCAGCTGAACAAAAGGTAAATGCCTTCTGTTTCACACTTTTAGTCTTTTTTCAGTCGATTTTTAGTTGATTTCCCAGGGGCATGCACAACACGGGCATTTCCCATTGAAACTTCAAAAAGATGCACATGCAGTCTTACCCGTTTTCCGTCACCCGGACCGGCGTGTCCCAGGACATCGCCAGCCGTCACCCGCTGTCCGGGCAGGCGTTCACTCCACCGAAGGGGATACATCACCCACAATCGTTTTGATGCAGGTGCATACAGCGCCACCACCCGACCACGATCATCCATGCCCGGAAACTCCTGCGGCGTCAGCTCCACCACCACTCCGGCCTCCGGAGCCTGTATTTCCAGTGGTTTAAAGCTCTTGTCCCACAGATTATCACCGTTACGGTCGATGGCCTCGCAGACCGTATGCAACTGTTCAAAAGCCGCTTTACCTTGAATAAGAGACGCCCCTTTGCCCTTGCCCCTGCGTAATATTTTGACCTTTGCCTCACCGGCAGGGGCTTGCAGGGGAGCCTGAGGTGCTTTTTCCGTCACCACAGAGTCTTTTGACATGGCGGTGTCAATATCAGAAAAAAAGCGCCTTAACAGGGCTTCTGCCTCCGGGGCCGGCACACCCCCTTTGTACAATTGCCGCTCCAGATCACCAAGGGCTCCGGCGGCCTGCTTCAGGGCGTCATCGTCACCAAGAACCGGTGAGGTCATGGCAGCTAAAATCATTACTGTCAAAAACAATGCGGGGATACGGCGTCGCTTCACAGGACATCCTCCTGGCTGGTATTATTCTGCAGCATAAGGGCCAATGCAGCCACTGCTTCCTGGGGAGTTTGGGCCTGATAATATCTGCCATCCTGACGGCCTTCGGCGTAGCTGAAATTGCAGGAATGCAAACCCACCACAGGACGCCCGGCCTTTAGGGCAAGAGCTATCTCCGATAAGGTTCCCGCACCACCGCCAATGGCAATGATGCCGGAACAAGCGGTAACGTTCACCACGTTGCGGGCATTGCCAATACCCGTGGGCAGAGCAATATGCACCCAGGGGTTTGCCTGATGACGATCATTTGAGGGCAGCATGCCAATCACCAGGCCTCCGCTTTGTGCGGCTCCACGGCTTGCAGCTTCCATGACGCCAATCCTGCCACCGGTAAGCAGTACCCAGTTCTGTCCGGCAATCAATTCCCCCACGGTTTGGGCCATATCCAGTACATGAGCTGGCGCAGAAGCTCCGCCCATCACCCCTACCACGGTGCGCTGTTCTACTCCGGAATTCAGTGCTGGTTCATTCACATTCATGGTTGATATCATAGCTTAAACGCCCTTTGAAAACAACTGATTTCCAGCAACGACTGTCCTGAACACAGCCCCGGCGACAGGGGCAATGACGCAAACAATACTGTCCAGTTTCCGGTCACTTGTGCGTTTTTGGGTACCCCGCTCTGTAATAACATTTCGGCGCCGTGTTTTCATGATTCCTGCTTTGACACTCCGGTGCTACCGGAGTTGCTTTATGATAAAAAGTTGTTATCATTTCATAATGGGACATGTTAGACGATATCACATATTTATCCACCGCCGTATCGTAAGGATGTAGCTTTATGAGACGCCGCTTGCGTACCACAACACAACCTCCAACATCCGCCCTGCGCGAATCCTTGCGCATTGCCGGTATTTATGCGGTGGTGGGCGGGCTTTGGATAGTGTTCTCAGATAAGGCTCTTGCAACCTTCACCGATAACCCCATGGCTCAAACCATCAAGGGCTGGTTTTTCATTATCGCCACCGCAGTCATGCTCTATGCACTGATACATGCCAAACTCAAATCCATTGTGGTTACGGAACACAAGCTCCGCACCCAGCGTCAGTGGCTGTCCACGGTCATCCACAGCGTGGGCGATGCTGTTATCGCCACAGACAACAAAAGCCGCATTACCCTGATGAACCCGGTGGCGGAACAATTGACCGGCTGCAGTGCAGAAGAGTCCCGGGGCAGGGATTTGGAAGAAGTGTTTGTCATTGTGAACGAGCAAACCCTGCATCCCATTGAAACGCCCGTGGCCGTGGTTTTGCGGGAACAGCGTGTTGCAGGGCTTGCAAACCATACGGCCCTGTTTGCAAAGGACGGAACCTATCGCCCCATTGCCGACAGCGGTGCTCCCATAATGGATGAAGAAGGCAACATCCACGGTGTGGTGCTGGTGTTTCGTGACATGACTGAGGCGAGGCAGGAAGAAGCCCAACTCAGGCAGCAACAAAAACTGGAAGCCATCGGCACCCTTGCCAGCGGCATTGCCCACGAAATCAATAACCCCCTTGGCATCATCATGAATTATGCCCAGATTATCGATGACCAGGTCCAACAACCGGAAAAGGTACAACGTTTCGCCGGTGAAATCCAAAATGAAGGCAAACGCCTGGCAGATATTGTTCACAGTTTGTTATCATTTGCCCGTATTGAAACCAAACCAGTGTCTTCGGCAAACATACGCGACATCATCCACCGCACCAATACCTTGATGCGCGGGCTCATCATGAAGGAAGCTATTGATTTGCAGGTTGATATCCCCGCCGACCTGCCGCCCATATGCTGCAGGCCACAGCAGATACAGCAGGTGCTGCTGAACCTTGTCACAAATGCCCGTGATGCCCTGAACCAAAAACATCCCGGATCCGACCCTGATAAAATTATTACCATCAGCGGCACAACCGTTGAATGGAAATCAAAGCCCTTCGTGCGTATAACCGTGGAAGATCACGGAGACGGCATTCCCCCGGAGATTGCAGAACGGATTTTCGATCCTTTCTTCACTACCAAAGAAAGCGACAAAGGTACCGGGCTTGGGCTATCACTGAGTCACGGCATAATAGAAGAGCATGAAGGTCGACTGCTGATGGAATCGAAAGCCGGGCAATGCACACGTTTCCATATGGATCTTCCGGTGGCAGATGCCACATCAGAGTGCAGCGACTCACCCCAATAAATTTTAGGAAAATACAATCAGGCCGAAGACACGAAGGTCTTTACCGAGGTGGGAAGAAGGCCCACGGGATGACGGGGAGTTTTATCAAGACGACAAATTTCGTCCCGAACCCGCTGCCAGCCTGCATCAGAGAGATTTGCGCCCATGTGCTGCACCACTTCACCGCCCAGTAAATTACCAAGCTGACCGCAGACATCAAGGTCATACTCCCGGATCAGGCCGAAAAGAAAACCGGCCGCCCAAAAATCCCCGGCTCCGGTAGTGTCCACCACATTCTTTACCCAGTTGGGTTTGACCCGGAAGGTCTCTGCATCCCGGCGCAACAGCGTGCCAAGCGATCCCAGTTTGACCGCCACAATGGAACACAGTTCCGACAGCTCATCCAATGCGCCAAAGGGATCTTTGCGGCCACAGAACGCGCGGGCTTCGTCTTCATTGGCAAACACGGCGTCCACATAGTTTTCCAAAAGCTCCGGCAGCTCTGCCCGGGCGTTTTCAACCACTTCGATACAGCCCATATCCAAAGCCGTAAAGCAACCGGCCTCCTTGGCGGCGCTCATGACGTTGCGGGTATGATCCATATCGATCAGAGAGTAGCCCTCAAGGTATACATGGGTGTACCCGGCAAAATCTTCGGGCACAATGGTTTCTTTATACAGGGCAACAGAGGCCCCCAGATTGGTGCGCATGGTACGCTCGGTATCCGGGGTAATGAGGCTTAAACAACGGGCGGTGGGAAGGGTGTCGCTGATTTTAAAGCGTGAGGCATCGCCACCGATCTCCTCAAAGGCCTGCTTAAAAAAGCGACCTGGTTCATCGTTACCAACTTCCCCCAAAAACGCTGTCTGCATGTGCATGTGCGCAAGAGCAAAGATGGTGTTGGCCGCGGCACCGCCCAGCTGCTGGGTCATGGGACTGTCAATACTTTTGACAAGCTGCTCCATGTGGGCCGGCTCCACCAGTTGCCGCCCACCTTTTTCACCACCGGCGAATTCGATAAAATCGTCATTCACCCGGGCAATGAGATCTACAATGGGAGATCCTACGCCGATGACCTTACAATCCTGGGGCTGCATGTCTGTGCCTCAAACGTCTGCGTGTACTGACGGCGACGGTGTTGTGAACATTCCGGTTGCCGTACATCTCAACCCGTAAAGGCGCACCTTAGCAGAAAACCCGCCGGGGTTCAATGTGAAAATGTTTTACCTTAAAAAGAGCAGCAATCACCGTTGTATATATTTGAGACAGCATGACGGTGTTTCGCTATATATATTGGTTGTCCTTGAATAACAACCATTCCCCGCATATAGTTAACGACAGGAGCAAGGCTCCACATTACCTTCGCTGAACGGGAAGATATGATATGCACAGATACGGCTGGCAAAGAATCTGTTTGATAGTGATTGCGGCATATCTGCCGATGACATCCCTGTACGCTGAAGATGCGTCACCGGGCATTGTAGTATGGAACCTGCAGGCAAACGAAGGTGTAAAAGAGGCGGATGCGATTCTCCTGTCTAACTTCATTGCCAATCAGGTAGCCAGTCTTTCTGGTTCCACGGTCATATCGGAAGCGGAAATTCATACTATTCTGAAAGGGGAACAGGCTCGCCAGGAATGCTCTGCAGATGATACAAGTTGTGTTGCAGAAATTGGTGCAGCCCTTGGGGTTCCAGAAACCGTAAGCGGAGACATTGGGAAAATAGGTTCTTTCTGGATGATGAATCTGCGGCGCATTAACGTCCGCACGGCCAAAGTTATCTCCCGCAGCAGTCGAAGCATCGAAGGTTCCATAGACGACTTAATCCGGGTTCTGCCCAAAGCAGTGGAGGAACTGTTCAGCAAAACAGCCCTGCAGGCAGCTATGCCCCCGGGTATATTGCATATTACTACTGTGCCTAAGGGTGCCTCTGTGTTGCTGGACGGAAACATGCGGGGGCAAACCCCCTTTAATGAATCTGTATCAGCGGGAACATACAAGCTTGTTTTGAAGCTGGATGAGCACAAACCGCTCAGCAAACCGGTTACCGTTACCTCGGAAGAAACATCCCGCTTATCTTTGGAGTTGAAACGGGACTACCCCATGAACCCCTATAAAAAATGGGGCTATGTGTCCTTTTTTACCGGCCTTGGCATTGCCGCCTTTGGAGGCATTTCAACCTGGCAGGCGTCTTCATCGGCAAACGCTGTAAAGGCAGATGGCAACTGGGACGCTGAAGACCAAAACAGCCTTTGGTCCGGGCTCGCCATTACCGGTTATACGCTTGGTGGAGCCGCCATAATTACCGGAATAGTATTATGGGTGCTATCCCCCGGAGACAGGGAATGGTGGGAACAACATCATGCGGGCATTGCGCCCTCTCCAAACGGTGACGGGGCCACCCTTACCCTGGGCGGGAGGTGGTAAGATGCGATTCATACTTTCGGGCATAGTTTTCTGTATGGCGTTTGCCTCCTTTGGTTGCAATATGTTTCTTGACGAGATTGGGCATGAAGGTGAGACCTGTGCCGATAACCAGACCTGCCGCGGATCACTTGTCTGCGTCCAGGGGATATGTGTGTCAGATCCATCTCCCGATGGAGATCAAGACCCGGATCTCATGGAACAGGAAGCAGATAAACCGGATGAGCGCGAGGCTGACCCGGACACCGACCCGGTCATTGATGGAGATGATGATCCTGATTTGCCCGTAGAAACCGATCCGGACTTCACAGAAGATAACGCCGATGAAACAGTGGATTTTGACAGCGAAGAAATCCTGGCAGATACAGAGCCGGAACAGGAAGAAGAAATAATCCCTCCCTGCGCAAACGGGGATACCAAATGTGTTGGAGACATCGTATATGTATGCAACAGCGAAGTATGGGAATCCGGCACCAACTGTACATTGAATAACCAGATATGCGAGGATGGTGCCTGCAAATGCAAAACCCATGCATCCTTTATTTGCAGTGAGGGAGATGCCTGGTGGTACGATTCCTGCGGAAACAAAGAAGACCTGAAGGAAGAATGCGGCGCAAACGCTTGCAAATACGGACGCTGCGCCGATCAGTATGGCATTGTATGGGTTCCCATCCCGCCGGGAACATTCATGATGGGATGCAGCCCCGGTGATGAAACCTGCCAGGAAAGCGAAAAGCCCCGCCACAGTGTAACCGTGGAATCATTCTCCATGACTGCAACTGAAATCACCCATGCGCAATTTATGACAATGATGGAAAGCGATCCCAGTTCATTTACGGACTGCGGGGACAACTGTCCCGTCGATGGCATAACCTACTATCTGGCCAATCAGTTCTGTTCCAATGTCAATGGACGACTTCCCACTGAAGCTGAATGGGAATACGCTGCCCGGGCAGGAACCACAACAGTCTATTACTGTGGCGGTGAATCCTCCTGTCTGGATGACTCGGCCTGGCACGCTGGCAACAGCAGCAATACCCCCCATGAAGTAGCAACCCGAACTCCCAATGCATTTGGATTGTATGACATGCTTGGCAATGTCATGGAGCGTGTGCAGGACTGTTGGCATACAACCTATGACAATGCCCCTGCTACCGGGGGAGAATGGGAGGATGGCGGCGATTGCTCATACCGGCTGGTCCGGGGCGGAAGCTGGACAAGTACCGGCATTGACCTGCGCACATCCGCCCGTATGAAGCAACCTCCAACGTACGCAGATGACCATTTGGGTTTCCGCTGTGTGCGGGATTAAACCACAAAGCCATTACATTTGAATACCAATGCACAAACGCCCCTTTGAAACCAAAGGGGCGTTTGTGGTATTTGCTTTTGGCAAAACCCTTGAGGATTACTCCGTCAGGGTGGGGGAATCGTCATTCATAACCGGGTCCGGAATGTTTTCCATGGGGCCTTCATCCACAATGGCACCATATTCATCCGACTTCAGGGTCACCCAGTCGAATTCCGCACCATCAAGATCATAGGCACCAATCCGCAGGGTGTCGCATCCGGCTTCAATGGTCAGGTAATGATGCACATGGTGAGCCACCCGGGTCTGCACCCAGTCTCTGCACCATGCATCCAGAGAACCACCACCGCCACCGGTAATCATATGCAGCATACCGTTTTCCATACCCCGCTCGTAGTTATGGGTATGGCCGCTGAGATACACATGGAACTGTGCTTCCTCAAGGTCCGGGAGCAGATAATTGCGCACATATTTATTTCCATCGTTATGGCAGCTGCCATTGCCCCAGCTTTCGGAATATCCCGGTTCATGGGCAAGAGCGATTCGCCATGTGGCGTTTTGGGCGGCCTCAGAATGCATCTGATCCTTGATCCACTGGCTGACGTCGGTTTCCACTCCCTCCATGGGGCTGAAGAACACCATGTTGGTGTCTACGATAAGGAAAAAGGCGTTGCCATAGGTAAAGCTCTGGTTGGTGGCCCGCACCCCTTCGTTGCCGTTGGGGGGCATGGCGTAAAGTTCATACAGGATATCGGCGTTGCGCTCGTGGTTGCCGATGGCGGTGAAAAAGGGCAGCTCGTGGAAGAATTTCCGGCCCGGATCAAAAAGCTGTTCTTTCCACAGGGGCTCGTCCTTGCCTTCCTGCACAAGATCGCCCACGCCCAGGAAAAAGTGCGGTCCCTGACCAGCCATGGCGCTGAGAATCTGACGGAAGGTATCCGGACCATTCTGGTTATCACCCCATACCGTAAAACGGAATCCCTGGTTTTCCTTAACTGCGGTGTAAAGGTGATGCACCGAGGACTCAACAGCGCCGGAAATCACTTTGTAGCTGTAGCGGGTGTCGGGCTTGAGGTTTTCCAGCTGCACTTCATGGATGGTGGCAGAGCCTTCATGGCTGCTTTCCATATCAAGGGCATCACCTTCGCCGTAAACAACCGTGCCATCAGTTTCTTCCAGGGTCCGCCATTTAACCACAATACCGGTTTGGGTGGGATTTTGCAGATACGGGCCCAGATCAAAGGTATCGTCCTCCATAATATCCATCTGCCGCAGGGAAATCTCCTTTTGGCACATATTGGAAGGACCGGGATTACTTTCGTCGGAACCGTCGCTGCAATTAGCTGCTACAAAACACAGGGCACAAACACCCAAGACAAAGATCAGGCTGCGATACTTCATGGCAACTCCTGGATTTAATGGTTATCGTCTAACGATAATACTTAGGTTATCCATACATGGTTAAAATGAAAAGGTCAAATCACCTGCGGGCAGAAAGCAATCTTTTACCCCGGGATTTCCCGTTAAAAGTAAACCCGGTATCCTTTGGAAATTGCTTGACAGGTGAGCCATTACAGGGTTTTCTGTTACAGGTCTGAAACATGGAATCTACTGCAATACGTGGAGTAAGCAATGGCAGAATTTATTCAACACTCGAAGGCCTACAAAACCCGTCGTTTCCTTAACTGGTTTCCCCTAGGGCTTACCTACGCCCTGCTGTATATGGGGCGCTATAACCTGACGGTCTCCAAAAACGCCCTGGGCGATTTGATGACCAAGGCGGAGTTCGGCGAGATCTTCGGTATCGGTGCAGTGGTGTATGCCTTTTCATTTCTGGTCAACGGCCCCCTGGTGGATCGGATTGGCGGTAAAAAGGGTATTCTGATTGGCGCGGCGGGTTCTGCAGTCATGAACCTGTTGATGGGTGGATACCTCTACTACATTCTTGGCACTCCCAACCCTGCGGACCAGCCTCTGCTGGGCGTCTTTATTGTCATGTACGCCATCAACATGTACTTCCAGAGCTATGGCGCGGTGTCCATCGTTAAGGTGAACGCCAACTGGTTCCATGTCAACGAACGCGGTACCTTCAGCGGTATCTTTGGTATCATGATCTCCACCGGTATCTTCCTGGCATTCGATGTTTCCGGTATGATTCTGGCATCCCCGCTGGTAGAAGGCATGGGATTTAACGGCGGCAACGCCATCTGGTGGGTATTCTTCTCTCCTGCGGTTCTGCTGTCCATCATGTTTGTCATTGAAACCTTCCTGCTTAAAGACCAGCCCGGTCAGGCGGGACATGAAGACTTTGATACCGGTGATGCCTCCAGCGGCGAGGACATGAACGCCCGAATCCCCACCCTGGTGCTGCTGAAACGCATTCTTACCAACCCCATTATTCTTATCATCGCGGGTATTGAGTTCTGCACCGGCATTTTGCGCAACGGTGTCATGCACTGGTTCCCGATTTATGCCAAAGAGCAGGTTGCCGCAGGACTTGACGGCGGCTGGCAGTTCATGCTGAATCACTGGGGCCTGCTGCTGATGATCGCCGGTATTATCGGCGGTAACGTTGCGGGCATTGTCAGCGACAAGCTGTTCCAGTCCCGTCGTGGTCCTTCTGCGGGCTTCCTCTATGGTATTCTGGGTGTTTCAACCCTGATCATGATTTTTGCTTTGGCCAACGGCTGGATACTGGGAGCCATCGTGTTTATCATGTCTGTGGCTGTCATCGGCACCCACGGCCTGCTCTCCGGCACTGCCACCATGGACTTTGGCGGCCGCAAGGGCGCAGCCACCACCGTGGGCATCATCGACGGTTTTGTGTACCTGGGCACCGGCGTGCAGTCAATCAGCCTGGGATTCATTACATCCAAAGACTGGTCGTACTGGCCCATTTTCCTGTTCCCCTTCAGCGTTATCGGCTTTTTGCTGCTGCTTAAAATCTGGAACGCCAAGCCCAAGGGAGCCGGCGGTCACTAAATATTGCGAGGTCACATGCATACGCGGATCTGTCTGATATCCACTGTTGGGAGATTGGACGATCCGCGTTTTTTTCATCGCTATGCAGCACTACTGAAGCAGAACGGCTTCGATGTCTCCATCGTGTTGCGGGGTGATGCTCACACGCCTTCCCACTGGCAGGATATCCCCCTGCATGCGGTCACATTTTCCAGCAGTCTTAAAAGCAGGGTTATCAATGGCTGGCGTTTGTTTCATGAAGCCCTGCGCCATGATGCGGACATCTACCAGTTCTTTGAGCCGGAATTTCTGCCCTGGGGTCTGGCCCTGAAAGCCGCGACAAAGGCTGCGGTGGTGTATGACTCCCGGGAAGACAACCCCGCCTATCTGCGACATAAAACCTTTGCCCCAAAGCCGGTCCTTGCGGCGGCATCCCTGGCGCTATCATCTCTGGAAGGCATCGCCGGTCATATGCTTGACGGGATAATTACCGCAGATGCCGGAACCGCAGAACGCCTGCAAAAACATGCACGCCATCTGGCGGTTATGCATAATTTTCCTCCACCGTGGTTCATCAAAGCTACACAGGATGCGGCTATTCCCTGGCAACAGCGCAGTGTGGATATTTTATATCACGGAGCCCTGCCCCGCTATAATGCCGATGCCCTGCTACAGACCCTTGCTCTGTTGCACCGGGAACATGGCATACCCGCAACCATGCGCATTGTATCCCGGGCCTTTGACATTCATCCCGGCTATGAAAAAGAGCTTCGCCGGGAAGCCGAAAAACTGGGTATTGATGCATCGGTGGAACTGTTGCACGCCCTTCCCTACAACCGTATGCCCGCACTGGTAAACGATTGCCGGGTTGGTTTGATTCCCCTGCCTCCCATGCCCAAATTTTTCCATAACATCCCTCAGAAACTTTTCGAGTTTATGGCTGCCGGAATACCAACCGTTGTCAGCGACCTGCCTCCGGTACGCCCGTTTATTGCAGGAAAACGTGTGGTGATGGCAGCCACCCCCGGAGATCCCGCCGCCTATGCCCAGGCTGTTGCATCACTGCTTAGAAACCCACAAGACGCCACAAACATGGGTGCCAGAGCCTTAGCTCATGCCCGTGCCACCATGTCCATGGAAGATGAACTTCAAAACGCTTTAGCGCTTTACCGCCGTATAAAAATAGACTAGACTGAGGCCATGCCCAGACTGATTGTAAATGCCGATGATTTTGGCCTTGCCCGGGGTGTAAACCGGGGTATCGAGAAAGCCGCCGAGGCAGGTACGCTTTCTTCGGTATCAGTGCTTGTAACCGAAACCACCACCAGCGAAATAGCTGACTTTGCCCGCCGCTGGCCAAAGATTTCTGTGGGCATACACCTGAACCTCACCCAGGGCTACCCCCTGCTGTCCCCAAAGGAAATTCCTTCACTGCTGACCAAAGGCGGAAAATTCTATCACCGGAGAGAACTACTGTACCGCAGCAGTGCCGGGCTTATAAAACCGGCTCACATCAAAGCTGAAATTCAGGCTCAGCTTGGTCAACTGCACAACCTCGGCATTACCCCCAGCCATGCGGACTTCCACCAGGGGCTGGTGCTGCTGCCCGGAGTCTTTCCCCATGTATTGATGGCTCTGCGCAATGCCGGAATCAAACGTATGCGCGGACACCGGGTACTGTATCTGCATGGCATTGACACCGGTATAACCCGCAAGGTGTATAATACCCTCAAGTTCCACCAAAAGCGCCCGCGTCAGGCAATCACCTTTACCTATCGGCACCTGTTGTTGCGCTTGGAACGCATACTGGGTTTCAGCGTTCCCGACGGTCTGGTCACCGAAGGAACCATCTTTCCTCCGGAGCGAAAAACCTGTATTGAACGCATTTGCTGGGGGTTGGAAAATCTACCCGAAGATTTTACTGCAGAACTGATGACCCACCCGGCAATTGTACATGGTCATCTGCGAAGGGTAACAACCTTTGTGGATCAACGGGAGCGGGATCTTACCCTGCTAACCTCCCCTGCCTTTAAAGAAGCCCTGCAAAAAGCGAATATCAAATTGATTTCCTATCGGGAATTGTAATTCTTTCGGCCTCGGGGGGATTCGTTGAACCTCTCTGATATCCTGCAAGATCAAGGGTGACAAATCGATATCCCGCAGCGCGCAATGCTGTATGGATCAACTCCCGGTATGCCTCATCAGCAACCATGGAAATAGTATCCGGAGCAATTTCGATACGGGCAATATCACCGTGATCCCGAACCCGGACATCGTCCATGCCAAGGCTGTGCAAAAACGTTTCCGCAGCTTCAATCCGTTGCAGGGCTTCCTCTGTCAGGGGAGTTCCCGCAGGAATACGGGTTGCCAGACAGGCATAGGCTGGCCGCGTGGCCGTAGGTAAACCAAGCATGCTGCTCATAGCCCGGATAGCGTCTTTATCGATATTCAGTTCCAACAGGGGCGAATCAATACCCAATTCAATGCATGCCCGCATACCTGGCCGGTAATCGTCACGGTCATCGGCGTTTGAGCCTTCGATCACCGCGTGTATTCCCTGCCGGGCGGCCATCTTTTGCAGCATTGTGAATTTGTGGAGTTTGCAGTGATAGCAACGCAGGCCATCATTGTCCACAAACTGCGGCAATGAAAGTTCATTGGTTTCCACAAGCTCGTGTTTGACGCCGATCAATTGGGCCATACTTTCGGCTTCATTCCGTTCAAAGCGGGGATATACCCTGCTAACGGCGGTAACCGCTACAACAGCATCTGCACCAAGGGCATCAACCGCTGCCCGCAACAGCAGGGAGCTGTCCACACCGCCACTAAAGGCCACCAAAACGGAATCCCACTGCTGAATGTACTGCTTTAATTCCCGGTACTGCTGATATACTGAAGGCATGGCATCCTCCTGTTACCGGCCAACCAGCCTCGCCACGGCAAAACGCTGTTTTCCGCTAAGATCCTTCACAATCTCAACATGGCTGTAATGGGGAGAATCGTGAAGTAGTTTTTCAATGGCTTCCGGCTGATCATGACCAAATTCCATGGCCAGCAAACCGCCGCTGCACAGATAAAACGGCGCTTCTTCGATAATGCGCCGGATTAAATCCAGGCCGCCTTTACCCGCATACAGGGCTGCCGGAGGCTCGTACATGGCCACCGAAGGCGGCAATGAATCACCGCTGGAAATATACGGCGGATTTGACACTATTGCATCAAATGTCTCGCCCTTGTTAACCGTATCAAACAGATTTCCTGATCGCACGGCAATACGGTCATCAACGCCAAGTTGTCCTGCATTCAGCCGCGCCACGGTGGCGGCTTCTTCGCTGATATCGGTTGCCACCACCTGTACTTCCGGGCGCTCATGCGCCAGGGCGCAGGCAATGCAGCCACTGCCGGTGCTCAAATCAAGAATGGTCAGGGGTTTGCGTTCCGGGAAACGGTCCCATACCACATCCACCAATTCCTCGGTTTCGGGGCGCGGAATGAGAACATCGGAGCTGACTTCGATCCGCAGACCACGGAACGGCTGCACCCCTAAAATATATGCCAGAGGTTCGTGACGTCCACGGCGTTTCAGTGCGTTGCGTATAGTGCCGCGTTCCTCTTCGGAAAGAGGCCGGTCAAGATTAAGATAAACATTAAGCCGGGAAAGCCCCAGACTCTCGCCCAAAAGCCATTCTGCTTCGCGCCGGGCATGCTCCACCCTGTGTTTTCGCAGATAGGTTTCGGCAAAACTCAGAACATCCCGTACCCGCCATTGCTGGCGTTCCAGGCGTGTGCCCATCAGCCTGCACCACCCGCCAGAAGATGTGCCTGATAATCGTTGCGCAGTGACCGGACAACCTCGTCCAGATCTCCCATCATAACTTCCGGCAATTTATACAGCGTCAGGTTGATACGATGGTCTGTCACCCGCCCCTGGGGAAAATTGTAGGTGCGAATGCGCTCGGAACGATCTCCGCTGCCTACCTTGGATTTCCTGTCCTGGGCAATCTCTTTGGCCTGTTCTTCCTGAATGTATTCATACAGGCGGGCTCCCAGAATTTCCATGGCCCGGGCACGATTCTGGTGCTGGGACCGTTCGTTCTGGCAGGACACCACAAAGCCGGTAGGGACGTGGGTAATGCGCACCGCGCTGTCGGTGGTATTGACATGCTGACCACCGGCGCCACCGGCACGGTAGGTGTCGACCTTCAGGTCTTCGTTACGGATTTCTATATCAACGGCATCGGGCTTTGCCATAACCGCCACGGTCACCGCAGAGGTATGCACCCGGCCCTGGGATTCGGTTTCCGGAACCCGCTGCACACGATGCACGCCGCTTTCAAAGCGCAGCTTGCCAAATACACCTTTACCGGATACTTCGGCAATTACCTCCTTAAAGCCGCCCATTTCCGTTGCATGGGCAGAAATATCCTGCACTGACCAGCCCTGTTTCTCCGCATAGCGTGAATACATGCGATAGAGGTCTGCGGCAAACAATGAGGATTCATCACCACCGGTACCGGCACGGATTTCAAGAATAATGCTTTTATCGTCCCGGGGATCTTTGGGCAGAAGCAAAAAGCGCAACCTTTCAGTGAGACGGGTCATTTCCGCCCGCTGATCTTCCACTTCTTCCTGGGCAAGTTCTTTTAATTCGGGGTCATCGCCCTGCAATATGGCTTCATTTTCGTGCAGACTTTCTTCAACCACCTTAAACTGGCGAAACGCCTCCACGGTTTCTTCCATTCCAGACCGTTCCTTGGCCAGTTTCTGGAACAACTCCCGGTTACTGATAACTTTGGCGTCCCCGAGCTGACCCTCAATGTCGACAAACCGCTCTTCAACGGCTTCAAGCGTTTTGCGAAATTCCATAACTCAGGCAACCTCATCAAGGGAGTTAATAATTGAAATACCCTGGGCCCCGGGATCAAAGGCCACTTCTTCGCCCTGTTCACTGGCATGTTCACGGGCCAGTGAAAGTTTGAGTGATACCAGTGCGATTTCCAGCATATCGTCGGTGGGTTCGCTGGTGGTGATACGCTGTGACCACAGGCCCGGCAACACAAAAATGCGCAGCGCCCGTGGACAGGAATCACTGGAACTGAATTTGATAAATTCATAGGCCAGCCCGGCGATGGGCAGCATCAGCGGAACCTTTACAAACATTTGCAGTATAATATTCAGATAATGATTATCTGACAAAGGCGGCAAAAAGCGGAACACCACCGCAAACATGATGATGGCCACCATGAGCACAACCACAATAAAGCTGGTGCCGCAACGGGGATGAAACCGGCTGTATTTACGGGCCTCTTCCACGGTAAGGGGGCCACCGCTTTCGTATGCGGCAATGGATTTATGCTCTGCGCCGTGATACATAAACACCCGCTTCATGTCCGGCATAAAGCTGATGCCCCAAATATATCCGGCGAAAATAAACATTTTGACCACACCATCGATAATATGGAAGGCAAAACCATCAATGGGGATTTCCACGCCAAGCAGTTTGCCGATGCCAATGGTAGTCATGTGAGGTAAAAATTTAAAAAGAGCAATGGCCAGGGCAAATGACACCATCATGGTAAGGAAAATGGCGCTTTTGGGCAGATATCCCTCGCTTTTTCCATCGGTATCAGTGGAAGTGTCTTTTTCTCCCTCATCAAGAGCGCTGGCGGCCTGATCTGCGGAAAAGGCCAGGGCGCTCATGCCATTGTACATAGATTCAAACAAAACGATCATGCCACGAAAAAAGGGCCAGCGCAGCACCCGGTATTTGCTCATCACCGAGGCCCACTTCTGCTCCCGCACAGCTATGCTGCCGTCGGGACGACGCACCGCCACCGCAAATGAGCGGGGCGAACGCATCATGACACCTTCTATTACCGCCTGTCCTCCGACATTGAATTTTGGCTTCATACAACGCTTCTCCGGTATGCAAAAAAAAATCCCACCTTGGTATAAGGTGGGATGGGGCACGCCATTTGTCAACCGTTTATTGCGGGACTATGCCATATGCCGGTAGGGACGCTACTTGTTTTTGGTAGCTTGTCCGTCCTGCAGGCCATAACGACGGCGGAAACGTTCGATGCGACCTTCACTATCCAGCAGTTTTTCTTTGCCGGTAAAGAAGGGGTGACATGCTGAACAAATTTCCACGGAGTAGTCGCCACCGGTGGACTTGGTCTGATATTTCGCGCCACAGGCGCAGGAAATAGTCACTTCTTCGTACTTGGGATGAATCTTCTTTTTCATGTTGCTGTCTCCCTCAACCGGCGGATTATTCTTCCGCGCCGGTTTCAGTGGCTTCGGCCGGAGCTTCGCCTTCGGCGGCCAGATATTCCAAAACGGCCATTTCCGCGCCATCACCACGACGGCGGCCAAGGCGCACCACGCGGGTGTATCCACCTTCGCGGCCTTCGAAACGTCCGGGGAATTCATCAAAAAGCTTTTGCAGCAGCTCAGGAGTCTTTACCCGTTTGGCAGCCAAACGACGGGCGCTTAGATCGCCGCGCTTGGCCAGGGTCACCATGCGGTCCGCAATGGAACGCATTTCCTTGGCCTTCGCCAGGGTGGTCACGATCCGTTCCT
>Ga0070728_10002192_pt1 | contig 25154 bp, 19 predicted proteins | sample tdDd471_FD_66723 | JGI IMG/M metagenome (GOLD analysis project Ga0070728, IMG submission 66723) | Marine sediment microbial communities from the Atlantic coast under amendment with organic carbon and nitrate - tdDd47.1 | ecosystem: Environmental > Aquatic > Marine > Coastal > Sediment | place...
GGTCGTCTCAGCAGATTTCTTTCCAGCGACCGCTTGGCGAACCTTCGCGATAGTGATAGCCGTCAGCACAGCACAGGATAACCACACAATATCTTGTTCGCAGATTACCAGAAACAACAAGAATGTGACCCACATTGCTCATGAAAATGACACCTCTGATTGTCGATCTCGATGGAACACTTGGCCTGAACGATAGTCTGCTGGATGCGATTGCGACTGCGGCCATTCGAAACCCGTTTCATATTCCGAAACTGGTGAGGGCACTGTTGCGCGGGCGATATGAACTCAAGGACTCACTCGCTGGAATTGGTGCCTACAGCCCCCACTCGATGCCCTTGCGCGACGGTTTTGTTGATTATCTGAAAGAGCAGCGGGCCCTGGGGCGGGAGCTTCATCTTGTTACCGCCTCGCCACAGATCGTGGCCGACGGTGTTGCAGATCGGCTTGGTGTCTTTGCTTCGGCAACAGGGTCCCGTGATGGCATCAATCTGAAAGGCGCCGCAAAGGCCGAATTTCTCAGGACCCGGTTCCCGGAAGGCTTTGCCTATGCCGGCAATGACAGCAGCGATATTGATGTGTGGCGGCATGCCTCCTCGATCCTGACCGTGGCGACTACCGAGAAAGTACGTCAGACTGCAAGCCAGTTGGGCGTGACCGTGGAGCGGGACTTTCCTGCTGAACGTCCCCGGCTGACCTCCTGGTTGCGCATGATGCGCATTCACCAGTGGTCGAAGAACCTGCTGATCCTGGTCCCGCTGATACTCGCGCATGGTTATACTGAGCAGGACTCGGTCATCACCCAGTTGCTCGGGTTCGTCTGCATGGGCCTTGTTGCCTCGGGCACTTACATCTTCAACGACCTGAGCGACCTCGATGCCGACCGCATCCACCCGACGAAGAGAAACCGTCCCCTGGCGTCGGCTGATGTTTCAAGCATCTCTGGCGCGTTATGGGCGGTGCTGCTGGTCGTGACAGGGCTGACAGGTGCTTTCCTGATCGATCAGGTGTTCGGTGGCCTGCTGATCGTCTACATCATCCTGACTGTCAGCTATTCGCTGCGGCTGAAATCGATAGTCCTGCTTGATGTCATCATCCTGAGCCTGCTCTATGCATTGCGGGTACTGATGGGAATTGCCCTGCTCAGCGTCGCTGTGTCGCCGTGGCTGCTCGTTTTCACGGTGTTCTTCTTCTTCTCCCTGTCCCTGGCCAAGAGGCATGTCGAGATCGTGCGCGCTACTGCGAGCGGAAGCACGGGCAAGGTCGAAGGGCGGGGGTATCTGGTGAGTGATGGTCCCCTGACCCTGTCGCTTGGGATTGCCTCGAGCCTGGCCGCGGTGCTGCTGCTTTTTCTCTACATGACAAATGACGCTTATCCCATTGATGCCTATCAACATCCCGCATGGCTCTGGGGAGTTTCTCCGTTCGTATTCCTTTGGACATCACGCATCTGGCTGAAGAGTCACCGCGGTGATCTCGACGATGATCCGGTCAGTTTTGCGCTGCGGGATCCACCAAGCATATTGCTGGGTGCCCTCGTTGCGGCCTGTCTTGCGCTCGCGATCCTTTGATGGGCTCATTCCGGAACAGGCAATTCTCCCCGTGGGGGCGGATCGGGCGCGCCGAACACTGCATCGCCCGCCCCCGGTTTCGTGACGAAGTCCCCCGAACTCTGGCTGATTGTGGTGATCATGATGTACTGCCGGTTGGTCTCGGGAGGTCATACGGCGATACGGTGCTGAATTCCGGCAAATATCTCTTGGACATGACGGGTCTCGACAGGATCATCGCCTTTGATCGGGATGCGGGTGTACTGAGGGCAGAGGCCGGACTGTCCCTCGACGCAGCGTTGGGTGTCATCGTCCCGGCAGGCTGGTATTTTGCGACGACTCCCGGCACCCGCTTCGTGACGCTCGGCGGTGCGGTGGCCAACGATGTTCACGGCAAGAACCATCACAGCGCCGGATCCATCGGCTGTTCCGTCAGACGGATCGGACTCCTTCGCTCCGACGGCGGGGAGGTGGAACTTGACCGGCAATCCCGGGGTGACCTTTTCCGGGCGACCATCGGCGGGCTTGGCCTGACGGGAATCATCACCTGGGTCGAGTTGGACCTGGTTCGCATCCCATCGGCTGATCTGATTGTCGAACAGATACCGTTCGACAATGTTGCCGGCTTCTTCGAGCTTGCCGCCGCGAGCCAGTCGCATGAGCATACCGTCGCGTGGCTGGATTGCGCCAACCGTGGTCGTGCGTTGGGACGCGGCATCTTTCAGCGCGCCGACTGGTCCGGTCAAGGGGCACTGGTGGCCCACGCGACCGGACAGAAAGTCACTCTGGGTTTCGACTTGCCGTCGGTGGCGCTCAACGGGCTGACCATGCGGGCATTCAATGCGCTCTACTGGCGCGTGCAGAAGGCGAAGCCGACACTGGCAAGAAGGCACTACGCCCAGTTCTTCTACCCCCTGGATGCGATTGGCCAGTGGAACCACCTCTACGGTCGCCGAGGCTTCTATCAGTACCAGTGCGTCATCCCACCGGAAGCCGCCGAGTCTGCGGTGACGGAACTGCTGCTGCAGATCACGGCCGCCGGTGCCGGGTCGTTCCTTGCAGTCCTGAAGACGTTCGGTCGACGCGGCTCACCGGGACTGCTGTCCTTCCCACGCGAAGGAGCAACACTTGCCCTCGATTTTCCCAACCGGGGGGCAGTCACCCTGAGACTGCTTGCCTGCCTTGATGCGATCGTGCTTGAAGCTGGTGGGCGTCTCTATCCAGCCAAGGATGGACGCATACCGGCCCATGTGTTCAGGGCCAGCTTCGCGCAGGGCCTGGAAACCTTCGTGGACCAGATCGACCCTGCATTCAATTCAGACTTCTGGAGGCGCGTTTCGACTTGAGCGGGAAAAACACACGAACCAGACGCATCGTGGTGCTCGGAGCCCTGTCGACGATTGCCGAGGCCGTTGCCCGGCGGTATGCCGCCGAAGGCGCTGAAATGGTACTTGCTGCGCGCAATGCCGAACGACTCGGGCAACTCAAGGACGATCTGACTGCGCGCGGCAGTGCCAGGGCACTGGCCTGGCCGGTTGACCTTGCCGCCCTGGACGACGTTCCCGCCGAACTGGCAAGGATGGCCGAGGCCCTGGGGGGCGAGGTCGATGCGGTGTTGCTGTTCTACGGCACTCTCGGCGACCAGAAGCTGGCAGAGAAAGACAGCGCGGAACTGCGCCGCATCATGGCCGTGAACTTCGCCAGCGCCGCCGAGTGGTGCGTTGCAGCGGCTGACGTGCTCGAGCGACAGGACCACGGCGTCCTGCTGGCGGTCAGTTCGGTTGCCGGGGATCGGGGACGACAGTCGAACTACCTCTACGGGGCCGCAAAGGCTGGCCTGGCAGTCCTGGTCGAAGGGCTTGGACACCGGCTTGCCGCTGGGGGCGGCCGGGCAGTTGTCATCAAGCTTGGCTTCGTTGATACCGCGATGACAGCGCATATCGAGAAGGGGGGACCGCTCTGGGCGAAGCCCGACGCCATAGCGCAGCAGCTTGTCCGTATCATTGACAAGCCGCGAAGACCCGTCATCTACCTGCCCTGGTTCTGGCGCCCGATCATGGCCGTCATTCGCAACATTCCGTCTTCGATCTTCCACAGAACCAAGCTCTGAGGGGGACCCGACTTGAATTCGTCCGCAAAAATCGTGATCACCGGTGCCGCCGGGCTCGTGGGGCAAAACCTGGTGCCGCGATTGAAGGCTCGCGGGTACGGAAACATTACCTGTATCGACAAGAACCCGACAAACACGGCCAAACTGCGCGAACTGCATCCCGACGTCATCGCCATCGAAGCGGATCTGGCTGTCCCCGGTGAATGGAGCGAGGCGTTGGCCGGTTGCGATGTCCTCGTGTGCAATCACGCACAGATCGGCGCGCTCACCTATGCGCCGTTTCGGGCCAACAATATCGACGCAACCGAGCACCTGCTGACAGCCGCGAAGCTGCATGCTCTGCCCTATATCGTTCACCTCAGTTCCTCGGTGATAAATTCTCAGGCGCGCGACTTCTACACTGAAAGCAAGCGCGCACAGGAACAGCTCGTGGTGGACAGTGCCATCCCCTGCTGCATCCTGCGGCCTACGCTCATGTTCGGATGGTTTGATCGCAAGCACCTCGGCTGGCTCGCACGCTTCATGCAGCGGTTGCCCGTGTTCCCGATTCCGGGAAATGGGCGCTACCTGCGCCAGCCCCTCTATGTCGGCGATCTGTGCAACATCGTCATATCGGCAATCGAACGCCCTCGACCGGGTGAAACGTACAACATCTCCGGTCAGCAGAAGATCGACTACATCGACCTGATGCGCGAGGTGCGTGACGCTACCGGCGCGCGCACCATGTTCATGAAGATCCCCTACGGGTTCTTCAGACTGTTGCTCGACACCTACGCCCTGGTCGACCGCAATCCGCCATTCACGTCGAAGCAGCTGGAGGCCCTTGTCACGCCCGACATATTCGAGGTGATCGACTGGCCCGGAATCTTCGGCGTGTCGTCCACGCCACTGTCGGAGGCATTGAAGGAGACGTTCCAGCATCCTGTCTATTCCAACGTTGTCCTGGAGTTCTGAGCCATGGCACGGGTTGCAGTGATCGGCGCGGGTGCGATGGGGCTGGCAGCGGCCTATCACGCCCTCAAGGCAGGGCATGAGGTCGAGGTCTTCGAGGCGGACACGATTCCCGGCGGCATGGCGGCACACTTCGATTTCGACGGATTGTCGATAGAGCGCTTCTACCATTTCGTCTGCAAGGCTGACCGCCCCACGTTCGAGTTGATGGAAGAACTCGGCATCGGCGATGCGATGAAATGGCGACCGACTTCGATGGGCTACTTCGTCGATGGCGAGCATCACCGCTGGGGCGACCCGATCGCGTTGCTGAAGTTCCCACGCCTCGGTTTGATCTCGAAATTCCGGTATGGGCTGCAGATGTTCCTCGCGACCAGGCGCACGAGGTGGTCGGATCTCGAGAACGTCTCGGCGAAGGACTGGTTCATTTCGGGCGGCGGACGCAAGGCCTATGACATCCTTTGGCGGCGCCTGTTCGAGCTGAAGTTCTTCGAGTTTGCCGACAATGTCTCCGCCGCATGGATCTGGACCCGCATCAAGCGGGTGGGAACGTCGCGGCGTTCGCTGATGCAAGAGGAGCTGGGCTACATCGACCGCGGCTCGGAGACCCTGATCCGGGCACTGGTGGACGCGATCGAAGGTGCGGGCGGCCTGATCCATTTGGGAAAGCCGGTCAGCGAGATCGCCAGCGCCGACAACGTGGTGCAGGGTGTTGTCGCGGACGGCGAACTGCGAGAGTTCGACGCCGTCATCTCGACCACGCCGACCCCCGTGATATCGAAGCTGGTGCCGAGCCTGCCCACCGAGAGCAAGGCGGCCTATGACGCCATCCGCAACATCGGCGTGGTATGCGTGATCCTGAAACTGGCGCGGCCGGTGACCCCGCATTTCTGGCTCAACATCAACGACGAGCGCATCGACATTCCCGGCATCGTAGAATTCTCGAACCTGCGTGAAATCCCGGAGACGGTTGTCTATGTCCCCTACTACATGCCGCAGACCCATCCGAAGTTCGGTCGGGATGACGAAGCCTTTCTGCAAGAGACCCTCGGTTACATCAAACTGCTGAACCCGGAGATCACGGATGCAGATCTGCTCGCCAGCCAGGTCGGTCGGCTCCGTTACGCGCAACCGGTTTGTGAGCCGGGCTTTCTTGCCAAACTGCCCAGGGTGCAGACTCCGATCCGGGGATTGCAGATCGCGGACACCTGTTACTATTATCCTGAAGATCGCGGCATTTCGGAGAGTGTGCGTTACGGAAAGCTGATGGCGGCAGCTGTCACCGACATGGATATCTGGAAGCGTGAGGGACGATGACATCCGAGTTCCTCAGGTTCCTCATCACAGGTGGGGTCGCGGCCCTGGTCAATCTGGTAAGCCGGTTCCTCCTGGACCAGTGGTTGAGCTTCGAGGCGGCGGTCATTATTGCTTATCCAATCGCCATGCTCACCGCTTACGTATTGGCTCGTCGGTTTGTTTTTGTGACATCGGGGCGATCAACCGGCTCCGAGTTGACCCGGTTCGCACTAGTCAATGCTGTAGCGATGGTCCTCGTGTTCACGATCAGCACAGGTCTCGCACGCGTGGTCTTCCCGGCCATAGACTTCTCCTGGCACGCCAATGACATCGCCCATCTGATTGGCATTTCAGTACCGGCGGTTACGAGTTACCTCGGGCATCGCTGGTTCACATTCGCAAATAGCTCGCGATGAACAGGCCAGAGACCAGCCCCCCGACCCAGCGGCCTCGAATCAGGATTCCTATCGCAGTCGTCGGCGCGCTGACTATGATTTACTTGGCTGCATTCATCGCGATAGATGCCGGGCCCAATGCGTTTGACCAATTGAGTATCGTTTTGGCTGCATTGCCTTGCGTCCTGCTCACGTCACTGGTCGCATACCTGCTGCGTGCCATTCGCTGGCAATGGATGCTAGGTCGCCAAGAATATGTGGTGGCCCTTCCTATCAACTTCATTTCCTACATCGCAGGCTTCGCGCTCACGGCGTCGCCGGGTAAGGCTGGCGAATTGATCCGGATCCGGTATTTTCGCAATCTTGGCATCCCAGCATCCACGGTCCTCGCCTGTTTCGTGCTGGAACGCGGCTTCGATCTGCTGGTGCTGCTCGCCCTTTCCGCACTGGTTTGGGGTTCAGCGCCGGGCGTTCACGTTGCCATGGCATTTGTCGTCCTTCTCGGCGGCACACTCGTGGTCGCGGCGCGCAATCCCAGGATCGGTGCCTGGTTTCTCGTCCGCGCCCGCAGTCTGGGCCTGGGCCTGGTGGCACGACTCATCAAGGTCATGATCATAGGTCTGAAACGATCTGCAGCTATCGCCACCCCCTTGAATCTCTGCGTCATTTGCGGATTGGGGTTGCTGGCTTGGCTCATCCAGATCGCCGGATTCGTTGTCATGATGGGCGCGGTCGGGATCAACCTGCCATTCGACACGTTGTTGGGCATTCCGCCGCTCGCTATGCTGGTTGGCGCGGCTTCCATGGTGCCCGGCGGCCTCGGCACGACGGAGATCGCGACTGTGGTAATCCTTGAAAGTCACGATGTCGAACTAGCGCTCGCCGCCCAGGCCGCGATTGCCATGCGGGCGGGCTCGATCTGGTTTGCCATGCTGATCGGCATCTGTGCTGTCATCTATCTGGAACATCGGTTCACGTCATCGACAAGGGTGAGTACTGACCGTGATCCGGTGCAAACAGGAAGGTCTAATCCCGGTGAGTGAACACCCGTCAAACCCCGTCTCGAAAGAACGCGCCACAATTCAGGCCGACACCAGGGGCAGACTGCCCATAGCCTATACGACGACGATTTTGCTCTTCATCGGTACATCGCTCGCCATCCTGTTGCTGCGTGTCTATTCGGTGTCACAAAACTATATTTGGTCGGCAACGGGCGGGCTGGAGGGGGCGGGCGCATTGGGCATCTTCAACGCTTGTTCCGGAGAAGTGATCTATCACGACTTTTCGGGCACTACTGTTGGATTTATATTCAACTTCCTATTTTATGAATTTTACGGCTTCATACTCAAGGTTTTTGGTTCGTGTTACCTCACGCCGCTCATCGGGCGGGGCATTTCGCTGGTGTTTCTTGTTGCCCTGGCAGCCTGTCTGATGCACTGGTTCAGACACAAGATTGGCCTCTTTGAACGTATATCGTTGGTATCGCTGGTCATCTCGCCGATGGTTGGTTGGTGGGCAATCTCGCTGCGGCCCGACGTCGGGGGGATGATGTTCTTTGCAGTGAGCGTTCTTGCCCTGCTCGCCTATCTCGAACGATCAACGATATTGAACCTGTCGGCAGCCGCCCTCTTCGTCTTCCTCGCTTGGAGCTTCAAGCAGACGTTCATCTTCATTGCGCCTCTGATCACGCTATTCATTCTCACGCGCAGTTTTAAACACGCGACACTGTTCGTTGCCATTCTGGGCCTCGGCTTGATCGCAACGTTGCTCCTGATGCCGTCATCCTATCTGACCCACACGGTGTACTTACCGGGCGAGCACCCGTTTCTGTTCAGCATAGGGATGCGGAACGCGGTGAGTTTTCTCATCAAGGCCAGTGGGTTGCTGGCAGGAGCTGCACTGCTGATCTGCCTGCTGCCGAGATCTAGGCTCGCTGAGCCGCGGAACGTGTTCCTTCTCTCTGCATTTGCGTTCAGCGTAGCTGTATTCGGTGTCGCCGCGGCCAAGGTCGGGGCCGCGGACAATTATTTCTTCCCCAGCTTTGCGCTGCTCATCATCTTCCTGATGCAAAATGTCTCCCACGTTGTGGCCCGGCGTCGTCAGACGGTTCTCTCGGTGGTGGCAATTCTGACAATCACGTCAAATGCGGTGCTGTTGTCTGGTGTCCGCGGTCGCACCTCGCTGGACATGTCACCAAAGATGGAGATCCTGGCCGCCAAGCAAGCCCTGATGCAAACCCCTGGCCCCAAGCTGATTTGGGGTGAATTAATTGCCAGGCCCTGGATCACACCGCAGGCTGAGACCAGGATCCTGGACGGGTACATCGATTTCTATCAGACCAAGCCGATACCCGGCGTTCTGGACATCGCCGGACGAGTTGGTTCGGGCTACTATGCCACCGTTGCGATACCCGTCACCGAGGCACGGAATTTCGATCTGTCGGGCTACGAGCTCAAGGGGCAGTTCGGTGCGACCCGTCTCTGGATACGCAAGGGCAGCCCGGCAAAGTGAAATGTCCCTCCCGCCGGGAACAGTTGTGTGAATAGCCCCTAGATTCGTAGACGCCTTCTTCCCTAATTTTGAGGCAAGGAGGCCATGATGGGCAAAGTCAATTTCAGCGACGATTTCAAACGGGACGCGGTGGCGCAGATCACCGAGCGGGGCTATCCGGTTGCGGAGGTCTCGCAACGCCTGGGTGTCAGTTCGCATTCGCTCTATGCGTGGAAGCGGAAGTTCTCGCTGCCGTCGGGCAGCGATGACAAGGATGGTGAGATCCGTCGATTGAAGCGCGAGCTGGCGAGGGTGGCCGAGGAGCGCGACATTCTAAAGAAGGCCACCGCGTATTTCGCCAGGGATGCAAAGTGAGATACGCGTTCGTGGCCGAGCATCGGCCCCCGTTTTCGGTGTGGGCGATGTGTCGGTGTCTGCGCATTCAACCGAGTGGTTTCTATGCCTGGCTGAAGAACCCGTTGAGCAAACGGGCGAAGGAAGACACTCGTCAGACCGACCTCATCCGGAAGGCCTGGAAGGAGAGCGGCAAGGTGTATGGCTATCGCAAGCTTCACGATGATCTTCTCGATCAGGGTGAAGCCGTATGCCCGAACCGCGTGGCACGTCTGGCCAGCTTGGCAGGCATCAAGGCCCAGATTGGCTACAGGTGCCAGCCTGGCAGCCATGGCAGCAAGCCGTCATTGGATATCGACAACACACTTGCTCGGCAGTTCGATGCAGATACGCCGGACCGGATCTGGGTCACCGACATTGCCTGTATCAGGACGCTGGAAGGCTTCGCATGCCTGGCCGTCGTCATCAACCTCTACTCCCGCCGCGTCGTCGGTTGGTCAATGCAGAGCCGCCAGACGACGGACGTCGTCCTGCAAGCATTGCTCATGGCCGTTTGGCGCAGGAAGCCAAAGAACAGGGTGCTGGTCCATTCGGACCAGGGCTCGCAGTTCATCAGCATGGATTGGGCATCATTCGTCAGGGCTCACGATCTGGAGCACTCAATGAGCCGCCGCGGCAACTGTCAAGACAACGTTGTCATTGAGAGCTTCTTCCATCTGCTCAGACCAGAGCGGATACGGCGCCGCAACTACAAGACCCGCGTCGAGGCAAGCAGGATGTGTTCGACTACATCGAGATATTCTACAATTCGAAGCGCAAGCACGTCTGGAACGGGATATTGTCATCCGTCGAGTTCGCGCAGCAGGAGAAAATGAGACTCGAGGGCGTCTAGAAAACTCGGGACTATTCATTACGCCTCCGGCTTTCCGGTGCTGAAGGATAGGACAGATGGGTAAATCAGGGGCACTTCCAACAATAAGCGGCGTTCACAAGATCCTTTAGAGTGATGAGATAGAACATTGAAACATGAAGCACACTTCGTCTCGCGAACCGATACGCGGCCCGAGTTTTTCAATTTCATCTCGGGGCTGCGTTCAGACGATCTCATTGCCGAGTTAATCCAAAACGAGATTGATGCTGGATCCATGCATACGGTCATCGTCTTTCAGAAAGATAGGCTCGTTTGTTCCGGAAACGGCCACTCTGTCGACGAAAATGGCTGGCTACGTTTGAGTTACCTTAGAGGTGCGGGGGATGAGGTGCCGCGAAAGCGCGGACTTATAGGGGTAAAAAACCACGGTCTAAAAGCCTGCTTCACTATCGGTGATGACATCTTCATCCGTTCCAGCGGACAATACACTCGGCAAACGCTCTATCAGAACGGCCAAGATGAGCCGCCGTCCCCTGCCGCATTCGAGAAACCACTGCCTGATAGCAAGGCTCCGTTTCAAGGATGTGTTATCGAGGTTCCCTATCGGACAAGGGCCTTCAAGAGCACGGTTGGCGAGCCAGTAAGCCTCGATTTAGCTGATTCCGGGCGGATCGAGACGCTTTTCGAACAGGCGATAAACGACATCTCGGATCGCTTCATTGGCACGGTGCGGCCTGACCTGCGAAAATCCTACACAATCGAGGTGAAGCACCACCGCCTAGGAACGGTGCGGTTCGATTTCGCAGCGAGAAAGGGCAAACGCGAAGCTGGCATCCTTTGGTTCATCCGCACGTGCAAGGTCCGAGGAGACGTGAAGTCCCTCCCATCGGGTCAGCGCGAGAGAGCCAGCCTCAGGTCCATCGCTCGACCCAAGGACATTAGCAGAGATGTCTCTCCATTTTATGAAGATGGTCGCCGCCTGCTTGTCGAGGTTTCTTGGGCAGAGGACCCCAAGGGGAAGCCGCTTTCTGCTCGCGGAGCGCTGCGCTACCCAATCTCGTATCCTGACACCGGGGAAGCATCGTTGTCGGGTTTCGCAGCCCACTATTCGGCACCCTTCGCCTCTGATACAGAGCGACACGGTCTTGCTGGGCAAGCATCGGCTTGGAACAGTGAGTTGCGTGAGGCATGCGATGATTTGCTCCTAGACAGTCTGAAACAGCTCCTGCGGCGCCACGGGTCGCGCGCGCTCGTTCTGCTCGATCCTGAGCATGCGCCTATCAATCGTTTGCGCCCCGCTGTCTTGGCGCTTCGGGAACGGGACGCATTGCCGGTCAGGCGTGCCAAGACCTTCCAGCCCTTGCTGACAAGAAAGATTAAACAAAGTGAAGCTATAAAGAAACGATCGGGCACCGCGCGGCGCACCGAAGCACCGCGGCTAATACCTCGAGGTGCGAAGCTGGTAATACCTTCCTATTTGGGCGATGGAGCGACCCACTCGCACGAGCTTGCTCAAGCGGCTCCCGATGATTGCTGGCTGTTGCACCCTGACGTGCCTTCTCGAATCAGAGAGATTCTGACGGACGATGACCAACCAGGCTGGATGGACGATCGCATCACCTTTGACGAAAATGATGCATTGAACAGGCTGCGGGGCATTGGTCATGCTGGGGACGACTTCTTCCCCTGGAGCGATGAATCCGCTTGGCGCGCGGGAATCGGCAATGTCCTCAAGGTTCGCGCCTGCTTGGACGCCATTCTTCGGGCCGGCTCGAGCCCGGGCAACGATCTGCTGAACCCTGGCGAAAGTGTCTATTTGCCTGATGCGAACGAAACGCCTGTCGCACTGGAAGAACTCTTCCTCGCGGCACACGTCCCGACCGGGATACTCGATCTCGTCATGCCTCGTGTGGTCCATCAAGGACTAGCCGATCACTCGCTTTTCCGAAAGAAAACATGGAAAAGACCGGCATTTCGACTGACCGAGTTTATCGATGAGCTGCAGCAACAGGAGCTCAGTCAGGGAGCGGCCAGAGAACTGTTTAACTGGACGAAAGCCGCATTCAAGGAAATTCCTCAGAGGAACTGGGTGGCGTTTAGATCGCTTCCGATATGGCCGAACGCAAGGGGCGAATTTGGGTCACTCGAGCGCCTATGCGCATTGCCCTCCGGTCCGATCCGGAGAATCTTGATGGAAGTTATTGATGAGCCCTCGACTGATCTCGTGAAGCTTGCAGCGGGTATGAAGGCGCGCCGCTTATCACTTCCGATCCGCGATGTTCCAAGCTTAAACGAACTCCAACTGTGGCTTTCCGGTCGGCTGAAAACGTTCGAATTTTACAGGCATCTCACTAAGTCGGAGAAGACTAGTTACCAAGCACTCGAGAAAGAACTCTCGATGCTGGCGTCCGAAAAGCCGATCGTTAAACCTTTGCAACAGACAGGCGGCAGCATTCCCGCGCTCAGTCGTGCTGGAAACTTGAAGCCGACGGCCAAACTCGTCCGACTATCGCCTCGAACCAACCGTATCGCGTTGCAGGATGGTGATATCAGCGCTGAGCGCCTACCCTTGTTGGAACGCATTTGGCCGACGCAAGAACAACCTACCGCCGACATGATCCGAACAGCGCTCAATGTTGATCCTCAGAACCACGAGGCGCTAATTCCCCGTCTCCAAGCACTTATTGATTGTTGCGACGACGATCTTGGTGTTGGCGAGGTGCCCTGTGTTCCGCTTCATGGGAAATACTTTTCGCCAAATGATCTCTGCCTGAAGAGTAATCGCGGAAGCTATTGGGGGCGAAAATTCAAGGTCGAAATAACGGGAAAGAACCTCAGCCAAGTCGATCAAAAACTTATGGTAAGAGCGGGCGTCCTGCCCGCAGAACCAAACGGTGAGGCATCGCAAGAATTCTTTGCCTGGCTTAATCAGAATGAGGATCAGGTCGAAGACCATATCCCGGAGATTCTGAGACACTTTCTTCATACCAGAAGCGTTACGACATGGTGGATATCTCTTTCAGGCGTTCCGTGTATCCCTATTGAGGGTGTGAATGGCCACAAGCTCGTTTCATACAGCGAGGCAACACGTTCGAGTGGTCGCGTCTTTGTAAATGACTTTCCAGAGCTTGCGACGGCAATTCGCCAAGATTATCGGATGATCAAACTCACAGTGGACAGTCATGAAGCCGTTTCGACACCAATTACGGAGCTTTTGAAGGACGCAGGTGTACGCAGTCTTCGCCGGTCATGTGGGGACCCAAAGCAGGTGATCCCGACGAGAGCTCGTCCCGCTGACGCCTGGGTCGGAGACATCGTATTGGACCTTAAATCTCCAATGACGGCCCGCGCATTGAAAAAGCAGCTAATAAAGTTGGAATTGCCGCAGAAATACTTGCGCAATCATTGGCAGTCGCGTCTTCAGGAGATTAGAGACGTCAAAATTGCCGATGAGCTCTCTGTACGGTATCGGATCGGCCGGCTAATTCAAACCTTGGTCAGGTCCGTCTTCGACCCCACAACCGGGATCCTTTGGCTACATTACGGAAGTGACCACTCACGCGATAAATTGAAGGACGCCCTCTTTAGTGCTCTGGCAGCCAGAATCTTCACTGAAGATGCTCCTCTCTACTGCATTCCCGCCCTCCAGCACGCAATTACTATAGAGATCGATGAGCCTGAAACCCGAAGAACAACAAACGCAAAGCAGACGTCTGCGGCTGAAAACGGCTCGATTCCCGGCTCCGAAGATCTTGGGCCGAGTGAGGAGCCTGGAGCGGCACCTGATGCACACCACGACTGGTCTCCGGACCCTAGCAAGGAGGTCCCCAGCCCGGGTCCACTTCCCACCAATGCCAGCACCACTTCGAAGCCTCCACACACTTCTTCAAAGAGAAAGCCTACTCGCAAGAGGGATGCGCTCGAAGAGGAACAGGCGGCTGAACTCAAAGAAAAACATTATGCTTGGCATTGTCAAATTGGACTTGCCGAGCGCGATCCGTCCAAACTTGCACCGCGCGGCAGCTATGCTGAAGCCTATCAGAATCGAAAGAAATTGATCGAAGCGCATCATCCGGACGCAGTCACGGCCAGAGGCGCTCGGCATGCGGGCAATATGCTCATCCTCTCACATTTCGAACACCACCGGATTGGTCGGCATCTCAGCCGCGAGCAAATCACTGAGGCTCTCAAAGAGGTCATTCCGCGAACGGTTAGATTTGGAAAGGGTCGAGAGGCCAGAGAAGTGGAGGGAGTGGTTGCCCAAGTCCAAGTAAGATCGACGGGTGAGGTTGTGAGCATATTTTTCACCCGACAACATAGAGAATACTGGTTGCATGAGGAATGATTGGTCCAAACGCCCAAGCATCTCTGTGGACCTGTTGACGTGACTGACGTGACCCCCAACTTTCTACCAGCCGGGATTAGAGCCAGGCGGTCTTGTTGCGCATAGGCGCGGTTGAAGCAATGGCCTGTGTAGCGGAGCCCGCAGGGCGCAGCGGAGCAGGCCATTGTCGTTCCAGTTCTGCGGCGTAGGCCGCAGTTGTTTCATATCCAAGGGAAGAGTGGGGCCGCTCTCGATTGTAGTCCTCCACCCAGGCCGCGATCTCGACGCGGGCATGGGCGAGGCTGAGGAACAGTGTCTCGTTGAGTAATTCGTCGCGCATGCGGCCGTTGAAGCTCTCGACGTAACCGTTCTGCATTGGCCGACCGGGCTGAATGTAGTGCCATTCGACGCCAATCTCCCCGCACCACGACAGCACGGCATTGCTCGTGAGTTCAGTTCCGTTGTTGCTGACAATCATGCCGGGTTTGCCGCGCCGGGCGATCAGCGCGCCAAGTTCACGAACGACCCGTTGGCCAGAGATCGAGGTGTCCGGCACAGCAGCAAGGCATCCTCTGGTCACGTCATCATTTAGCGCCTGCTTCGCTGTTCTGGTGGGGTCTGCCCGGGGAAAGGCGATCATAGACCTGGCTGCCAAGCCACTTGGAGACAAGGTCCTGCATATCCGGTTTGCTCATATAGTCCGTAAAAAGTTCTTCGTTCAGGTCCATCCGCTCAATAAATAGCGATTCCAATACCTGACGAAAAACCAATTGGAACTTGTCCAGCGAATTGACTTCAGCGGCCTTCTGCAATGTCTCGTCCTGACTCGCGGCCTCCGCGATTTGATCGAAGAACAGCTGGTCTGCCTCGTTCAACTCGCCGCCATAGCGTGCGTTGATGATGTCGATCATGCGCGATAATGAGACCTGCTCTTCGCGCAACATCCCGGAACCCACCTCGCGTGGGCCATCCAACGGCTTTGCATAGCCTTCGTTCAGACTGATCGAACCTTCACTGATTTTTTGCAGCCGGTAGTAATCCAGCTCGACTTCCTCATCGAATTGGTAACCTGGGCCGCTCTTGCGCTTGGGCAACTTCAATGCCAGATGCCGCAGGTAGGTAAAGAGCTTCTCGAGGTCGCTGTCCTGGTAGGGAATTACCTGGCTCAGAAAACTGTAAAGGTTGCGGAAGGCTTGTACCTTGCCGCGCCACAGTTCGGCCTCGTCCTCCTCTGTGATCTGCAACTGCGCAAACCGGGCGACGGCCTGATCGAGAATCGCATTCATTGCCTTGTGATCGCTGGGGCTTTGCCGTCGCTTCGGGGCAAAGAATACGCGCGCGAACCCGGCGACCTCTGTCTGATGATATATACCTGAAGCGTCGACCTCGGCCTTGACCTCATAGAGCCTGTCCGGGTCGACCTGCTCGCCCATTACAGAGCCTTCGTAGTACTGGCGGAAGGCTTCCTGGATATCGACCGGATCGTTGACAAAATCCAATACGAAGGTGTCGTCCTTAAGTGGATGGGTACGGTTCAGGCGCGAAAGCGTTTGCACGGCTTGAATGCCGGCCAGGCGTTTGTCCACATACATCGTGTGCAGCAGCGGCTGATCGAAGCCGGTCTGGTATTTCTCGGCCACCAGCAGCACACGATAATCCGGCTTGGCGAAGGTATCGGGCAACTCCTTCTCCTTCACCCCGCTGTTCATCTGCACTTCGGTGTAGGTCTTCTCCGAGATCTTGTCGTCTTGTACTGTGCCAGAGAATGCTACCAGGGTCTTGATCGGGTACCCCTTCTCTTGGATATAGCGGTCGAACTCCTGCTTGTAACGCACCGCCTCCAGGCGCGAGCCGGTCACCACCATGGCCTTGGCGTGGCCGCCTATCCTGTGGCGGGTGAAATGCTGGAAATGCTCGACCATCACCTCGGTTTTCTGACCGATATTGTGCGGGTGTAGCCGCATAAAACGAGCCAACGCCTTGGCCGCATTCTTGCGCTCGACGTTAGGGTCGTCCTCGGCTTTCTTGATCAGCTTGTAATAGGTCTTGTAGCTGACATAGCTTCTCAGAACGTCCTCGATAAAGCCTTCCTCTATGGCCTGGCGCATGGAGTAGCAGTGGAAGGGTTCGCCATTGCGTCCAAAAATCGCCAGTGTCTTGTGTTTGGGCGTGGCGGTGAAGGCGAAAAAGCTCATGTTCGGCTGCTTCCCGCGTTTGGCCATGGCACGGAACAGGCGCTCCAACTCGACTTCGCCTTCCTCCTCGGCCATTTCCTGGGCTTTCTGGCGCAACTCGGCGCCGCCCAATACTCCTTTCAGCTCCGTGGCTGTCTCGCCCGATTGCGAGCTGTGAGCCTCATCGATGATCACCGCGTATTGTCGCGTGGGCAGATGACTCTTGCGTCCTTCGCCGCGCTCCTCGCTCATTTTGGCCACTTGCCCTGACACGAAAGGGAACTTCTGCAGCGTCGTGATGATGATTGGCACCCCGGCTTCCAGCGCCTCGGCAAGCTGGCGCGAGTCCTCGTCGATCTTCTGTACCACGCCCTGGCGGTGATCAAACTGGTAGATCGTGTTCTGCAACTGGCGGTCCAGTACCACCCGGTCAGTGATGACCACCACGCTGTCAAATACGCGTTCGTCGCGATCACTGTGAAGGCTTGAAAGGCGATGCGCCAACCAGCCGATTGTGTTGCTCTTTCCGCTACCAGCGGAGTGCTCTACCAAATAGTTGTGCCCAACACCTTCCGTTGATGCAGCCTCCAATATTTGTCGCACGGCTTGTAGTTGGTGATAGCGCGGAAAGATAAGGCTCTCCTTGCGCACCTTCTTGCCGTCCTCAGAGACCTTCTCCTCGACATCGATATGGAGGAAACGCGCGAGCAGATCGAGCAGACTGTCGCGTTGAAAGACTTCTTCCCACAGATAGGCGGTCTTGTAGTTTCGGCCTTCACGGTCAGGAGGGTTGCCCGCGGCGCCGTCCAAGCCCCGGTTGAAAGGCAGGAAAGTCGTGGCTGATCCGGCCAATCGCGTGGCCATGTGCACTTCCTCGGTATCCACGGCAAAGTGCACCAGGGTCCGCTTGGTGAACTCGAAGATCGGCTCGCGCGGATCGCGTTCGTGCCGATACTGGTGGATGGCATTCGCTACCGTCTGCCCGCTAAGCGGATTTTTGAGTTCCAGGGTCGCCATCGGGATGCCGTTGACGGAAAGCACGACGTCCAGCGATTGCTCAGTGCGCGGGCTAAAATGCAGTTGACGTGTAAGCCCCAGGCGGTTGGCCTGATAGCGGGCCTCGAGCTCGGGGTTCAATCCATGTGCCGGGCGGAAGAAAGCCACCCTCAAGGTCCTGCCGAAGCACTTGAAGCCATGGCGCAGGGTCGTCAGCGTGCCATGGGTGTTCAGCCATTTGCACAGCGACTCAAGAACCCGCTCGCCAGTTTGTTCGCCATGGAGGGCTTCGAGCTTTTGCCAGGCCGCATCTTGGGTGCCCTGTATGAAGGCCAACACCTCTCCGGGAAAGATCGCGCGCTCGCGATCGAAGCCCTTGCCATTGATCGTCTCGTATCCTTGGCCCAGCAATACCGACTCTATGGCAGTTTCGAACGCGGCTTCGCTGGTACGATTCACGGTTATCCCCCTGCTTTAGCAATGTACTTGGGGAGTAGTTGTTTTAGGACAAAACAAAACTCCTGCAATCTGCCTGAAGAATCAAACTGATCTATGTTATCAAGGGCCCTTCGCGCATCGGCGACCGAAAGCGGGCGTGCTCGCGCCTTCGCGCCGAATCCGAAAAAGCCGTTTATTCGTGCCTTGCGTAACGCCCTGAGTTTATTTGCATCCAATTCAAGAGCTTGTATGGTAGTACTGGCAGGCTCATGATCTTCAGGTATTGGATAAACGCGGCCACTCCAAACAAAATGAAAGCGCCGTTCACAATCATCAGACAGCGGTGATACGAACCGATGTTTATCCCACCAATTTGCCTTTACCGGTGCCCCGTATCCGTGAGAAATATCCCCGCCGTTCCCAGGAAAGCAGGCGACTAAGTTTCTGTAGTCGACATCTTCCCAATCAGCACAAGCACACTGTGGCTTGATGTGCTCGACGTGGGACGAATCACTATCAACCAACCGTCCCGTGTAAGCACAAAGCCAGCCTTGTTCATCAAGCAGTTTCGACTTCAGAGCGCGATGTGCTTCTGTGCCCAACAGGTCTCGGTAGGCGTGATTCAGTTTCCGGTTTGCGTCTTGCCAGTTTCTAAGCTCGTGCGGTACGTGAGTCTTTACAATCTTTCTCATTCAGACCTCAACAGCGCAAACCGATCCAAAAGGGCAAGGGCCTCCTGCAGATCAGGGAAATCGCCGATATCGTCGCGTAGCTGGTTCGCGAGGCCCCGCGCCCTCCTCAAGTCATCTTTATCAATTGCTTGGTAGATTGCCGAAAGGCGTTGCTCTGTCTCGTAGTCACGAGCAGGTACTCCCATAATTTTTTCAAGTATCCAGCTGCTATCCATCCCGAAGGATTGCGAAATTTTGGCCAGGGTGACTTTTCCTGAATCATCATGGTGCAAAAGTCGCAGCCTTTCAGAGCGAACCTGCCCAATTACTTGTGGTGAGTGTGTGGTAACCACGAACTGACATTGCTTGAAGGCAGCCTGTAGTGACCGCAATACCCGTCTCTGCCAGCTTGGATGCAGGTGCAGTTCAATTTCATCGATCAGCACCAGCGCCGCGCCTTCCGCAATTGGGTTTTCGCTCTCCGAGTTGGCAATGGCCAAGCGTCGGGTGAGGTCGAAGACCAATGCCAGCAAGCCGCGCTCGCCATCCGAAAGTTGCTCCAGAAACAGCGACTGTCCGCCCTTTGTTACGCTGAACCGCGGTGGGCGTCCTTCGTTTAGCGCCAGATTGCAAACGTTTGGCAAGAATGTCTGGATGGCCTGTTCCAGTTGCTGCAATAGCCGGTCTTTGGTATTGGCAGCCGCCTCAATTGTGACAACACGATACCAATTAGCGAAATCGTTGAGCGAAATTTCCAATTGACTAAGCGATTTGTCATGGGCAATTGTCGCGTCAATCTTCTTTGTCTTTGGTAGCGAAGGCGGAAGCCGTGAAAAAAAGCGCGACGTTGTATAGAAGACGGCGAAAGGCTGCTTGCTGTCGGCCTTCAAGGTATCAACCAGCTCATCCCTATTAGTCTCTGCATCGTTGGGCAGAATGCGGACGGCGGCGATGCCGGATGCTTGATCAAGCTGAGTTTCGATGAGCCGGATTTCATCATTGATGTCCTGCTCCTCTTTCGAGCCCTTCTTCGTCTCGCGTGTAGCAAAGCGCAGGTCATCTCTTCGCCTAGTCAGATTTTCGGCCTTGTTAGCAGATAGCGGTGCCGCTCGGGTAAGATCAACGTCGACTGTTGCAACGTCGAGGTGCAAAGCGACCGACAAGGATAGTGTGAGCTTACCCGTTTGAACGTCTGTATCACTCAAATCACGCACGGACTCCTTGGAAACGGTGAATTCCGGTAGTGCCAACGACAATGCGGTCGCAAGCGCATTCAACACGCCGGATTTGCCCACACCGTTGACGCCGGCAATTACGGTCACATCATCAGCAAAGTCGAGGTCGATCTGATCAAAGCCACGGAAATTGGCCAAGGTTAGTTTCTTCAACTTCATCCGCCCAATTCCTCTTCTGGAATCTGGCCGATGACGGCAGAGGTGATAAGTGCAACACGCCGTTCAGTCAGCAGGTCAAGCGAGCATTGGATCTCCAAGCGAAGAGGCTCCAAAACATCAAGCGAATGTCTTATTTGGGTGCAGATACCAATTTGCTCATCCCTTGGTGGGACAGGAATCTTCATGTTCGCCAGTTGCTCACAAGTGATAGCACCCTTAGTGCTGCCCGCGCCATCGCTTTCGCTTCGAAGAAATCCATAGGCGTGCCCCAGCAGGTAGCACAAATAATCAGTATCGAGCTTTTCAGTGCGCGGCTTGATGAACGCGACGTGCTGATTGATGGTGGCCTCGATACCCAACACTGAGGCCATCCCCCGTGTCTTTCCTTGCCCGGTGATACCTATAAGCACCGCGGGTGGTTGAATTCTCGGCAGGTGGCATTCTCGAAGGGCCGTCTTGGTCACGAACCGACTTGCGTTCTTGACAGGTGACACGTTGACGACGGAGCTATTCAGCCAAGGGTAACCCTTGTCGTCCCAATAGTTGGTGTTCTCGACCGAAGGAGTAGAGCCGTTGCCAACGATGGCCAAATACTTGACTGGCTGAATTTTCCAATGCACCGGAATCTCGCCCAGCCATTCCTGATCGGAGGGCTTGAGCGCGGCGTCGGGGTCGAGGCCGCGGGTAACGACACGGCTGATGAGAGCGGCACGCTTCTCTTCCAGCAGCGCCAATATGTGCTCCTTCTCGGCAATCAGCCCGTTGATACGGGCGGTTTCGCGGTCAAGGTAGTCGGCGACAAGGGTCTGCATACCAAGACTCGGCTGATGTATTTTCAACTTAATAATGTCGTTCGGATTGACTCTTGAATGGCTTCGGGTCGCCGATTCCGAGAAGGATCTCAAGTGTTGAATAGTCTCCTGACTCTGGAATACGTATTTCAGATATCTAGCTTCGATACCTTTGGGTACGAATGGCACAAACTCGGTTGACGACAGCAAGGGAAGATCGCTGTGACGCTCGACAATGGCCGTACAATTCTTGTGAACATTTAGCTTGGAGATCAGAACTTCTCCGCCTTGGAGGCGCCACTTGTTGCTTGCGATTTCGCTGGCTGGCCCAATCGCGGGTCTTCCAGTCTCCTGAAGTGCAGGTATCGAATAGTGCACCACCTCCGCATCGCCGAGGTCTTCGGGATTGACCTGTGACGCGACGACCTCAGTGGAGTACTGAACTCGCTTCAGTGTTATTGGACTCACTCCGTTACCTCCCGCAGCAGCTCCAGAATGCGCTGCTCCACGCCGGCCAGTTCCGCATCGATCTCGTTCAGCGGGCGCGGCGGCTGGTACTTGAAGAACACGCGGTTGAAGTTGATTTCGTAACCCACCTTGCCGATGCCACCGTCTTGCTCGTCCAATGTCGCACGGTCGATCCAGGCATCCGCCACGTAGGGGCGTACCTCGCGCAAGACATAACTGATGATGTCTTCCTTGAGCGGGATGTTCTCGGCATCCTTCAACGCCGGGTCGGGTTCGTACTCGATGTGCTTGTCCTTGCCTTCGGCGTAAAGGCCCAGCAGGGCATCGAGCTCATCCTTGGAAATGTTGTCGGGAAGTGTCTGGTCCGGGAACAGGGCGTCGCGGTCCAGCGGCTCAGCCTTTCGGGTTTTGGCGATCACCGGCTCAGCTTCGGGATCAACGGTCGTAAAGCAGTCGCGGAAGGTCTTTTTCTGTGCCGTCCCCTTGGCGCCCTTGGTCCAGCCTTCGACGTCGTCGGGCAGGTCCTTGAACACCTGCTGTACGGTATCCCAGACATGGTTCCAGTCCGGTTGTGGTTCGCTGCCAAGCTCGTCCTGCACGGCCTGGAGGGCGTCGTACAATTCGGGGCAGGTGTTGAGAAAACGCTCGCGTGCTTCATCGGTGATCTGAAAGCGAAGGCGCAGCGGGCGCAGGACGATGATGTGGCGGTAGCCGAAGTCGGTGTTGTCGAACACCCGGCTGGTCTTACTGTCTTCGTACGTGCCGTGTTCGCGGGTGACGGTATCCATCGCCTCTTGATCGAGATAGCGGCGCTTGTCGCCCAGGCTGCGCTTCATCGGCGTCCAGCGCTCGCGGGCATCGATGAGCTGGATCTTGCCTTTGCGGCGATCAGCCTTGCGGTTGGTGACCACCCAGATGAAGGTGCCGATGCCGGTGTTGTAGAACATCTGTTCGGGCAGGGCGACGATCGCTTCGAGTTGGTCGCGCTCGATGATCCAGCGACGGATTTCGCTCTCGCCGCTGACCGCACCACCGGTGAAGAGCGGGGAGCCGTTGAAGACGATGGCGGTGCGCGAGCCGGGTTTGTCCCGATCGCCGGCCTTGTAGTCCTGGAACTTGCTCATCATGTAGAGCAGGAACAGCAGCGCTCCGTCGTTGATGCGCGGCAGCTTGCCGCTGTAGCCGCGGTAGTTGGGCCAGCGGCTGATGATCTTCTTTTCCGCCTTCCAATCCACGCCGAAGGGCGGGTTGGCCAGCAAGTAGTCGAAGTCCGTGTCGGGAAACGGATCATCAGTGAGGGTGTTGCCCAGCACTACCTGACCGTCCTTGTGGCCCTTGATCAGGAGATCGGACGCCGCCACGGCATAGGAACGCGGGTTGTAGTCCTGACCGAAGACCTTGACCGTGGCCTGGTCGTTGTGGGCGCGGATCCAGTTCTGCGCCTCAGCCAGCATGCCGCCAGTGCCACAGGCCGGATCACAGATGGTAACGATAACGCCGGCCTGGGTGAGCACGTTGGTGTCAGGCTCCAGCAGCAGGTTGACCATGAGCTGGATGACTTCGCGCGGGGTGAAGTGATCACCGGCCGTTTCATTGGCGGCTTCGTTGAAGCGCCGGATCAGGTCTTCGAACACCAGACCCATGGTGATGTTGTCGACCTTGCGCGGATGCAGGTCGATCTCGGCGAATTGGGCGATCACCTGGTAGAGGCGGTTGGATTCTTCGAGCTTCTCGATCTCCTTGTCAAATTCGAAGCGCTCGAAGATCTTGCGGATATTCTCTGAGAAGCTGGCGATGTAATCGGCCAAGTGGCGACCGATGTTATCCGGGTCGCCCTTGAGCTTGCGGAAGTCAAGCTCGCTGTGGTTATGGAAACCTAACGGAGTACCGTCTTCGGCCTTCGCGAGCTGGTTGAGGATGGCATCGACGTTCGGCGTGCCCCTGGCGCTCAGTTCTGAATTGCGTTTGAGAACGGCCTCTTTTGTCGGCGCCAGCACGGCATCGAAACGGCGCAACACGGTGAGCGGCAGCATCACGCGCTCGTACTGTGGCGGACGGTAAGGCCCGCGCAGCAGGTCCGCAACGGACCAGATGAAATTGGCAAGTTGCTGGAAGCTGGCGCTCATAGGCGAGTCCTGACTGGAATTGTGGTCTGCATCGGGAACCCGAAGCTCGAAAGGATGAACCGGTTCATTGGTGAGCCTTTGAGTCGTTTGTCGTGCGATTATCGATGCTACCTGCTTCAAGTACCTTCAGCCGCTCATATTCCTCAACCGCCATCACGATGACGACGGGGCGTCCGTGCTTGGCCACAGCAACGGGTTCGGCGCGGGCCAGGTCGATTAACCGGCCGAAACCATACTTCGCGTCTTTCGCGCTCAGGATCTGCATGCCACTCTCCACGTCTTACCTGGACAATTCTGGCCAATTTGGCCCAAAGCGCAATGGGTCCTGGATTTTCGGGGGGCCCCAGTAAATGGAAGCCAGCCGTTGGCGATGCCCCGCGTTTCGCCCGTCAGCATGCGAAGCCGCCCAGGATGGAACCGGAAACTTCCTAATGCTGGCTTTTGGTTGAGGAGCTTACCGCTGTGCTATGCCCGTTGGAAACTGGATCGTTTGAAGCTGGAGTTTTCTGTTGGATTCTTCATAGCTGTCCGAGGAGCAGAATCACATGAAGGCATCTCCTGACCTGCCGTTTTGAAGTTCAGTCCCGGGTGACGTACAGGGTGTCTCGGTTGTCACCAGCACCCACCCACCGCCGGAAGAACGCATCCGCCAGTCTGACCGCCTCGACCCTTGGCCGCGTTGCCGGCTCCGGCCAGTGCTCCCGGGCCAGCCCGAACTCGGCGTCGATCAGGGCACCGATCTCGCGCGGCATCCTCCCATGCCCCATCTCGCGCGTCTCCGCCTTACGGGCGAGCAGATCGTCGATGATCGCGGTGCAGTCCGCGGAGACATCGCTCTCCGCCACCAGGGTCCGGAACGCCATGGGCACGATCGCGGTGTCCGGATGCAGCCGCATCCAGCGCAAGGCAAGCGCGGGGCGCAGGACATAGAACAACTTCTTGAGCCGAACCTCTGATCCATCGGCAAAGGCAGTCTCCCGCTGCCGCTCCCCCAGATGCAGGTAGTGCATCGCGATGGCAGCCGGTTGTACTACCTGGTTGGCCAAGGCGCGGGCCTCAGCCCGGAAGTCTGCATCGCCTGCATAGACAAAGGGCGACATCAGCCACTCCAGCACGACGGCATTGCCCTTCAACAGCAGCTTCAGCATCTTCACGAGATCCCAGCCGTTCACGTCGTAGATCGCATCCGGCGGGTATTCGATGACATCGCGCGGCGGATAGAGGCTCAGATAGTCGGATTGGGGGCGGACATGGATGAAGCGGCAGTCATAGTCGCTGTCCGGTGATGGAAAACCCCACCCCCGGCTGCCACTCTCGATGGCCAGCAGGATGCGGACACCATGGTTCGCCTCGACCTCGTGCAGCTTTGCGTCGATGCCGGCGACGACAGCCGGGTCGAAGCCCGGGCCCAGGTGGCGCAACTGTGCCATCGGAATGTTCCTCGTGTCTTCTCGTGGGCGAATACCAACCACAACACCGGGAATGGCTTCGCTGACGGCCGAAGTCCACCTGAATGATCCCGTACGCGGTCAACAGGTCGGCGATAGCCCTTGCCGACTGGTAGTCTAGGCGAGCGCCATCATCCCTCTTCTGCTTCCGGCCAGAGTTGGTCGCGAACAGTCTGCACTGTCCAATCTCTCAGTTCGCGCTGAGCGTCATTCAGCAACGACGGTGGCCGCTCGCGCTCAAGCCGGGCCATCTCGCGCTGGATCCGGCCCTCCAGTTTCCTGCGGTCCTCGGCCATGAAGCCCATGAACA
>Ga0070728_10002197_pt1 | contig 25116 bp, 20 predicted proteins | sample tdDd471_FD_66723 | JGI IMG/M metagenome (GOLD analysis project Ga0070728, IMG submission 66723) | Marine sediment microbial communities from the Atlantic coast under amendment with organic carbon and nitrate - tdDd47.1 | ecosystem: Environmental > Aquatic > Marine > Coastal > Sediment | place...
ACGAACAGATCGAGCTTATGATCAAGGGACGCGAGGTCCGGCACGCAAGCCACGCCATCGATAACGTCTTCGCCTGGACGAATAATCCGCACGTTCTCCGGCGCAAAACCAGATTCAAGTACATTGTTGAGAATGATACGCCCAAAATTCATGCGCGAGGCGGATACGCCGATGATTCCGATGGTCTTCGGATGCAGCAACTGGTCGATCTTGTCCACAGGCCTCGGCGCAGGCACTGTGGCAGGGCGCGAAAAGCGGCACATGCCATCCAGCGGCACCATAAGATAATCCGCATAGGCAAAGGGATTGATCTCCAATTCCTCAATGTGAAACGGTGCATCCGGGTTATGCGGCGAATAATGGTTGGCCATCTCGATAAACGATGAAAAACATTCGATAAGTTGTTCGTCGGTGACGATACGCCGCTGGCCGCGCGTCAATCCGGCCAATTTTTTGTAAGATAAGGTTTTCCTGAACAACTGGAAAAACTGCTCACCATCAGTCATGGCCGTGGAACACAAAGTTACAGCCTGGCCTTTTCTAAACCGCTCAGCATATATTTCGGTGTCAGTTCCACCCAATCCAGCACCTAAAACCATGCCGAACTCTCGCGTTTTACGAATTCCGACAATGAGCTCGTTGCCAAACTCCTTGGAGTCCGGCTCCATGAACTTCACCAGAAGAACACCACGCACATCTCGATTGATGGCCTGCATCAACGATTCGCCACTCAGCCCCCGATAGGATTTTGGTGTTGCTGCGGGCTGGCGTTCAAGAAAGGCCGCATAATTTTCCGGGACTTCATAGAGCATACGCCGCCAGGCAGACCGGATGGCATCAGGGCTGTTTTCCACCACACGGACACCACCAACCTCGGTCTTGTGCACGATAGTGGGAGAAACAATCTTGAGCACAACTTTGTCGCCGGACATGCTCGACAGAAGAGTGTCGTCGGGCCGGCCTCCTCGTTCCAACAACACGTATCCAGGCGGCGTCTCGGCACCAGACTCCTTGAGCAGGTCATAGACCTCAAACTCAAAAAGGCTGTCACGCCCCTCGGAGTATGCACCTTCGAACAACGTATTAATGGCGTCATAATTGACCGACACCTGCACGGACCCAAATGCAAAATGAGAATTCGCCACCCCGCAACTCCCTGAGCTGATCTGTGAAAAAACCGGGGAGTCTCCCCCGAGGACAATGGTTGTCGTTGCTGCTTTTACTCTATTTCAACATCGACATATCGCTGAATAATCCCCTCGTAAACTCCTGTGCTGTGCAGCAAACGCAACCCTTGGTTGAATGCTCGACACAATTCGACGTCGCTGAAGGAAAGATGACGAGGAGCCGGAGCAAATATCGGAAAGAACTGGATATCCTGATTCAAATCAAGAGTCTCTGCCACCGGCATCTGCAACAACACCTTACGCCAATAATGAAATACACGCTTGTCAGAAATAACTACCTGGACTCTGCCCGAGTAAAGCATCCGCACTTGAAGTGATTGGTCCGCCAATTCCGTATAATTCGGATTTCCGGCCGCCACGGCGGCAAAGTCAGGGCCAAGATACTTGACCGCATTATTGAAGCCAAGCACCACTTTATCCTTGAGATCATCAATGGACTTGAGGTCATATCCAGCACTTTTGACGGCTATGGCATAATTTTGAAAAAAGAGAGTCACGTCGGAGCCACACGCCTTCAAGCCGGATTCTCCCGACACATCGTAAGCGACATTGGTCGCCACACAGTCCACCATGCCGTCTGCAAAGGCCACCGGAAGGCGTAAATTCGGCAGATACACAAATTCGGCATCCAAACCGACCGCAGCAAAAGACTCCCGGATGACATCCACTTCCAAGCCGGTATCATCTTTCATAATGACATAAGGAGGCAGGGAAAAACCGATACCGATCTTGACCACACGGGCATGCCCAACGCCAACCATAAAAAATGACGCAAACAACGTAATTATGAAGATCAAAGACAATCTGATTTGTACCATGCACGACCTCATACACACTGATGACATCTCCGGTCCAGCTTTTGCCAATACCATCAAACCCAATGAACATCCGGTTCAGGGCGCGGGGGAAAGGCCATGAATTTTCTAACGGGGCGACCAAGCAGCAATGCACCATACACGACACAGTCCTCCGGCACTCCCAACAAATTGCAGACACCTCGATCATGTTTTGCCGCCGCCATCACATAGCCGCACCAGCATCCTCCAAGTCCAGCTGCCGAAGCGGCCAGATCCAGATAAGTGACTGCAATGACGCCATCTTCACACGGCGTAATGCCCTTCTGCGCCCCATACGCCACAGCAAGGGCCGGCGCACTGCGACAAACAAGGTCAACACCATTATCCCACGCACGAACAATGCCGGGCAGATGCAATGCTCTGGACAGTGCGGTTTCACCCTCGACCTCCTGCCACATCCAATCGACCACCGCACCAGCCACTTTTGCCACCGCATCAGGGGAATCAGCTACGGCCCAACGCGTTGGACGGGCGTTGTGACCCGACGGACAGTATTCGGCGGTCTGCAACAGGGATGTAAGCATATCACGACTCACAGGTTCCTTCTTGAATTCACGCACGGATCGCCGCGCCCTGAGAAACTGCTCCCCCTGCTCCTGCGATATCCGCAAGTCTTTTATCTGGCGCACAGCTTCTCCCGGGAATCGCTCCAATTCAATGGCCCCGGATGGGCAAACCGCGACACAATGCCCACACTCCAGACAATACGCCTGTTTCTTTTCGTGCGGTACGGGCAGCTCGCCCTTCTCAAAAACAATACACCCGACAGGGCATTCAGCGGCACAAAGCCCATCCATATTGCATTTCCCCGAATCTATGGTGAACAAAGGCATGAATCCTCCTCGTTTTTCTTTGCAGTTTGCACTGATACAGATAATTAAATTACTCGCCCAGGCAACAAGGGTCAATGCGCTCGAGATAGATACATTTTGGGCGTTTAAAACAGCCTGCCTTTACACAAATCTGTTTTTCCAGTTAATACCACACCATGAAGTTCCTATTATGGATTATTGTGATATCCACACTCCTTCTGCTCCCAACACAGCCATGCATGGCTGACCAAGCTCTTCATGGGGAAAAAGAAGTCATTGTCATTGTCGATCATTATCCACCTTGGAAAATCATCGACGGTACCGCATTCAAAGGTATCGACATTGAACTGATAAAAGCCCTGCTTCAAGAAGTGAACCTCACGCCGCATTTCATCGACCGTCCTTGGGTTCGCGGTGTTAAGATGCTTGAAAACGGCGAAGCCGACCTTGTCAGCGGCATTCTCAAACGCCCTGATCGCGAAAAAAGTATGATTTTCCTGGAGCCGCCATACAAGACCAAATCGAGCAAGGTATTCTTCATCCGCAATAATGGACAGGACATAGTCCGCTATGAAGGCTTGAGAGACCAAATCATTGGTGTCCAACGGGGTGTCAAATACTTTGAAAGATTCGATGACGACACAACATTAAACAAACAGGTCATTCACAAGAATGAACTGAACTTCAAAAAACTGGCTACTGGCCGAATTGACGCTCTCATCATCACTGAGAGCATCGGCGACTATCTGGCTGCGAAGATGGAACTGAATGACGTTGTTAAAAAAGCCTCATTTCGCCACGATAGTTCCATCCCGGTTTATTTCGCCATCTCAAAACAATCCAAGCTGGCCTCCATGGCAGAGGAACTCATGGCCGCCACTCAGCGGCTCAAGGAAACCGGAGAGTTTAATCGAATCATCAACTCTTTCTTTGAAAAACACCAATCTCCACAATAGTTGCTCTGCCCCTCGGAAAGTCGTTATAATACAAATCGCGGGAGCGTTGACCACCATGCCGATTTCCCGTATTTCCTGAACCCGTCAGGATAATCACTGACGTTTCCGTTTCATATACGATATATAATCCGTCTACGGATCACTCTATACTACGAGGTTTTTCATGAGTACCAAGGCCGATGCCCCGGAAAAGGGCAAAGACTTCATTCGTCAGATCATCGAAAAGGACAACGAAACCGGCAAATATGGCAACCGCGTGCACACCAGATTCCCTCCTGAACCCAATGGGTATCTGCACATCGGCCACGCCAAATCCATTTGTCTGAACTTCGGTGTCGCCCGAGACTACGACGGCAAGTGCAATCTCCGTTTCGACGACACCAATCCGGTGAAGGAAGATACGGAATACGTGGATTCCATCCGCAAAGATGTGGAATGGCTCGGCTTCAAGTGGGACGCCAACCCATTCGCTTCCGACTACTTCGAAAAGCTCTATTTCATCGCCGAACTGTTCATCAAGATGGGCAAGGCGTATGTAGACCATCAATCCGCCGAGGAAATTCGCGAAAACCGTGGTACCCTCAAGGAGCCAGGCACCAACTCTCCTTACCGTGACCGCACAGTGGAAGAGAACCTGTCCCTGTTCCGCGCCATGAAGGCGGGCGAACTGGCAGACGGTGAATGCATCCTGCGCGGGAAAATCGACATGGCCGCTGCCAACATCATGCTCCGCGACCCGGCCCTGTACCGCATCAAACATGCCGACCATCACAGGACCGGCGATGCGTGGTGTATATACCCTATGTATGATTTCACCCACGGCCTGTCCGACGCCATCGAAGGCATCACGCATTCCATCTGCACACTGGAATTCGAAAACAACCGTCCTGTGTACGACTGGAGCGTGAACACCCTCATGGAAGGTCTCAAACAGCCGGAACTGTTCGGTGAGAACGCCGCCATCTACGAAGAGCTGGCTGCCCTGCCCGGATTCAACCAACGCCCGTGGCAGTACGAATTTGCCCGCTTGAACATCACTGGCACAGTGCTCTCCAAGCGCAAACTCATTCAGCTCGTACAGGAAGGCCACGTCTCTGGCTGGGACGACCCCCGCATGCCGACCATCTCCGGTTTCCGCAGACGCGGATTCACCCCGGAATCCATCCGTGATTTCTGTGACCGCATCGGTGTGGCCAAAGCGGACTCCACCGTGGAATACGCCCTGCTGGAGTACTGCCTGCGTCAGGACCTGAATGATCGCGCCGCCCGTTATATGGGTGTCGTTGATCCGGTCAAGCTCGTCATTGAAAACTATCCCGAAGATCAAGTGGATGAATTTGAAATAGCACTCCACCCGGAATACGAATCCTACGGGAAACGCAAAGTCCCCTTCACCAAAGAGTTGTGGATCGAGCGTGCGGACTTCATGGAAGATCCGCCGAAGAAATTCTTCCGCATGGGCCCGGACCGCGAAGTGCGTCTGCGCGGTGCCTACTACGTCCTGTGCACTGGCTACGACACCGACGCTGATGGCAAGGTTACTGAAATCCGCGCCACCTATGACCCAGAAACCAAGGGCGGCTGGTTGGAAGGTGGCCGCAAGGTCAAAGGCACCATGCACTGGGTTTCCGCCACCAAGGGCATCAAGGCCGAAGTGCGTAACTACACCAACCTGTTCAGCACGGAGAACCCGAATGCACCAGAAGAAGGCAAGACCTTCGTGGACTACGTTGACCCGAATTCTCTTGAAGTCTTGAGCGAGTGTTATGTGGAACCGGCTCTGGCTGAAATGAAACCGGGTACGAACTTCCAGTTCGAACGCACAGGCTACTTCTGCTCGGACTCCAAAGACCACAAACCCGGTGAAAAACTCGTCTTCAACAGAACCGCCACCCTGCGTGACTCCTGGGCTAAAATCCAGAAGCAGATGGGAAAATAAAGAAGAACAGGTGACGGCCTGTACCTCCCATTTTATCAGGGAGAACGACTTCATAGTCGTTATTCGAACAAATTGAAAAGCCCCGACTTCGGGGCTTTTTTCGTTGCATAGCAAGGGCTTCGGTCAGATTTTCCACACCATGCCCAACCATATCCTAAAAATTATAACGATGCCTTTCGAAATCTGCTTGACTTTGATTGCACAATCAATCTATAGCTTCATCAACAAGCTGATTGCACAATCAATCGACAGAGAGAATACAGACCATGTCCAAGAAGGAAGCCATACTTAAAGCCGCCCAGGAGGCCTTTGCTCAACTGGGATTCACCGGTGCCACCGTCAAGGACGTGGCGAACCGCGCCGATGTCTCTTTCGGGCTGGTTTCCCATTATTTCGGCAGCAAGCAGGAACTTTTTCTGGCCGCAGGGTTCGACATGGCTGACCGACTGGTGGCGCAACTGACAGAAGCCACAGCCGAAGAAACCAATGGCCTTGAAGCCATTCAGCGGTACATGACCGCATATTTCAATTTCACCGAGGAGCACAGGAATCGTTTCTCCATCCTCCTGCGGTGTTCCCCCTTCAGCCACATGGAAACCGGCCTCGACGCCGAAAAAGTGGCTGAAAAATTCAGCATCTTCATTGATGAGCTGAAACGCTGCGTATCTCTTGGCATTGAAGACGGATCCATCCGCGACCTTCCTCTCGAAGAAACCGCGTTGATCATCTACGGCAACATTGTCGGTTCCGTCCGCACCAGTCTTCTGACTCCATACGAGTCCGGAAACATCTTTGCCGAGACCATAAAACATGTGATGCGCAGCCTGAAAAACAGCCCTGGTCAGGACGGCTGTTGATAAAACACCTGACGCAACACCGGTAAAGACTTTGTCCAATTTACTGTGAACGAAATTGATTATTACGGAGATTAAAATATGTTTTCCAACCTTACAGCATCCAGAATCATGGAAATCATCCTTGGAAGCCGTAGCTGGCTGACCTACATCGATTCTTTCAAGTCCTGGTCTCAGGATTGGAATCGCAACCAAAACTCTTAGTCCCGAACGAATCACCTCCTATGGGCATCGGAATGGACCGCAACCCACACCTGAAAGCCTGATAGATACGTTTCGGACACCCGGATTAACCCGGGAATGCAGGGAGTCGCCTCGGCGACTCCCTTTTTTTGTGTTTCAAACAGGCAGACCGTCGCATTGCGACACTTTTGCCACACACCTGTCGCATTGCGTCGTAATTGCGACACTCGTGCGACATTCTTGTTGGGCTAACCCAAAGTATAGACTTTTTATAACCCTTAGTATTTTCGGAATATAATCAAAATAACGTAATCCTGGCACAGCCATTGCTACACCCCTTTCATGGATTTGAGGGAAAAGTAGCAACACTAAAAACATGCGGGAGGGCGATATGTTTGAAAGAAACGTGACCAAGGTGGTTCAGGATTGTATCCTCGACAGCGGTATTCAGGCCAAGGTTGTCGCGCAAAAGATCAACAAGCCGTATTCCACGCTCATGCGTGAAATCAATCCCTTCGATGTCAGTGCCAAGCTGGGAGCCGAAACCCTGCTGGAAATCATGAAAGTGACACATGACATCCGCCCCTTGCAGTACATGGCTACCGAAATGGGCTGTGCCCTGGATGGCTGCCACGCATAATTAAGACTTCTCTGATATATTTCATGGCCGAACCTCGTGTTCGGCCTTTTTTTTGGGTACATTCATCTTTTCTTGATGATTACTTTCATAAATCGCTCTGTCATCTTGCGGAAATCCCGTGAACATCATATGAATTTCGTGGTGTAAACAAACACGGAGACGAGACCGACAGATGACCCTTGACACACGAAAGCTGACCAAAGCGCATTCCCTCAGCCGCAGAGCCGCCATACTGCAAATGGGATTGATCGGTGTCATCGTCCTTTGCTTCTCTGCTGCCATCATCGGATTCAGTGCCTATAGGCTGAAACTGCACCTCTCCGATCAGACTCAAAACATATCCCACTTGGCCAGAACCAGTCTGGCCTCCGCCGTTTGGCAGGTCGATCACGCCTCGGCCAAGGACTTTATCGACGCCGTATTCCAAGACGAAGCTGTCGTTTTTGCCCAAGTGGTCACCGGGCGAGAGATCATGGCGGTCAAAACCCGTCCACGTTATGCGGAAAAAACATTTACTTTTTTTAAAAATGATCGGAAATTTTTGACAAGTTCCGTGGAAATCAAAAAATATGGAGATTGGATCGGCACGTTCCGACTCGCTGTCTCCACCGAAAGATACCACCGGGAAATCGGTATTTACGTCATCGCCACATTGATCCTTGCCATGCTCCTTATTGGAGCCATTTCCCTGACCTCCTATCTCTTCACGCGGAAAAAATTCTTCGCACCGCTTAAACGGCTTGAAACATCCGCAACCTTCATCGCCGATGGCGACCTGGATGCCTACATCGACACTTCGGCACCCAATGAACTAGGGAATCTGGCACGAGCCATCGACGACATGCGAGAAGCCCTCCGCCACCTCATCGACGACCTTCAAGAAGCCAATTCCAAACTACAGAATCACCAAAACATACTGGAAACAACCGTCAGGGAACGAACGGAGGAACTTGAAGCCAAGAACCTCTCTCTGAACGCGGCACTGGAAGAAATACGCAATTCAAAAAGGGCCGCCGAAGTCGCCAACCAAGCCAAGAGCAGTTTTCTGGCGAGCATGAGCCACGAAATTCGAACGCCGATGAATGCAATTCTCGGCATGGCCGATATTCTCTGGGAAACAGAACTCTCCACGGACCAGGCCAAATATGTCAACGTGTTCCGAACAGCCGGGGAAAGCCTTTTGGAAATTCTCGATGACATTCTGGATTTGTCCAAGATTGAAGCGGGTCATCTGGAACTGGAGTCCACCTGGTTTTCCCTGAAGGGAACCATGGACAAGATGTGCACCATCATTGATACCAAAGCACGGCAAAAGGGCCTGTCTCTGACCTGCACGATCCCCCCGCTCATTCCCGACCGCCTACAGGGCGACCCCACCCGACTCCGCCAGATTCTTCTCAACCTGCTCGGTAACGCCGTTAAATTTACCGACGCCGGATCCGTGAACGTGAGCGTCCAAACCGCTCCCGGTCCCGCAGGAAAAATCACCCTTCAATTTTCAATAACCGACACAGGGGTTGGGATATCCGGAGACAAACTCTCCACCATTTTCGACTCATTCACCCAGGCAGATAGCTCGACTACCCGCGAATTCGGCGGCACTGGCCTGGGGTTGGCCATCAGTAAACAGCTGACCCAACTCATGGATGGACGTATCTGGGCGGAAAGCACACCGGGACGCGGCAGCACATTTCACTTCACGGCCAGCTTTAACGCCGACTCGTCAACTGAATCACGGTCCGGCGAGGGGCTGATTGAAGGTGAAGAAAAGCCTTTGCCCGCAGCCAACATTCTCATGATGGAAGATTCCAAGTACAACGCGTTCGTCATTCAGACATATTTAAAGGGTACACCGTGCCACCTGACCGTGCTTGAAAATGGGCAGGAAGGATTTGAAGCATTCAAACAGGGCGGCTGGGACCTCATTCTCATGGACATCCAGATGCCGCTGATGGACGGCTACTCGACCACGCAGGCTATCCGCGCATGGGAGTCCGAACAGAATGTCACGCCCATCCCCATAGCCGCAATGACGGCGCACGCATTAGATGAAGACGCCAAACGGTGTCTGGATGCAGGAGCTGACCTGCATATTCCCAAGCCGGTCAAAAAAAGCACGCTTTTCGACGCTATTCGCCGAATGACAGAAACAACACCAACCGACAACACGGGAGCAGACAATGCCTGAACCGACTCTCATCTGGTGCCACGGTTCTCTCAGTCAACCTTGGGGAACCAAGAGTAACGCCCTGGCCGAAACTGCAAAAAAATCAGGATTGACCATGGAGGCCCCGGATTTTCAGGATTTGGAAACCGCCGATGAACGCGTGGAACGTCTCGTGGAACAATTGAAAAAACAGGATGGACCCGCCATCCTTGCAGGGTCGAGCATGGGAGGCTACGTGGCAGCGGCGGCAGCCAAGCAGGTAGAAACCAAAGGACTATTTCTACTGGCTCCGGCCTTCTATCTTCAGGGCTATGCCCTGCATGTCTTCACCAACCTACCTAAAACCGTCACGGTTATTCACGGTTGGACCGACGACGTTGTGCCCGTTGATAACTCCCTGCGCTTTGCCAAGACCCATAAGGCAGACCTGCACGTATTCAACGACAGCCACCGATTGGAAAACAGCACGGACAGACTGTGTGCTATCTTCAACCGTTTCCTGACAACCGTCATGGCCTAGGGCTGGAAACACAATGAATACTCGCTCGCACACGCTCCCGCTCCTCGCGCTCTTCATAATCGCGACATTCCTGTGCCCAATCATATCGGCCCACGCTCAGGAAGATTTCCCTCTGCGTCCATACTATCCGGAAGTGCCCTACATCACGACGGACAAGCTCATGGCTGAGTATGACACCACCGTGATCGTCGATATCCGGTCCCGACTCGAATACGAGGTGGCCCGCATCAACAAAGCCATTCTGCTGCCACTCACTCTGGAGGACTTTGCCAAGAAACTGGAAGAAGTCCGTCCCAAAAAAAGCGCGAAACCGATGGCTTTCTATTGCAACGGTCACTCCTGTGCCAAAAGCTATCAGGCAGCCCAGCTCTCCCTGTCTCTTGGGTTCGAAAACGTCTTCGTCTATGATGGCGGCATCTTTGACTGGATTACCGCCACCCCGGAAAGTGCCACGCTCATGGGGGAAACCCCAGCCCGTGCAGACCGCATCATCGATGCCGAGAAATTTCTCCGGCATCAACTTTCTTATGAAGCATTCATGGCCGCCACCAAAGAACCAAACGCAGTCGTCATTGATATTCGAGACCCGTTCCAACGTGACAGCGGCCCCCAAATAGACGATATTCGAAACATCCCTCTGGACCCGCTCCTCGACCTCGTGACGTCCCGCATCTGGACAGAAAAAAAACTCCTCTTTTTCGATGCAGTAGGCAAACAGATCCGTTGGTTGCAATACTTCCTGAACGCGTACGATTACTTTGATTACGCATTTCTCGAAGGCGGCATGCGCTCTATTGCCAACGATCCGACCAAGGTAAAACCAGTCATTGAAGCGGACCAGACAGTTATCACCAGTCAGGCCATGCTCCTCAAACTGACGGCTGATCAACGACTGGACAATGCCGACCGCAAGGTGATCAGTTACCTGCTCGCCAACATCAAATTCAACAACTACGTAGTCATCGACATTCATGACGTCAGCCGGGACACGGGTATCAGTTCGTCACTGCTTACCAACTCCATGAAAAAGCTAACCGCTTTCGGTTACGCAACACACTCGATAATGCAAGGGATGCTCATAGCCCAGGTGGACCCACGCCTGGCATGGAAAGGCGATCCTGACAGCCCGCTCTGGAATCACAAAGTCAAGGAATTCGATGCTGCCATTCAACAATAAATCAATCGTTTTTCCAGGAGCACAGGTCTATGCCTTGCTGCTGACTGCGGCTCTGGTCATCACGTTGTCCCCAGTACGGGCGCACGCCTTGGACAAAACGAGTCTCATTCTGCAATGGCTGCCGCAGGCCCAATTTGCCGGATATTTCGTTGCCAAGGACAAAGGGTTCTATGAGGAAGAAGACATAGACCTCACGCTCATATCAGGTGGCCCGGATGTGCTGGCCAGTGAACAACTCGATGCTGGCAACGCAGAATTCGCTACACTGTTTCTCACAACCGGCCTGCAACGAAGGACAACCCTGCCCATCGTCAATATCGGCCAGTTCGTCCAGCGATCAGCCCTCATGCTCATCGCCAGAAAATCATCATGCATCACATCGTTCAAAGACCTGAATGGCAAAAAAATCGGCCTGTGGGGCAATGAATTTCAGATTCAGGCCCGTGCTCTTTTTCGTCAGATGAACTTGAAGGTCACAGTGGTTCCACAATCATCGTCGCTGGACCTGTTCCTGCGCGGCGGGGTCCATGCAGCCTCAGGCATGTGGTACAATGAATATCACACACTCCTCACCTACGGCCTGGATGAAGACGAACTCCAACCTTTGTTTTTCAACGATGCAGGACTCAATTTCCCGGAAGACGGCATCTACTGTCTGGAGCAAACGGCCAAGGAACGTCCCGAACTGTGCCAAAAACTAGTCCGGGCCACCATCAAGGGGTGGGAATACACTTTTGCTCATCAGGACGAAGCTCTTGATATCGTCATGCACCGCATGCAGTCGGCCAGAGTCCCGGCCAACCGTGCGCACCAGCGATGGATGCTGAAACGAATGGAAGACATCATCATGTCCGACGAAGCCGCCACAATGGGCGTCCTCCGCAAGGATGACTTTGAACGAGTTCGTCAAACGCTACTGGATACCGGCTTTCTGGACACAGCCCCGACTTTCGAAGAATTCTATAAAGGGGCACTCCAATGAAACGCTGGCCCATCGCTTTCAAGCTCACGCTTTTCATCCTGTCATGCGCCTTTGTTATCGTCGGTGCCATCGTAGGATACAACTACTATTATTCACGCGATATCATCCTCCGCCAGACCCGCGACAATTCCCGCCTTCTCGCTCGCGAGACAGCAGGGAGCATCGACGCAACCTTGTACAGCGTGCAAAAAGTCGCGGAGAACATAGCCTTTTCCCTTGAAGATACGACACTGACCTCTCAGGAGATTCTGGAACTCAATCGTCGGGTACTGGCGAACAATCCGGAAATCTACGGTATGGCCATAGCCTTTGAACCGTATTCACTCGAAGCGGACAAACTCTATTTCGCGCCGTACTACTTCCGCTCCGGTGGCCGCATCGGCTTCTCCATGCTCGGTGATGCGAAATACAGATACTTTTACATGGACTGGTACCAACTGCCCAAGGAACTGGAACATCCAGTCTGGACTGAGCCATACTTTGACGAAGGCGGTGGTGGAGTCGTCATGGCGACCTATGCAGTGCCTTTTTTCCGAACCAAAAACGGAAAGACCACCTTTGCCGGTGTCGTCACGGCAGACATTTCTCTGAGCAAGCTCCAAGAAAGAGTCGCAAAAATTCGTATCTTCGATTCAGGATACGCCTTTCTGCTTTCCAGAAACGGCACATTCATCACGCACCCGGATCGACGCCTGGTCATGAATGAGACCATCTTCTCGCTGGCAGAAGAACGCGGTTCTGACCGGCTCCGCAAGTTGGGACAGGACATGCTCTCAGGTGAGGCCTCCTTCGTAGCTGTCGGCAAAGCCATCAACGATCAGGAATGCTACCTGTACTCCAAAGGCCTTGAATACGGAGGCTGGTCTCTGGGAATACTCTTTCCCAAGGATGAGATGTTGGCCGATGTCCACAGTCTCTCGAAAACCATGGGCTTGATAGGTCTGGCAGGCTTCGCGCTTCTGGCCTTCGTAACTATAGGCATCGCACGACGCATAACCCACCCCCTGCGACAATTGTCAGACGCGGCCCAAGAAATCGCCTCAGGAGATCTGGACGTGATGCTCCCGGAAATTGCCAGCCGAGATGAAGTGGGCGATCTGACCGATTCTTTCCGGAACATGAAGACGTCTCTCAAGGACTTTATCCGAGACCTGACTTCTACCACAGCGGCCAAGGAACGCATCGAATCCGAACTACGCATCGCCCGCGACATACAAATGGGCATCCTGCCCAAGCTCTTCCCGGCCTTCCCCGAACGCAAAGAGTTCGAAGTTTTTGCTTCAATCGAACCGGCAAAGGAAGTTGGCGGAGACCTCTACGACTTCTTCTTCGTAGATGAAAAGCATTTCTGCTTCCTGGTGGGAGATGTCTCCGGCAAAGGTGTCCCGGCGGCCTTTTTCATGGCCGTAACCAAAACCTTGCTCAAGGTCGTTTCCGAGAAAGGACTCGACCCAGGCGAAGTCCTGACCAAGGTCAACGCAGACCTGTCTGCGGACAACGAGTCCTGCATGTTTGTCACCTTGTTCCTGGCTATCATGAATATCGAAACCGGCGAAATCAGATATGCCAACGCCGGACACAACCCTCCCATCTTCATGCCGTGCGGTGGTACGCCGGAATGGATTCCACCTTTTGGCGAGCCTGTGGCAGGCATCATGGACACCATGGAGTACTCGACCAAGACCATGAACATGAAGCCAGGAGACATCATGTTCATCTACACCGATGGTGTGACCGAAGCCATGAACCCAGACAAAAAACTCTACTCAGACGACCGTCTCATGGAACTGCTCGTGTCCATGGAAGAACCGTTCGCTCCAAAGCTGGTCAAGGACGTGGATGCCTCCATCAAAGAGTTCACACTCGGCGCCGAGCAGTCGGACGATATCACCATGCTCGCCATGCAATTCGTTGGTAAGTGTACTAAATAATTACCCAAATCATATACACCAATCACCCCTACCCCTCATTCCCCTATACGACATAGAGGAATGAGGGGTAACGTATTGCAGTTTCTGCACAAAGATTCTCTTTCCTTTTCCTTTATGAAAAAACTTCCCCTTTTTTTTAATTTTCGTTGGCACAAAAGTTTAAAAAGGGGTAACTTTCACCACAAGGCAGAAAAATCCAACATGTGGGGGGTAAAGCATGTTTGAGAAGAATCTGACCAAGAAAATGCAGGACGTGGTCCTGGAAGGACGCATCCCGGCCAAGGAAGTGTCCCGAGTCATCAGGAAGCCGTATTCGACACTGCTTCGTGAGCTCAATCCGTTTGACACACACGCCAAACTTGGCGCCGAAACCATGTTCGAGATCGTGAAGGTGACGCACAACGTCGCCATCCTCGAATTCATGGCTCGGGAAATGGGTTACACCCTCATGCCTGTTGAAGGCGTGAAAACGGGCAAGCCCCGGTCAACCAACCTTATGCGCGGTCGGGAAGCTACAATGTAGTATCCCACCATGCCACACTCCGAGCGTCCCGGGATGCACCAACGCACCCCGGGGCTTCGGCGTGTGCACTTCAAATCACAACTTGCCGTTTCATTTTGACTTTATGAAACGTTTGGTTTCTACTGGCTGTTGCACACAAACGATCCAAGGAGGAAGGGCATGTCCCAGGATACTTTCAAAAAAGCACTCGCCGTCGGTCGTCCGCCGAACGTCGTCCAAAATTTCCCCGGCTCTCAGGCACTGCTTGTCAGCGGCAAGGTCATTGATCGCGCCATGACCGCCAAAGGCGGCGCCATGACCATCGCAGCAAACGGCCGCAATATCTTCATCATCGAGGGCGCACTCAAAGCAGCCCAGCGCGCCAACGCCGCCATTATCATTGAAATCGCACGTTCAGAGGCAACTTACTGTCCCACTACCCTGTGGAACATTGCTCGCAGGATCGACTATCTGTGCAACAAACTCGGCATCACCGTCCCTGTCGCCGTGCACGCAGACCACTATTTCATCAAGTCATGGGATGGCGTCGCTGAAGCCAAAGCAGAGATTCCGTCCGTGTTTGACTCAGGCGTGACTTCCATCGCCATCGACGCCTCACACATGACAGACGACCTCAACCTCCTGGCCAATCTCGCCGTTGCGTCCGCCATCCCGACATGGGCTGGTTACGAAACAGAAATCGGGGAGATCAAAGGCGAGTTCGGCCTGTCCAGCCCGGTAGAAGCCAAGTTTTTGTGCCAAGGTCTCAACGCCCATAACCTCTGCCCGGACTGGATCGCACTCAACAATGGCACCACCCACGGCATCGAGGCATCCGGCGAAGGTATCCAGGTCGATCTGACCGCCAAAATCCATGAAGCTCTCAAACCGTATGGCACCTCCGGTGCACAGCACGGCACTTCCGGCAACGACTCTGACCGCCTGCGCGAAATCGCAGCACAAACAGCCACCACTAAGGCCAATGTGGCCACAGCCCTTCAAATGATTGGCTGGGGTGTGAAGGTCAACGAATTCGGCAACGCCATCATGGATGGTGACCACTTCGCCAAGGTGGCTGGCACAGGCGTGGATGACGCATTGTGGGATGAGATGGTTGCCTACGCCGATGACAACAGCATTTCAGGCGGCAACTACAAGAAACTCAATCTCGTGTTTGAACGCCGCTGGCAGGGTCAAAGCCAATCCGTACGCCAGCGTATGGCAGACGGTGTAGAAGAATTCGTCTACGACCTGCTGGTCAACGTCTTCAACGCACAGGACACAGCTCCCATAGCTTACGACCTGATCCTCGAAGCCGGTTCATACGACCTCGGCCCCAAGGCTAAACAGTTCGAAGACCCGACTGAATGGACCGAGGATAAAATCAAGGCCATGGCTGCCGCGATTGACACCGACAAAGGTCCCGAAGGAGACTTCGACGACTAAGCTGGCATAGTATTAAATCCAAAACGCCCGCATCGGTTACAATCGATGCGGGCGTTTTTTCATTTATATAAATTACTGACTCACCATCTGAGAAGGATGAAACGCATTGCCAGAGGCCTTCACCCCGTGTGATTTTAAAAGATCGACATACGCAGGGCTGTCAAAAAACTCTGCTAATGCCTTGGAAAACTTTTCTGCAAGCAGATCATGCCCGGGTTTCCGACTAAAGGCGGCGTAATAATAATTCGGAACGACTGGTTCGGACGCTTCTATTTCCAGTTCAAGTCCATGTTCCCGAAGCCATTTCTGTCCGGAATGCAAATAGTTCCCAAAGACATCGATCCGACCTTCCGCCAAGCTGTTGAAAGCCGCCTTGAGCGAAGAGAACCGCACAACACGAGGAGAGCCACCTTTTGCAAACCAGTCACTCCAGTCCTCTTCGGCCATTACGCCAAGCCACAGCGACCTTTCAAATTTACCCTGATAAGAAAAAGGACTCCCCTTCCTGACCCAAAAAACAATAGCTTCCCGGCTCAAAGGGGGATTGATAAAGTACAGGTCAGACAAACGCGACTTCGTGGCCGACAAATCAAAAACACCATCCGTCAGCTTATCCTCGGCCATCACATTGGCCCGTTTCCACGGAAGAGGTAGAAAATTTATCTCATGACCAAGACTGCACGCCACAGCACGAAAGACGTCTGCATCAAGACCTTGCAACTCCCCGTCCACCCAATGGTAATGCCCTGCCCAACCACGATCTTCCACCCCAATAACAAGTGGATCACCGGCTTGAACGGTAGTGCACATCACAAAAAGGGTACACAATATCACTATCGTTTTTTGCACTTCGCCATCCTTTCTGAACGCAGCTTCTACTGATCAATTACTTCAGGAAAAGACCGAAATTTCCGCATATCAGCGCCCCCGTGACGCTCCAACAATTCATCATATGCGGGGCTATAAAAAAACACGGCCAGCACCTCTGAAAAACGTTTAGCCAATTCTTCGTAACCTTTCTTGCGCGTGAAAGCGAAATAATAGGGAAGTTCCCAAATAATGGGCAAAGATGGCTCGATCAAGTCTTCAAACCCCAAGCGATGCACATGCTCACGCGTCGGGGTCAAATAGCCACCAAACGCATCAATCCTCCCCTCGACAAGACTGTTGAACGCAGCTTTGTACGTATGGAACACCTTTATGGTCGGAGTTCCTTCCCTGGCAAACCTTCCACTCCAGTCCGAACCGTGCATCAATCCGATACGCATGCTACGATCAAACTTTCCGGTATAATGGAAAGAACTCCCCTTCTTCACCCAGAACACTGTGGACTCCACACTGACAGGCGTTGAGACAAAATAAAGGAACTCATTCCGTTGCTCAGTTGGAGCCAAGTCCAAGACAGCATCAATCGCCTTGTCTTCCGCCATACTGATAACGCGTGGCCAAGGAAAAGGTCTGAAAGCAACTTCATAACCGAATTTTTCTGCCACAGCGCGAACAAGGTCGGCATCAATGCCCTCTAATGTCCCTTCCGCCCAACGATAGTGTCCGGGCCAATCTTTATCTTCTACACCGACAACAAGTTGCTGCCCGGCATGGGCCGAAGCACATGTCAACAGAAAGAGAAAAACGCCGTACAAGCAACGTCGAGCGTGCAAGAAACTCATCGACTCGGCTCTTTGATTCGAGGTGTCATCATATCAGGAAGCGTTAGCAAAAAAAAGAAGGCCATACCATTAGAATACCGATCTTATCCAAAAAACAGAAAGCCCCGCCGTTTCCGGCGAGGCCTTGAATTCATTAATACGACCTGCTGCACAGGTCGTATGCTGGGTCGATACTAAACATTAAACAGAAAATGCGTCACGTCTCCGTCTTTCATAACGTAATCCTTGCCCTCGACGCGCAACACGCCTTCACTCCGGCACTTGGACTCAGAACCGTGCTCCACAAAATGGTCGTAGCTGACGATTTCAGCACGAATAAACCCCCGCTCGAAATCGGTATGAATAACACCGGCGGCCTGAGGGGCCTTGTCGCCATCGTGGATGGTCCAGGCACGGACCTCTTTTACGCCTGCCGTAAAATAGCTGATCAACCCAAGGGAATGAAAACCAGTACGAATAATCTGATGCAAACCGGATTCTTCAATGCCGTAAGACTCAAGGAACTCCTGATAGTCCTCGTCCTCAAGGCCGACCAATTCCTCTTCCATCCGAGCGGATATTTTGACGAACTCAGCTCCACGCTCTTCAGCCAGCGCACGAACCGACTTCACATAGTCGTTGTCCTCGACCAAACCTTCTTCGTCCACGTTAGCGCAATAAATGACATTCTTGGCCGTGATCAAACGCAGTTCAACCAGCAATTCATCCAAAGATTTGCTCTCACCGTCAAAAGTACTGACGGGCTGCCCTTCATCCATATGGGCAAGCAACTTTTTGGCAACCTCAATCTTAGGAGCCAACCCTTTGTCACCCTTGAGCTGTTTTTCCATGCGTTCGAGCCGGCTTTCCAACACCTGGACATCGGCCAGAATCAACTCGGTCTCAATGATCTCTATGTCGCGCAACGGATCAACGGAGTTGGCTACATGGATAACATCGTCATCGTCGAAGCAGCGGACAACATGCAAAATGGCCTGAGTCTCGCGAATATTACCAAGAAACTTGTTACCAAGGCCCTCGCCTTTGCTAGCGCCAGCCACCAAACCGGCGATATCCACAAAGTCCACGGTGGAACTCTGGACCCGTTGTGGCTTAACCAGTTCGGACAAGACATCAAGGCGACTGTCCGGAACTGGAACAACGGCCTTGTTTGGCTCAATAGTGCAAAAAGCATAGTTTGCGCTTTCGGCATTCTGTGCCTTGGTGAGTGCATTAAACAAGGTAGATTTGCCGACATTGGGCAGGCCGACGATACCGATGCTGAGTGACATGGGAACTCCTGAAAAAAAGAATTGCCGAAAACGACATCTCGGCGAGGCGACTCAGTACCTTCCTTCCCTTCAGGATGCAAGCTTATTAGTGTGGCAATCTGGAAAAACCCGCATCGAAAAAAAAGAACCCGCCGATCGGCGGGTTCTTTGAACTCTGTCCTCATGCCTGGCAAGGCCGTCTGGCCTCCACCGTCATACCAGGCTTAAGATGATACAGTTTGCCAAAAATTTCCACGGGGACGACCTTATCTCCCTTGTGGTAGGCGGTCATATTCACCCGATCAGGCTCAATCACAAGATCAAACCAAATGGACCGCCTGATGAAGCTGAAACGCATTTCACCCCAATGAGAAGGCAGATCGGGATCTACCCGCATGGGCGAACACGACATATTCAGCCCGGCGAAGTCCTGCTTAAGGACTTCCAGCGTTCCGGCCATAACACCGGTATGCACTCCTTCGATAGTAGTGCCACCCTGCGTGTCACGGATGTCGCTTTCCATGGCCTCCATGAACCAATCCCATGAAATTTCACTAGAATAGACATAACGAGAAATAACCGCATGGACAACTTTGGAAAGAGTAGAACCATGACTGGTACGCTGTTCGTAAAAGTCATAGTTGTCCTTAAGCAACTTGAGGGGATCATCCACAGGATGCCCCAATTGATTGAGAATACGAGCCACTTCCTCGGGTTCAAGGATGTACCACGTCATAAGCGTATCCGCCTGCTTGGCAACCTTGTAATGATCCGGGTTATCACCTTCGGCCTTGAGAATGCGGTCCATTCTATGAATGGAATAGAACCGCTTCCGGTAGCCTTCCCAATCCAGTTCATCCAACCCCATATAGCCCTCGAACTGACTGATAATACCGTCCTCGGTCATGATGACATTGAGTTGCGTGGTCATGGCCCGCCATTTGGCGATTTCATCGTCAGTCAGACCGATTTTGGCAACCAGCTTTTCTTGTACTATGCGGGGCAGCGTCTCAAGAATTTCAAGGGATTTTTCCAAAAGCCAGACGACCATTATGTTTGTGTATGCATTGTCACGCACTCCTTGGTCTCCACTACCGGGCAAAGCCTCATGGAACTCGTCAGGCCCCATGACACCTTCGATGTGATACTTGCCCGTGCTTTCTTCAAAGGAAGCTATACCGCCCCAGAACCGGGCAATATCAAGCATCATTTCGGCACCGTGTTCCGCCAGAAACCGCCGGTCGCCGGTACATGAAACATATCGCCATGCGTTGACAAACACTGCGATAGATACATGCCGTTGCCTTCGGGACAGATCAGGCCCCCAATCCTTGGATTCGGGGTTGTAATGAACTTCCTGAGTTTCCTCGGAACCGTCGTCTGCCGTCTGCCATGGGAACATTGCACCGGTATACCCATTTTCCTTGGCGTACTCGCGAGCCGCATCCAGCCGGTTGTAGCGATACAGAAGCAAAGACTTGGATATTTCCGGAAAGTTGGCGTCAAAAAATGGCTGGATATACACTTCATCCCAGAAAATATGACCTCGGTATGCTTCGCCGTGCAGTCCTCGCGCCGGCATGCCCGCATCTCGACCAACGTTATGCGGACTGGCTGTGACCAGAAGATGGAAAATATGCAACCTGAGCACACGCTGTACAAACCTATCACCGGTTACGCGAATATCTGCTTTTTGCCACAATGCCTTCCAACTCTTGGCATGCGGTCCGAATACACCCTTGAATGTCTTGGCCCCTTTCAACCCATCGAGACACATCTCCTTGAGGTTGCCGGGCTCACGGTCAAGCGATGTCCGCACATACACGAATTTTTCCAATGAGTATCTGTGATTTTCATGGACAAAGACCTGCATTTCCTCGGAAATTTTGGCTCGATCCTGAAGGACATCCTTGCGCACCTCTAAAAGCTTGCCATCTTCCATGATCCGAGATTTGGAGGCCATAATGACCTGATATCGCGAATGGGATGTCTCGGTGTGCAAGAAAATGCCTTCACCGGCCTTGCCGCCGCCCACTCGGTTCAAATGCAGGGTGTTGAGACTGGAATACCTGGAAACACCATCATTCTTCACATTGCCATCCAGAGATGAACGGAACGTGGCCTTTCCTGAATAGTTGAGCGGCGTGAAGTCGAATTTCAATGCCAACAAATGAGGGTCAGCCATGGAGGCCACTCGCCGCGATGAAATACGAGATATCCGCCCCACCTGATCCTTGACCACCAAATGCCGCTCCATAACGCCTTCGCGCATGTTTAATCGATGGGCGTAGCTCAAAATTTCCATCGACAACGGACTGACAAATTCTCCGGCCCCGATCTTGAAAGATACGGGTAGCCAATTCGGACAATTGACGAAATCATTGTTCCAGATTTCACGGCCTTGCACTTCGCTCGGTGTCTTGTTGAAGACACCGGAGATATACGTGCCGGGATAAAAATAATAGGATGAACACTCGCATTCGTAGGCTCCACGCGTCCCCAGATAGCCGTTGCCCACGGCAGTCAGGGTCTCACGAAGCTTTTCGTCGCCCGGATCGAAACCGTGGTAACTAAGATACCATTCGTCCGTGGCCATACCGCTCTCAAACCAATCCATAAGGTCATCCACGGTGATTTCACCGAGGTCTGATACGACCCAGTCCGCACCGAACCGTTTAAGCATCTCGCCCTGAATGTTTCGAGCCACTCCGAGCGTCATGCCGAAGTTGCCCATACATCCGGCCTGCACACCTGAGATAGCGTCTTCCACCACGACGCATTCACCGGGGTTGAGCCCCATGTTCTTGGCGGCAGTCACAAAAATATCAGGTTCAGGCTTCCCTTTCAGCCCCTGACTAGCAGAAACCACACCGTCAACGACGGTTTCAAAGACACCCTCTAACCCGGCTAACCCGAGCACGAGTTTGCCGTTACGACTGGACGTAGCCAGCCCCACACGGACACCCTGCCGCTTGAGATTTTCTATGAGATCGACAGAGGTTTGGAAAACTTCCGGTCCCTGCTCCTTGAGAATTTTTTGGAACAGTTCATTTTTCCGATTACCGATACCACAAATGGAATCCATACTCGGCGGATCGTCCGGTGTACCCGGTGCAAGCCGAATATTTCTGGACTTGAGAAAACTCAGCACCCCCTCGAACCGGGGTTTGCCGTCGACGTAGTTATGGTAGTCCCCAGTCCTGTCAAACGGCTCAAAGGGAATATTGGCTTCCTCGGAATTGTGTTTCAAAAACTCGTTGAATGCGGTTTCCCACGCCTCGCCATGAATTCGTGCAGTCCGGGTGATAACCCCGTCCAGGTCGAACACGACGCCTTTAAGAGTAATTGCAGACACAGATCGCTCCTTCAAAGCTGAGTTATTCTATCACATATCAGGGCTCAACGTGCCCAAAATGGTAACCAACATATCCGGTTCGGGCACAATCAAAGCACCGTTTGTCAGCCCGGTTACGCGTTTCGCCAATTCCTCATTTTGCGTGACATATATGGCACGAACCTCGGGCGTCAGCTCCAATGCGGCTTCAAGCATAGGCACATCCGAACCGGTATCACCGCAAATGAGATGCGGTCCTCGAAACATCTGAAGATCAAGTTCGGAGTTGAGGAATCTCACACCGTCCCCTTTGTCGAAATCCTTGAGTCCATCCCCGGAGGTTTCCACGGTGAGAATAATTTCCACGTCCAGTCCGGTGTCTTCAATGCGGAAGTTTTCAGCCGCCGGGTCCAACTCGGCAACCAATGCCTCAAGGGTCTTGAGGAATGCCTCTGATTCGGCAGCGTCAATCGACTTACCGATGTCCTGACGAGCCACGGTGGACTGACCAAACTTGAACTGCAGCCCCGACCCGATGAAAGTGAATTTCTCGTATTCCGGCAGGCCTGTGAGTTCCGTCAGACGCGCGTTGAGCTTATCAATGGCCGCCTGCTTGTCGCTTGAAACAGGCAATCGGCGCACACGCCCTTCCAGATCCAGGCATTCCCGGCCCTTTGAAGCGGCGTAGTACATTTCACTTTCCGGATTAACACTGATTTCCACGAGCCCATCCAGTGGTGCCGAAGTCAGTATGATGGGCCTGCGAACTTTTCCCTGTGCAAATCGTGTCAGGAAAATAGAATTGTAAATGGGTTGGATGGATGTCAGGTAGCGCGCACAATAATTATTGATGGTGCCGTCACGATCCGTGATAAACCCGTTGAAATCCAGCCCACCGAGCAACTCATGACCGGCCTTGACATACTCGTCGAATCCGGGGTGGAAATCTGAAAGGAACTCCAGAAAAGTCTCCTCCCCCTCCTCCAGATAGAATATGTCCTTGCGCGCTTCATTGATCTCGTATTCCATGTCGAGCGCGATGGTTCGCTTGCCGTCCAAAGACAGAATCTTCTTACCATCCTCTTCAGGAACAGCTTCCAAAGACTCCAGCGCATACTTCAGAGAAGCCACCGCATCGTCTACCGCCTCCCCTCCATCCAAGAGGGAAGCCACAGTCTTAAACCGTACCGTCCGGGTGGCGGCCATGAGATCGTAGAAATCCTTGAGCGTTTTCAGAGCAACAGGTGTAATATCCGGCATATGCCATCCCCTCTAATATTCTATCCTTACCATGTAATTGATGATTTTCCCTTCAGTACCCTTGGTCGGCAACAACGAGGTGAGTGCGAACTCAATAGTTCCTGCGTCCGCCTCAGTATACTCAGCGTCAGCTGACATGACCTTCCATGAAGCAGGAAAGGATTCGCGCAGAACCAGGTCCTGAGGCGTGGACTTGCCATTCTTGGCCGTGATCTTCCAGCCAATTTCAAAGGCATTCTTGCCCACTTTCTTGAAATGGGTCTGCGTGCGCTCAACGGTCACGTCAAAAGAACGACCAAGCACCAGCCGAACCTCATTTCCCACGGCGGTGTGGCTGATACGCGTTTCACCGGCCAACAACTGCGTTCCATCCGTGGTGGGCATAAACACCCGCACCCGACCGTCCGGCATGGGCCGACCAAGCTTGCTGATTTCCGTATTTTCAAAGGACAAGGCCAGCTCGACCGGTTGTGACAACTTTCCGTTCCGCTGCCCGGGACCACTGTGAAATCGACTCGTCAATTTCTGCTTCACGGGAAGATCAACTGATGAGAACAAGCCGACCTGTTTTGAGCCATTGGCAGGCAAGGAAATGTACCGACCAACAGAGTATACATGATATTGGGAGAAAGATTCCTCTGCGGCATACCCTCCCCCACTATCCATTGAAGCGGCTTCCATGGCCATCACGGACTTGTTACGAACCATTCTGGGTGCTGGAGCTCGTTGGACATCACCGGCAACCAGACGAACATCGGCACTCTTGAATGCACGACCGGAATCATTTTTCACGGTGGCCCACGCATCAAGATCGGCTGTTGTGCCGGACTTGCTCAAGGTCATCGTGTAATCCGCATGCCAGTTCACACCGCCCATGAGGTAGCTCAGCGTGACATTCTTTTTCCCTGCAGCTGCACTCTGGGTGGTTAAAGTCAAAGTAGGCTCGGCATCAAAATCCTTGGGTAATTTGGGCAGCAGGACCGCTTCAAAGTTGCCCACGTAAACCTCGTTGCCAACAGAAAAAACAGGCTGCCCTTCATTGGAAAGCAGTGTGGCCTGCCGCAAAATACGCGCATTGGCGTCTGACGGGTCAGGAAGAATCACGGACAATTCCTTGCCGACATATGCGTCAAGGAGATTCCCTGCTGTAATGGGATGGTAACTGTATTCCACATCTCTGACGGTCATCCCATCTGCCGCAGCCCGAACTGATGCAGGCTCCAGTGTGGACGGGATATCAGTGAATACGACGGCGGCAGGGCCTTCCGGAAGTGTGACGACACGCGTCTCTCGCACGAGAGCCCGGCCTGAATTATAGACAGCGACAAAGCCTCCACTGCCATCCGCCTGAACGATGCATGGGATAAGAGAGAGAGTCAGTGTGACAAGAACAATAAGAACACCAGATTTCAGCCGAGTCATCGAGCCTCCGGACGTAAGTGGTCAATA